>Ga0316205_10002354_pt1 | contig 19959 bp, 20 predicted proteins | sample 3monthpyrite_MG_FD_204941 | JGI IMG/M metagenome (GOLD analysis project Ga0316205, IMG submission 204941) | Microbial mat bacterial communities from mineral coupon in-situ incubated in ocean water Damariscotta River, Maine, United States -... | ecosystem: Environmental > Aquatic > Marine >... | reverse complement strand
CTGTCGAACGCCATCGACACCCAGCTGACCGATCAGACGATCACCACTTCCTTCCCGGCCGCGCCCGTCACTCCGTAAGCTTAAGCCAGAACAATCCCAAAAAGGGGCCGCGCATCCAGCGCGGCCCCTTTCTCGTTTCTGATTTGAACATTATTCGCATATTTTGTTTCCAAAGTACCGCCGCAATTTGTCATCAATTGCCCATTTTTGCCCAATTTCCGCCCCAGTTCGCCGCGATCTTGTCTAGGTCTGCTCGGGATGCTGCCACATCCCTTAAACCCTGGAGGATTTGCTATGCGTGCTGCCGCTCGCCTGAAATCGTTTGCCTATTCGGAATCCGGTGCTGTCACCGTTGATTGGGTCGTTCTCACCGCCGCCCTTGTCGGCCTGGGTCTTGCCGTCACCAACACTGTCAGCTCGGGATTGTCGGATTTGTCATCCCAAATCAGAACCCAATTGGAACGTGACTACGTCAACACCGGCTTCGAATAACGCCGCCAACGCCTTTTTCCTGGGTCGGGCCCCGGTCGGGCCCTGGCGCATTTGAATAAAACCTACGCCTTTTTGCACGGCTCTGTCCCTGCTCTGCCTTTTTTCTGCCGCCTCCCGAAGGCCATTTGCACAGACCCTTCGAGGTGCTGGCGACAGAAAGCGCTGCTCTTTCCCGCAAAACCTGCGGGGCAATGTTCAAGGCAAATGCAGGAGCAAGCCATGTCTTACAAATCATTCCAGAAGTTTCTCTCTGACGATTCGGGTGCCGTTACGGTCGACTGGGTCGTGTTGACCGCCGCCCTTGTTGGTCTCGGCCTGGCCGTCATGTCGGTCGTGTCCACCGGTCTTGAAGACCTGTCGACCGATATCCAGGGCCAACTGGCAGCCGATCACATCACCGATGCCTTCGGAACCACGACCACGACCACGCCGTGACGCAAGGCAAATGCCCGGCGCGGCAAACCGAATGCTGCGCCGCGCCGGGCCAAGGCCGCCGAAACATCGTCCCGTTCGTTCCATTCTTTTGCCCCAATTATCAGACAGGTTAGCGAGGAATTAATCCGGCCGGGAACAACCTGGCCACTTCACAGGCACTAATTTAAGGGGTTGAAAAATGCGCGTTATATTCGGACTTGTCCTTATCATAGGCGTGGGCCTTGCGGGATTTGCCGTCTACGTGGCAAAAGACCGGTTCACCCAATATCAAGATGCACTTGCGTCACAACGCGACGCGATCGTGCCCACGACGTCGGTCTATGTCGTCACCCGCGAGATGCGATATGGCGAACAGATTCGGCCCGCCGATGTCGAAGCCATCGAATGGCCCGAGGAATACGTGCCGTTCGGAGCCTTTACCAATGCCGAGGATCTGTTTCCCGATGGTGAGGATCTGCGCACCGTTCTGCGGGTCATGGAACGCAACGAACCGGTCTTGATCTCGAAAGTGTCGGCCCCCGGCGAGGATGCAGGCGTTGCGTCGCAGCTGGAACAGGGCATGCGCGCCTTTGCTCTGCGTGTCGACGTGGCCACCGGTGTGTCCGGCTTTATCCGCCCCGGCGACCGGGTCGATGTCTATTGGTCCGGCAATGCCCGCGGCGAGAACGTAACGCGGCTCATTCAGGCCTCGGTGCCGATCATCGCGATTGACCAGATCTCGGATCAGGACCGCCGCAACCCGACCGTGGCCCGCACGATTACCATCGCTGCGCCCGCAGGTCAGATTGCCGCGCTGGCGCAGGCCCAGTCCACCGGCGGGCTGAGCCTGTCGCTGGTGGGTGTCCGCGATGAGACCCGAAGCGAAACGATCGAGATCAACCAGGATGCGTTGTTGGGCATTGCACAGACTACCGAAGCCGATGCCCCGGTGATTTGCACCGTGCGCAACCGGCGCGGGGCCGAGGTGATCGTAACAGCGGTTCCTTGCGTTAACTAAAGCAGGCCTCGGAAAAGCTGAGACATGGTGCTTCGCTTTACGCGCTGAAACCCCTGATGTCAGGCAGCATCAAGTGATGCAGGCCTTTGCGAGAGTGCCATTGGAGCAAAGAAAATCGGGAACCGGCCCCCACGATGTTGGGGGCCGGTTTTGCTTTTGCACCACCCCTACGGTCGCGTGCCTTTAAAATCACATGAGATTCGCGCTGCAAGATGCTGATTCTTGCGCATTAATGTATTTTCGGGCATGGTGCGGGAAAATGGGTCAAAAGAACCCGCTATAATCCCGTGATCAGAGAGGCAGGATCACAATGAGCATTTTACGCCAAATTTGCGCGGCCGTTCTTGGCAGTGCGTTACTCGTTCTTACCCCCGTTTCATCCCAGGCGCAGGTTCTGCGTGTGCTGGAAGGCGCGACCGCAACCACGCTCAGGGTTCCGATGAACCGCGCCGTGGTGGTGGAAAGCGAAGCCTTGTTCGCCGAGTTGTCGGTCGCAAATCCGCAGATCGCCGATATCGCCACGCTGTCGGAACGCACCATCTACGTTCTGGGCCGGGCACCGGGGCGCACCACCATGACTTTGCTGGGTGCCGATGGCAGCCTGATTGCCAATGTCGAGGTTCAAGTGGTCCCCGATCTGGCCGAATTCCGTGAACGCCTGCGCGAGATCCTGCCCAATGAGCCGGTCGAAGTGCGCAGCGCCAATGATGGCATCGTTCTGAGCGGCACGGTGTCCTCGGGGCAAACCCTGGACCGCGCGTTGGAGCTTGCGCAACGCTACGCGCCCGGTCGGGTCTCGAATCTGATGGTCGTGGGTGGCACGCAGCAGGTGATGCTGCGGGTGCGCTTCGCGGAGATGTCGCGCACGGTGCGGCGTGAACTGGGCATGTCGCTTGGCATCGCGGGAGAAGCCTTTGGCAATGGCAACGGGTTCTCGCTTGGGACCGGGGGAAACACCACATCCGGCCCGGGCACCTTTGGCATCGGCTCGACCATTCCGAACAACACAGCAGGGCGCGAGGGTGCCCTGGGCCTCAGCTTTGGCGGCAACAGCCTTCAGGTCTCGGTTTTGTTGGAGGCGCTTGAGCAGAACCGCCTTGTGCGCACGCTGGCGGAGCCCAACCTGAGTGCCCTTTCGGGTGCGACGGCTTCGTTCAACGCGGGCGGCGAATTTGCCGTGCCGGTGCAGACAGAAGACGGCACCGCGATCGAGTTCCGCCCCTTTGGCATCAACTTGAATTTCACCCCCACCGTGGTCAGCGATGAGGTGATCAATCTGGAACTGAGGGCTGAAGTCTCGGCAATCGACTCGCAAGTGCCCACCGTCAACGGCATTCCAGGGTTGCGCACCCGCACCGCCAGCACCACAGTCGAAATGCGCGACGGCGAAAGCTTTGCCATTGCCGGGCTGTTGCAGGATGATTTCCGCGACAGTATCGGCCAGGTGCCCTGGTTGGGCGAAATTCCGGTTTTGGGTGCCCTTTTTCGCAGTGCCAACTACCAGCGTGAGCAATCCGAGCTGGTGATTATCATCACCGCGCATCTGGTGTCACCGACCCGGGGCGAGGCGCTGGCGCTGCCCACCGACCGCATTCGTATTCCGACCGAAAATGAGCTGTTCCTTCTGGGACAAACCAGTGGGCGGCCCGCTGCGGGCAGTGCTGCGGGCGATGTCGCGCAGCAGGATTTCAGCGGCTCCTACGGCTATGTGATGGAGTAAGAACATGAAAATCAGTCTCTCAATCGCATTTATCGCGGGCGTTTCCCTTCTGGTGGTCTCGGGTTGCGAACGGATCCGGTCAGCCGGCGAGGCGGGGCGTTTTCTGGATGAGGGGCGTTTCGGCGACCCCACCATGAACAACGTTCTGGTGATGACCGGCCAGCGCAGCTATTACGAACAGCTGGCTGAGCGGTTTGCACAGGAAGTGCCGACAACGATCAATTTCGCCTTCAATTCCGACGAGCTGGACGTGACATCGCAAAACGTGCTGCGGACACAGGCCGCATGGATCCAGCAATTCCCCGAAGTGCGGTTCAGCGTCTATGGCCATACCGATCTGGTCGGATCAGATTCGTATAACTACCGGCTCGGCCTGCGCCGGGCCCGCGCGGCTGTGAACTTCCTGGTCGCCCAGGGCATTGATCGCGACAGGCTGGATGCGCTTGTATCGCTTGGCGAAACGCAGCCCCTGGTGGCCACGCCAAACCGCGAATTGCGCAACCGGCGCACCGTGACCGAAGTCAGCGGCTTTGTGCAGGACAATGAGATGGTTCTGGATGGCAATTATGCCGACATTGTTTACAGAACTTACACCGGTCAGGCCAATGCCGGCCAGTAACCCACGCAAATAGCCACAAATCGAGAACAATACCCCAGTATTTCGGTTTTTTTGTCGCATTCTTGCCCAAGTTAACCGGCACTAATCGGATCGGAGGCGCGGATGCCGGGTTCTGATCGAGCATGAGCCCCAAAGCGCCCCCCGGTTCACAGGCTAGTTGCCGGAGCTGAACTGACAACTGACCCGACAAAAAGTCGGGCGATTCGGGGTTTTGAGGATGAGTGGAGGCTTGGCATTACAGTCGAATCCAGCACCGATCGTAGCCTGCACAATCGCGCGCGATGTGCAGACATTTGACTTGCTGATTGACGACATTGAGGCGGAACTGGGCGAGGCCTGGGGCGATCTGGGTTTCATGGAGGCGCAGGCCTTTTTGAACCAGCCCGACGGCGAAACCCTTGAATTCGTGGCGATCGCCATCGACGATCAGGACGAGCCCGATATCGAGCTGGTTTGCTCGATCATCCGGTTGGCGAAATCCAAGGACGTCAAGGTGATGCTGATCGCCGAGGATGTCAGCCCCGCCGGGTTGCACAAACTGCTGCAATCGGGGGCCGATGATTTCGTGCCCTACCCGTTGCCCGAACACGCGTTTCACGATTCGCTGCAGCGGATCCGGTCGAACACACCCGCCCCGGCCGAGATCGGTGGCCATATCTCGGAAGGTGTCGACGCGATCCAGCCCACAACCACCGATATCAAGGATCATGTGCTCTTTGCCGTGCAAAGCATGGCAGGCGGCACGGGTGCCACGACGCTTGCCGTCAACCTGGCCTGGGAACTGGCCAATATCGACAAGAAAAACCCGCCTTCGGTGTGCCTGCTGGACCTGGACCTGCAATTCGGCACGACCTCGACCTATCTGGACCTGCCGCGGCGCGAAGTGATTTTCGAGGTGCTTTCGGATGCCCAGACGATGGATGCCGAGGCTTTCAAGCAGGCGCTTTTGAGTTTCAACCAAAAGCTGTCGGTCTTTACCGCACCCGCCGAGATCCTGCCGCTGGACATTATCGGCCCCGAAGAGGTGGACGCCCTGTTGACGCTGGCGCGCGATACCTTTGACGTGGTCATCGTCGATATGCCGACATCCATCGTGCAATGGTCGGAAACGGTGATGAACGCCGCCGATATCTATTTCGCCACGCTGGAACTGGATATGCGGTCGGCGCAGAACACCATGCGGTTCATCAAGGCATTGCAGGCCGAAAGCCTGCCGATCGACAAGATGCACTACGTTTTGAACCGCGCGCCGCGCGGGCTGGACCTGTCTGGCAAGGGCCGGATCAAACGGTTGGCCGAGAGCCTGGATATCGTCCTGCAGACGCAGCTGCCCGACGGCACCAAGCAGGTGGCCCAGGCCTGTGATCATGGCGTGCCGCTGGCCGACATGGCCAAGAAAAACCCGCTGCGCAAAGAAATCCAGAAGCTCGCCAAGACGCTGCATGAGGCCATCGCGGTCCAAGCGCGCGCCAACTAAGGACCGTAGGGATGTTTTCGCGTTACAAGAAATCCGAAGCCGCAACGCCCGTTCACCCCGCTTTGGCGGCCGAGGCCGCGCCCGCACCTGCCCCCGTTGCCGATGCGCCCAAGGCCTCGATGCGCAAAGTATCCGTGAAGAAAGAAGTTGCCGCCGCCGAGCCCGCGGCGATGGACAAAGAGACCAAACGCCGCGCCCGCCTGGATGAGATCAAGACCGAGATGCATTCGCGGCTTCTGGACAACCTCAACCTGTCCGAACTGGAAAACGCCAAGGAAGGCGAGCTGCGCGCCGAGATCATCTCGATCACCAATGACGAGTTGGCCGATATGGGCGCGGTTCTGAACCGTGAAGACCGCAATACCCTGCAAACCGAGCTGTTTGACGAAGTCACGGGCCTTGGCCCGCTTGAGCCGTTGTTGAAGGATGACGGTGTCAACGACATCCTGATCAACGGGCCGTTCAACGTGTTTGTGGAACGCGACGGCAAGCTCAGCAAATCGGACATCCATTTCAAGGATGAACGCCATCTTCTGCGCATCATCGACAAGATCGTGTCGGCCGTGGGCCGCCGGGTCGACGAATCGAACCCTTACGTTGACGCCCGCCTGAAAGACGGCTCGCGGTTCAACGCCATGGTGCCGCCGGTGGGTGTCGATGGCTCGCTGGTCTCGATCCGTAAATTCAAGAAAGACAAGCTCGGCATTGACGATCTGGTCACTTTCGGGGCCTTCAACGAGGAAATGGCCGCCTATTTGCAGGCCGCCGTTGCCTGTCGCCTGAACGTTGTCGTCTCGGGCGGGACCGGCTCTGGTAAAACCACCACGCTCAACGCGCTGTCCTCCTTCATCGACAATTCCGAGCGCATCCTGACCATCGAGGATACGGCGGAACTGCAGCTGCAACAGGAACATGTCGGCCGAATGGAAAGCCGCCCGCCCAATGTCGAGGGCAAGGGCGCGGTGACACAGCGTGATTGTCTCAGGAACGCGCTCAGGATGCGGCCGGACCGGATCATCGTCGGCGAGACCCGCGGCGAGGAAGTGATCGACATGCTGCAGGCCATGAACACCGGCCATGACGGGTCGATGACCACGATTCACGCCAACAGCGCGCGCGACGGCATCAGCCGCCTGGAGAACATGATCGCCATGGCGGGCATCGAAATGCCCCTCAAGGCCGTGCGCAGCCAGATCGCGAGCGCCGTGAACCTGATCGTGCAGGCCAGCCGCCTGCAGGACGGATCACGCCGCATGGTGTCCATCACCGAAGTGACGGGGATGGAAGGCGACGTGATCTCGATGCAGGAAATCTTTCGCTACGAACGCCTGGGGTTGCAACCCGATGGCAAGATCATCGGCCGGTTTACCGCCTGCGGCGTGCGCTCGCATTATTCGGATCGGTTCCGCCAGTGGGGCTATGACCTGCCCACATCCATCTATGAACCCGCAGGGGACTGAAACCTATGGACCTGAGTATCGAGCCGCTTATTTATATCGGAATCTTCATCGGCGTCATCATGTTGGTCGAAGGTGTCTACCTGATGGTGTTCGGCAAATCCATCAGCCTGAACAGCCGCGTCAATCGCCGGTTGGACCTGATCAACAAGGGCGGCAACCGGGAAGATGTGCTGGCCAAGCTGCGCAAGGAACTGGACCAGCATACCGGGTCAAAGACCATCCCGCTTTATACATTGATCGCCAGCAAGGCGCAAAAGGCCAATATCGCCTTTACGCCGCCGCAACTGTTGCTGGTAATGGGTGCCCTGACCATCGCGGCCTTTTTAATGCTGACGATGGCAACTGGTGCTTCGCTTCCGATCCGCGCCCTTTTGTCGGTCGGCATGGGTGTCGGCGGTGTGTATTTCTGGGTTAACTCCAAAGCCAAGAAACGCATCGCGATGATCGAGGAGCAACTGCCCGACGCGGTTGAACTGATGGTCCGCAGCCTGCGCGTGGGCCACCCTTTCGTCTCTGCGATCAATACAGTGTCCAAGGAAATGGCCGATCCGCTCGGCTCCGAGCTTGGCATTATCGCCGATGAGGCCGCCTATGGGCGCGATGTATCCGAGGCGATCGAGGCCATGGCCGAGCGGCTGGATCTTCAGGATCTGCGCTTTCTGGCGGTTGCCGTCGGCATCCAGCAGAAATCGGGCGGCAACCTGGCCGAGATCCTGTCAGGCCTGGCGCGCGTGATCCGGTCGCGGTTCAAGCTCTTTCGCAAGGTCAAGGCAATCACCGCCGAAGCCAAGGGGTCGGGCATGTTCCTGTCGGTTTTCCCGCTGCTGGCGCTGGTTGGCATCAACGTGTTGCAGCCTGACTATTACACAGAGGTCATGGAAAGTTCTGCCTTCATTCCCGCTGCTGCCGTCGTTGCCGTCATGTTGGGCGTCAACGTGATCGTCATGCGCTGGATGGTCAATATCAAGGTCTGAGGAGAGCCTGAAATGGAAGCGATCAATACATACATTACCGATCTTCTCGGACCGCTTGGGCCCTTGTTCCTTGTCGGTGGCCTGGGTCTGGTTCTGGTGTTGCTGGCCCTGCCTGCGATGCTGTTTCGGAAACAGGATCCGCTGTCGAAACTGAAGGAATCGCAGATCGACCACAGCGCCGACGTGCCCAAGGGCCTGCGGGTCGGCGGCAAGAACGAGAAACTCGACCGGTTCAAGCAGTTCCTTGAGCCGCAAAACCAGGATGAATACAGCGCCGTTCAACTGACCCTCATTCGCGCCGGGTATCGGTCGAAAGGGGCGGTGCAGACCTTCCATTTCGCGCAGTTTGCGCTTGGCATGGGGTTTCTGGCGCTTGGCGTGATCTACACGCTGGTGGCGGGCGAGATGAGCACGCAGAAAAGCATTCTGTCGGTCCTGATCCCCGGTGGCGTCGGGTATTACCTGCCGAAATACTGGGTCCAGCGCCGGGTTGGAAAACGCGAAGAGGAAATCACCTCGGGCTTTCCCGACGCGCTTGACCTGATGCTGGTCTGTGTCGAGGCCGGGCAATCGCTGGATCAGGCGATTATCCGCGTCGCCAAGGAAATCCGGTCCTCGTATGAATCGCTGGCCGATGAGTTCGAGATCGTGGCCTATGAAATGAAGGCCGGTAAGGACAAGGTAAAAGTGCTGCGCGATTTTGGCGAACGCTGTGGCGTGCAGGATGTAAACAGCTTTGTCACGGTGTTGATCCAATCCGCGACTTTCGGAACCTCGATCGCCGAAGCGCTGCGCGTCTATGCCGAGGAAATGCGCGACAAGCGCATGATGCGGGCCGAGGAAAAGGCCAACAAACTGCCGACGAAGCTGACGCTGGCGACGATGATGTTCTGCGTGCCGCCGTTGTTGATCATCCTGATCGGGCCGTCGGTCTATGGCATCGCTCAAAATCTGGGCGGGCAATAAAACAAAGGGGCAAACCGACGATGTGGGGCAAGACATTATTGGTGGTAGCTTTATTCAGCCTGGCCGCGTGCGAGCAATCGGCGCGGCTTGAGCCGTTGCGTGAGGGCCCGGCCCTGCCCGAGGGCACACCCGTTCTGCGCAATGGCGTCGATCAGATGATCGTGGGCCACCGGCTGATGGATGCCGGCGAATACGAGTTGGCGCTGTCGGCCTATCTGCGTGCCGCGGGCGAAAACGGCATGACGGTGGAAACGCTGTCTTCGCTTGGCTCTGCCAACCTGCGCCTGGGCCGTCTTGGCCAGGCGGAAACACAGCTGCGCCGGGCGGTTGAGCTTGGGCCGGAATTCGTGCCGGCCTGGAACAATCTGGGCGTGGTCTTGATGGAGCTGGGCGAATACGGCGAGGCGCGCCGCGTTTTCCGGCAGGCCTATGCGCTCGATAGTGGCCAAAGCGACTCGATACGCGAAAACCTGCGCTTGGCTATCGCGCGAATGGAAAATTCGGTCTATACTCAGGACCATATAAATAACAGCTTCGACCTGGAACGTCGCGGCGGTGGGCGATACGTCCTGCTGCGAACACCATGATCGAAGGAACGATGAGCAGTAAGAGGCCTTTTATGCGCCCATTTATCAAAATCACGGCAGTGATGTCTGTCGCGCTTGTGCTTGCCGCCTGTGAGCAGACCGGCTCTGCCGAAGTGGAACGTGCGCTCGACGGTGTCAATGTTATCGACGAAACCAATCTCAATGACATCATGCTGACAGCCGCGGATCCCGAAGAGGCGGTGACCTATTTCCGCCGCGCTTCCCGCGAAAACCCCGATCGCATTGATTTGCAGCGCGGGCTGGCCAGCAGCCTGATCCGCGCCCGCATGAACACCGAAGGCGTGGCCGTCTGGCGCGGCGTGGTGGAAAGCAGCGAGGGCACCGATCAGGACCGCGTCGATTATGCCGATGCGCTTATCCGTACCAATGACTGGGAAGAGGCCGAGACGCAGCTGGACCTGGTGCCGCCGACCTTCGAGACCTATGAACGCTACCGGCTTGAGGCGATGGTCGCCGATAGCGGTCAGGAATGGGATCGCGCCGACAGTTTTTATGAAACCGCCGTGGGCCTGACGATGCGGCCGGCCGGTGTTCTGAACAATTGGGGCTATTCGATGCTGACGCGGGGCGACAACCAGGCCGCCGAGCGTCTCTTTACCGAAGCCGTCACCTATGACCCTGACCTTTTCACCGCCAAGAACAACCTGGTTCTGGCCCGTGCCGCGCGTGGGCAATATACCCTGCCGCTGGTGCCGATGACCCAGATCGAGCGGGCGCAGCTTTTGCACACCATGGCCCTGTCTGCCGTGCGCCGCGGCGATACCGATATTGGCCGCGGCCTGTTGCAGGACGCCATCGACACCCATCCACAGTATTTTGAATCTGCTGCACGGGCACTGCAAGCACTTGAAAATCAAGGATAACTCTTCATGACCCTTGCCCTGAGCTTTTCCGAGGCCCTCTGGTTCCTGCCTTTCGTATTTCCGATCTGTATCTATGTCGCATGGTCCGACCTGCGTGAGATGCGCATCCCGAATATCAGCGTTCTGGCGCTGGCGGGCGTGTTTCTGGTCGTGGGCCTGATCGCGCTTCCGTTCGAGGTCTATTACATGCGGCTTTTGCAGCTGGTGATCATCCTGCTGGCGGGTTTTCTGGTTACCGCGCTTGGCCTTGTCGGCGCGGGTGATGCCAAATTTGCCGCCGCCATGGCCCCCTTTATCGCGCCGGGCGACTATCTGATGTTCCTGACGCTCTTTGCCGCCGTTCTGATCGGTGCCTGGATCACGCATCGCGGTGCGGGCATGGTGCCTGCGGTGCGGCGGGCGACGCCGGGCTGGATTTCATGGGACCGGGGCAAATTGTTTCCCATGGGCGTGGCACTGGCCGGGGCCCTTGTCGTTTACCTTGCGCTTGGAATTCTGAGCGCCTCTTAACCGGATCGCAAACCCCGGCGGGGCAGTTTTGCGGCCCCGGGGGCTTGAACTGACGCGAAAGGGCCCGTGCGCCATGAACATGCAAGCCAACGATGCCTCCGCCTTTGCGCCGCCCAAGCTGCGCAATCTGGACGATACCGGCCTGCCGGTGGTGATGATGCGGGATATCCTGCTGAAAACCGTGTTCCGTAAAAACGTCGAACAGGCCAGCCAGATCGCCGAAGCCATCTGCCTGCCGATGCCGTTGACGCAGGCGTTGATCGACACGCTGCGCGAAATGGGCCTGCTGCAGGCGATGGGCACGCTGCATGCAACCTCAAGCTCGGAAATGGGGTTTCAGCTGACCGATGCCGGCAAGGCGCGCGCGCTGGATGCGCTCAGCCAATCGGAATATTACGGCGCGATGCCCATCCCGCTCGAGGCCTACAAGACCCAGGTTAAACGCCAATCGGTGAAAAACGTGCTGATCACACGCGCCGCGCTTGAGGCCAGCATGGGCCACCTGATCCTGCCCGAGGGCATGATCGATCAGCTTGGCCCGGCCGTCAGCTCGGGCCGCTCGGTCCTGATGTATGGCCCGCCCGGAAACGGCAAATCCTCAATCGCGGAAGGCATCCGCGCAGCACTTGGCGATACCATCTTCGTGCCGCGCGCCATATCCTATGCCGGTCAGGTGATCACCGTTTTCGACCCCATTGTGCACACGCCCGTAAAGGTCGACGAAACCGAGACCAGCGCGCTGCGCCGCAGATCCTCAAGCTTCGATACCCGCTATCTGATGTGTCAGCGCCCCACGGTGATGACGGGCGGTGAGCTCAGCCTTTCGATGCTTGATCTCAATTACAACAAGACCTCGCGCACCTATCAGGCCAGCCTGCAGTTGAAATCCTCGGGCGGCGTGTTCATCGTCGATGACCTTGGCCGCCAGGAAGAACCGCCGCAGTCGCTGATCAACCGCTGGATCGTTCCGATGGAGGTTGGATATGACATCCTGACCCTGCAATCGGGTGAGAAATTCGAAGTGCCGTTCGACACGCTGGTGGTGTTCTCCACCAACTTCCACCCCAACGACTTGTTCGATGGCGCGGCATTGCGCCGGATCTTTTTCAAGGTAAAGATCGACGGCCCGACGCAGGAGGAGTTTCTCAAGATCTTCGCCATGGTCGCGCGCAAGAAAAAGGTGCCGCTGGATGAAGCGTCGCTGTTGCACTTGTTGAAGAAGAAATACCCGACGGTGAACAACCTTTACGCCAATTACCATGCGCCGTTCCTGATGGATCAGATCATCGCCATCTGCGAGTTTGAGGGCATGCCCTATCAGATGCGCCCCGATCTGTTGGACCGGGCCTGGGAAAACATGTTCGTGAAGCAGGAAACCATCGCGCATTGATCCGGGGCGAGGACGGCCCCGCAGGGGTCGGAGGAGCGGCATTTCCAGCGGCCGCGTTTCGCGCTATCCAAGGGTCATGACCGCCCTGCCCGCCTCGATCGAAGATTGGTTTTCCCGGCAGGGCTGGCGGTTGCACCCGCATCAGCGCGCGATGTTTGCCCGGGCGCAGGAACCTGCCCTGATGCTGATCGCGCCGACCGGCGGCGGCAAGACTATGGCCGGGTTCTTGCCCACCCTGGCCGAACTGGCTGACGGTGGGCACCAGGGCCTGCACACGCTCTATATCTCGCCTTTGAAGGCACTGGCCGCTGACATCAAACGCAATTTGCGCCGTCCCGTCGAAGAAATCGGCCTGCCGATCCGGATTGAGGATCGCACCGGCGACACCTCCCAGACAAAGCGCAAACGCCAACGCGCCGACCCGCCGCATATCCTGCTGACCACGCCCGAAAGCCTGGCGCTGCTGACCTCCTATGACGATGCCGCGCTTACCTTTCGCGGCCTCAAACGGGTGATCGTGGATGAGATTCACGCGCTGGCCGAATCCAAGCGCGGTGATCAGCTGATGCTGGCGCTGTCGCGGCTGGAAACGCTGGCGCCGGGTCTTTCGCGAGTCGGTCTGTCGGCCACGGTCGAGGATCCGCCCGCGCTGGCCGCGCTCCTGGCACGTCACCCCGATCCCTGTCCGGTTCTGCACGCCGATCCCGGCCCCGACCCCGATATCTCGATGCTTGAAACCGCCGAATACCCGCCCTGGTCGGGCGGCGGCGGGGCCTATGCCATTCCGGCGGTGCTGGATCAGATCCGCCGCCACAAGACCACGCTGATCTTTCACAACACCCGCGCGCAGGCAGAGATTTTCTTTCATAATCTGTGGCTTGCAAATGAGGACGGCTTGCCTGTCGGCATCCATCACGGAGCCCTGGCACGCGAACAACGCGAACGGGTCGAGGCCGCGATGGTGGCGGGACACTTGCGGGCCATTGTCTGCACCGGCAGCCTCGACCTTGGTATCGACTGGGGCAATGTCGATCTGGTGATCCAGGTCGGCGCGCCGAAAAACGTCAAGCGGCTGGTGCAGCGGATCGGGCGCGCCAATCACCGTTACAACGCGCCCTCCAAGGCGCTGCTGGTGCCCGCCAACCGGTTCGAGGTTGTCGAATGCGTGGCCGCCCTGGAGGCCGCGAAAGCGCATGATCTGGATGGTGAACCGCGTGGCCCCGGACCGCTCGATGTTCTGTGCCAGCACATCCTGATCCGCGCCGCCGCGGGGCCGTTTCACGCCGATGATCTTTTCCACGAGGTGATCACCGTCGGGGCCTACGCCACCTTGCCGCGCGCCCTGTTCGACCGCTGCCTCGATTTCGCGGCCACGGGCGGCTACGCGCTCAAGGCCTATGATCAATGGCAGCGGCTGGTGCAACGCGCCGACGGCCAATGGCAATTGCGAGACCCGCGGGCCGCGGCCCGTATCCGGATGAATATCGGCACCATCACCGATAGCGAAAAGCTGAAGGTGCAGCTCAAACACGCCCGTGGCGGGCGGCCCCTGGGCGAGGTCGAGGAAGGCTTTGCCGCCACGCTGACGCAAGGCGATACCTTTCTGATCGGCGGCCGTATCGTGCGCTATGAAGGTCTGCGCGAATTGGTGGTCGAGGTGTCGCGAAACGCCGGAAAAAAGCCCCGCGTGGCGGTGTTTTCCGGCACCAAATTCGCCACTTCCACGCAGCTCTCCGACCGCATCCTTGCCATGTTCGCGCAAGGTAACTGGCCCAATCTGCCCGGCCACACCGCCAAATGGCTTGCTCTGCAGCGCGACGTCTCACGCCTGCCCGAACGCGACCGGCTGTTGGTCGAAACCTTCCCGCATGACGGGCTGCACCACCTCGTCGCCTATGGCTTCGCGGGCAAGAACGCGCAGCAGACGCTCGGCCTGTTGCTGACACAGCGGATGGAGGCAGAGGGGCTGAACCCGCTCGGCTTTGTCTCCACCGATTACGCGACGCTGATCTGGGGGCTCGATCCCGTCACCGACCCGGCAACGCTCTTTGAGCGCGACGGGTTGGAGGGCGCGCTGCAGGGCTGGCTTGCTGGCAACGCGGTGATGAAACGCACCTTCAAGACGGCAGCGCTGGTGGCCGGCCTCATCGACCGCAACAGCCCCGGCAAACGCAAATCCGGGCGTCAGGCGACATTTTCAACCGACATCCTCTATGACACGCTGCGCAAATACGACCCCGATCACCTGATGATGGAGATCACGCGGGCCGAAGCGATGCGCGGCCTGATCGATTTCGGACGCATCGAGGCGTTGCTGGATCGGATCACGGGCCGGATCGATCATGTGCCCTGCGCCCGCGTCACCCCACTAGCCGCGCCGCTTTTTCTTGAGATCGGCAAGGTGCCGGTCAAGGGCCGCGCCGAAGAGACCCTGATCGAGCGGGCGCGCAGCGCCCTGATGGATGCTGCGGGTCTTGAATAGGATGCGGCACCATGCGATTGAACAAACCATGAACGGACTTTCCTTCCCTTTTGCGGGTACCGATCTGGTGGCTTTACCCTCTGGCGCGCTGTTCTGGCCCGACCGTCGGCTTCTCTGCGTCTCGGACCTGCATCTGGGCAAATCCGAGCGCATGGCCCGGCGCGGCGGGCCGATCCTGCCTCCCTATGAGGCGCGCGAAACGCTGACGCGTCTGGCCGATGATATTGGCAGGCACGCGCCCGGCACCGTCATCTGCCTGGGCGACAGTTTCGACGATCCGGATGCCATGCGGGCGCTGGAACCGCAGGCCCGCGACCAGATCGCCACTTTGATGGCCGGACGGCGCTGGATCTGGATCGAGGGCAATCACGATGCAGGGCCCGTTGATCTTGGCGGCACCCATCTGCGCCAGTTCGATCATGACCCGCTCGTGTTCCGCCATATCGCGGTGCCCGGTGCCACGGGCGAGGTTTCGGGCCATTACCACCCCAAGGCGCGGCTTTCGCTGCGCGGTAGGGCCCTCACCCGGCCCTGTTTTCTGCTCGATGCCAACCGCCTGATCCTGCCCGCCTATGGCACCTATACCGGCGGGCTCTACAGCGACGCACCGGTACTTGACGCCCTGATGGCACCCGGAGCCCGCGCGATCCTGCTGGCCAATCCGCCGCTGGCTGTGCCGATGCCGCGCCCGGCCAATCGGGGCGGGCGGTCCGGGCTTGCAAATACCTGATCTGAAATCCATTCTGCCGGCATGAACCGGATCCGCGACAGTTTCGCCAAACAGGGCATGATGCAGAGCTTTGGCGCGCAACTCTGCGAAATCGCGCCGGGCCGCATCGTCATAACCGCGCCGATCACACCGGCGGTCAGCCAGCAACACGGGCTGGCCCATGCTGGCCTGACCTTCGCACTCGGCGACAGCGCCGCGGGCTATTCCGCGCTCAGCCTGATGGCCGAGGGCGATGAAGTTCTGACCGCGGAGATGAAGATCAACCTGCTGGCCCCGGCCGACGGGGTCCGGCTGGTGGCAACGGGCAGCGTGGTCAAACCGGGCCGCCGCCTGATGGTGACCCGCGCCACGGTGGAAACGGAATATGCCGATGGCACCCGCCGTGAGGTTGCGATCCTGCAAGGCACCATGGTGCCGATAAGCGGAGGGTCGCTCCCCGCCGGGGAGACACCCTAGCCGTCCTCACACAGCCTCGGGCCCCGGTGCCTGAAACCCTGCATCCTTGTGGCTGCCATCGCAAAAGGGCTTGTTCTTCGAGGCCCCGCAGCGGCACAGAAACACCTTCTCCGCCCGCGCCAGACGCGCGCCAGACCCGGCCGTCACCTCGACCGGCCCGATCAGACCAAGCGGTCCATTGGGCACCGGCCGGATTTCCAAAACCTCGCCCGGGCGGTCCTCACCGCTATCCTTGCCGGCGCTACCCGGCTCTCCGCTGGCCACGAAACCAGCTTTGCCATGCGCAGAATCGCAAAAGGGTTTATTTGCGGACGCCCCGCAGCGGCAGAGAGTCAGCCGCGTATGCGCCTCACCATTCAGCCGCAGATCGCCGGTGATTTCGACCGGCCCGTTTTCCTGCAACCGCACCCGGTTAATCGATCTCGGGCGTTCCTCGGCACCGCCGTCCAGCCGGCGAAACTGCAAGGCACCCGAGGGGCAGGTGCGGATCATTGCGGCCACTTCTTCAGCAGGCGCACCATCGGGATCGACCCAGGGCCTGCGCGCGGGGTCGAACACCTGGGGCAGGCTCAGAAAACAATTGCGGGCATGAATGCACCGCGACATGTCAAAGCTGATCTCGATATTTGTGCCGGAATAGCTGCGCGGTTTGGCCATGGCCTGCTCCTGAAACTGGGAATTGTGGCCGCCAGTCTATCGCGCCCGCCCGGATTGGCACAACCGACGCAATCCGTTGCTTCTTCTTTGTCAAAATACTCTGGGGGTGCGGGGGCAAGGCCCCCGCGGATCGCCGCCGTCAGGCGGCGAAAACCGGCTCACATCAAGCGGTCAGACCTTCTGGTTCTTCGAGCCCGTTGGCGCGACACGTCGCCGTCAACGTATTGGCCAGCAGACAGGCGATGGTCATCGGACCGACACCACCCGGCACCGGCGTGATCGCGCCCGCAACCTCCACCGCGCTCTCGAAATGCACATCGCCCACCAACTTGGTCTTGCCCTCAATATCGGGATGCGGGATGCGGTTGATACCGACATCGATCACGGTGGCCCCGGGGCGCACCCAATCACCGGGGATCATCTCGGGGCGACCGACCGCAGCCACCAGGATATCGGCCCGCCGACAGACCTCGGCCAGATCCTTTGTCCGGCTATGGGCGATGGTCACGGTGCAGCTGTCACCAAGCAAAAGCTGCGCCATCGGTTTGCCGACGATATTCGAGCGCCCGACCACAACCGCATTCAGCCCCGACAGGCTGCCAAGGTGGTCGCGCAGCATCATCAGGCTGCCAAGCGGCGTGCAGGGCACCATGGACTTCTGACCCGTCCCCAACAGCCCGACATTCGAGATATGGAACCCGTCCACATCCTTGGCCGGGTCGATGGAATTGATCACCAGATCGGAATCGAGATGCCCGGGCAGCGGCAGTTGCACCAGGATGCCATGCACGCCCGGATCATTGTTCAGCTGCTCGATCAGCGCCAGCAAATCGGCCTCGGACGTGTCGATCTCAAGCTTGTGCTCGATCGAATTCATCCCGACCTCGACCGTCATCTTGCCCTTGGAGCGGACATAGACCTGGCTGGCCGGATCTTCGCCCACCAAAACCACGGCCAACCCGGGCGTGATGCCGTGATCGGCCTTCAACCGGGACACATGGGTGCCGACCTGCGCCCGCACTTTGGCCGCAAAGGCCTTGCCGTCAATGATCGTAGCGGTCATCCTCGATTCCTTTCCGAGCGGTGGGGGAAACCCTCACCCTACATCCATTCCGCAGGGTGGGGGTTCGCCCCACCAAGCCGTTAAAACAAGCCTTCAACCACACCTTCATCATTGATTCGGATGGTCTCAGCCGCCGGTTTGCGTGGCAGGCCCGGCATGGTCATGATCTCACCGCAGATCGCCACCACAAAGCCTGCACCGGCCGACAGGCGCACTTCGCGCACCGGCACCGAATGGCCGGTGGGCGCGCCGCGCAGGTTGGGATCGGTCGAGAAGCTGTATTGGGTCTTGGCCATGCAGACCGGCAGATCGCCATAGCCCGCCGCTTCCCATTCTTTCAATTGGGTGCGGATCTTGGCATCCGCCAAGACCTCATCGGCGTGGTAGATGCGTTTTGCCACCGTTTCGATCTTCTCGAACAGGCTCATCTCATCGGGGTAGAGCGGCGAGAACTGGCTGACACCGCTATCGGCGATCTCGGCGACGCGCCGCGCCAGATCGGCCGAGCCTTCGCTGCCCAATTCCCAATGACGGCTCAGGATCGCTTCGGCCCCCTGCCCCTCGACATAATCCTTCACGGCCTGAATCTCGGCATCGGTATCGGTGACGAAATGGTTGATCGCCACCACGACCGGCACGCCGAAGGATTTCAGGTTGCCGATGTGACGGCCCAGATTGGCGCAACCATTATTGACCGCATCGACGTTCTCAGCACCCAGATCGGCCTTGGCGACGCCGCCATTCATCTTCATCGCCCGCACGGTGGCGACCAGCACCACGCAATCGGGTGCCAGCCCCGCCTTGCGGCATTTGATGTTCATGAATTTCTCGGCCCCCAGGTCGGCCCCGAAACCCGCCTCGGTCACCACATAATCGGCCAGCTTCAGCGCCGTCGTTGTGGCTATAACCGAGTTACAGCCATGCGCGATATTGGCGAACGGGCCACCATGCACAAAGGCGGGGTTGTTTTCCAGCGTCTGGACGATGTTGGGCTGCATGGCATCGCGCAACAGCACCGTCATCGCACCATCGGCCTTGATGTCGCGGGCGTAGATCGGGCTGCGGTCGCGGCGATAGGCCACGATCATCCGGCCAAGACGGTCGGTCAGGTCGGCAAGGTCCTTCGACAGGCACAGGATCGCCATGACCTCGGAGGCCACGGTGATGTCAAACCCGGTCTGACGCGGGAACCCGTTCGAGACACCGCCAAGCGAGGTCACGGTATCGCGCAGCGCCCGGTCATTCATATCCAGCACCCGGCGCCAGGTAACGCGGCGCTCGTCGATCTCCAGCTCGTTGCCCCAATAGATATGGTTGTCGATCATCGCGCTCAGCAGGTTATGGGCGCTGGTGATAGCGTGGAAATCGCCGGTGAAATGCAGGTTCATCTCTTCCATCGGAACGACCTGCGCATAGCCGCCCCCGGCGGCCCCACCCTTCATGCCGAAATTGGGGCCGAGCGACGCCTCGCGGATACAGATCGCGGCGTTCTTGCCGATCGCATTCAGCCCGTCGCCCAGACCCACGGTCGTTGTGGTCTTGCCTTCGCCTGCAGGGGTCGGGTTGATCGCGGTCACAAGGATCAGCTTGCCGTTCTTGCGGTCCTGAACCGAGTTGATGAACTCCTGGCTCACCTTGGCCTTGTCATGCCCGTAGGGCAGCAGGTGGTCGCTGTCGATGCCAAGCTTCGCGCCGATCTCCTGGATCGGACGTTTCTTGGCTTCGCGGGCAATTTCGATGTCGGTCTTGAAGGCCATGAGGCGGGCTCCTGTTGGAAGCGGCAAAAATATTCCCCGCCTATATCAACCCTGAGCCGAACCAAGCGGAGCGATTGCGACCAATTCCGTCATGCATCCGCCAATTCCCGTTTCCGATATGCGGCGCGCATTTCTTTGCGGCCTCTTTTGAACCGTTTGCGGGTGCCGACCGACCTATGAGGGCAACCAACACAACCAGCGAAGAGAGACTGATCATGAGCGCCCCCATCCTATTGATCCACGCAGGCTTCGGCTTTGGCATCGGCCTTGGACTGGCCGCGCTGGTGCTGATCGGCGGCTAAA
>Ga0316205_10002353_pt1 | contig 19963 bp, 10 predicted proteins | sample 3monthpyrite_MG_FD_204941 | JGI IMG/M metagenome (GOLD analysis project Ga0316205, IMG submission 204941) | Microbial mat bacterial communities from mineral coupon in-situ incubated in ocean water Damariscotta River, Maine, United States -... | ecosystem: Environmental > Aquatic > Marine >... | reverse complement strand
CTTTTATATCACACTTGCCATTGCCTATCATCCCTACTTCTAGATTTTTTCCACTATCTATTATGAATTTTTCTAGCTCAGACTTTGCTTGCCTGAGCAGATCAATACTGGTAACATAGAATATAAAAGGTTTTACGCCTAGCTCTGAAATTATACCTGCGGCGGTGGCCGTTTTTCCGCCGCCTGTGGCCATTTTTATAATGCCTCGTTCTTTATTGCAAGCGTCATCTATAATTTGCTGTTGATAATCTCTCGGCTCAAACTCTGAAGTCATTGATAAAGGCAAAGTCTTTTTCTTTATCTTAGCTCTTGAGTCAAATAACGTATAAGGCTGGTCTACTGACTTGAAGTATTCTCTTGCTTTAGATAAAAGCCCAGTAGGAAAATGTGTTCCATCCTTCTTGATAGAACACTTGCAATATTTGCGGCTATAACAAACAGTTGATTGCCAACCATCCCAATCGCCTTTAGGTTTACCGTTTGCATCTTTTTGAGTTTTCCACATGGCTTTGTCATCTTGATAACCAAGGGCCTTTTTTAGACCCTGGTATACCACACTTTCCATGCGTCCTTCGATAAAAGTTGTTGAATCTTTTACCATAAGGCTTATATTCTTATTTACCATAACTTAGTACGTCCTGGATTCTTCCGCTATTTCTTCTGCACTCTCTTCTACGTCAATACCTAATTGGTATATTTTTTTCTTCTTCGGCTTTTTCTTATCAGGCTTAGACCATCTATCTATGATTTTCTGGTCGCCTTCAGTTCCCCTATTAGATGTTGGGCCAAAGGTTCCATCAAGAGAAGACGGGTCTACCTTGTTAGGCCCTTCATTATAATCGGCATATGCGGTTTTTATAAAGCTCTCACTCTTGAATATTTTCATTGTCTTCCCTCATTCTCTTAGTTCTCTTGTTAAGAGTATCCATATTATAAACAATACTATCCTTTATGCCCTGAGCTTTTTTCCAAGCCTCGATATAATGAGCATTCTCCATAGAATTTATAACATTTTCCATATGTATAGCCATTTTCCTTAGAGATTCAGCTAAGTGAGTCTCATATTCTAATGGAGAAGATTCTATTGATATTTTTTTTGATTGTTCTGACATATATTATTCCTTACCAAATACGGTCTTCTGATAAAAGACTCTGCAAAGTCTTATCTTTTGTTTGTTCATATCCTTCTGTTTGCATTTCAGATTGAATTCTCAAAAGCATATCAAAAGGAACCTGATCTAACCCTCTTATTCTTCTTTCATGTTCAACCTTATCCCAAAGCTCTTGGGTTATTGGCTTCCATGTTTCATATATGGACCAGTCTTCTGATCTTGCTGGCTCTAGCATTTTTTCAGTCAAACCTAGGAACCACCAATTATCTCCGCCGCCTTGGGCGGTTCTAACCATATTCTTATCTTCATTCGCTACATCTAAAGCTACGTTTTCTAAGTCTTCGCTATTACATAGAATAGATAATGTAGCAAAAAAGTCGGCAGAATCTTCTGCTTCAGGATAAGTCATCTTGACAAAATCTAATATCTTCTCTTTCAAGCTCGATTCAAAAATCATAGATCTCAATAAAGAACCTGGATCTATATCTTTATGGGATTCTTCGCTCAAATATCTTATTGATTCAACAAGAAGAAAAGCGGATTGAACAGGCCTTGACTCTATATCTAGATTAATAAATACAAGAGGATATTTTTCATTGAAACTATTTACAGTATGATTGTTATCGCTAGATACATATACCGCTCCGTCAACTGTCGCTGAACTTCCAGCAATAATCCTAAAATTCTCCAATGGCAAATCTGCGTATGGACAAACTATGTTCTTCATAAAAATCCAAACAAAAGCAAATTGATCTAACTTCATTGCATGAACTTCGTTATCCTTCAAAGATGTATCTGAAGATGTTGCAAAATCTCTAACCAATGCTAGTGCAAAATTCTTTACTATATCAGAAGAATCTTTACTCATAGGTTTTCCGGTTATAATATGTATGTGATCAATATATACAGATACTATAGAATAGATGGTTTGAGTTAGATTAGCAGATTCTGGCAAATGTATAGATCCATATTCCGTTCCTTCAAAGCATGGAACTTCCGAATCAAATATTATATCCAAATCCCTAAATGAACAGCGATGCTGCCTACAGGTAAGCTCCAGGACTCTTCGAGCAACAACAAAATCGCTTATTTTAGTTTTTCTATTTTTACTCATTATCCGTTTCCCTTATCTCTTCGTCCGTAAGACCTATGCTTCTCAATACATCTTCTATTGTTTTTGCATTGTTCAAATCTTCAATAAGTTCTGATACTTCCTTATCTGTAATTTTACTTTTGCCTTTATTCTTTATTTTTAGTGGAGTCTTTTCATTCAGACATTTTATAATACTTTCGTATATTTCGACTGCGGTGATAATTCCACTTTCAGTTTCCGCTATAAATATGGATTTTTTATTACAATAAGGGCATGAATACTCCATTGTTAATACATATCCAGATGCAGACTTTCTTTCTCTAACTCCTATGCCGAATACGCTACCTAGCTTAGTCGGTTCTTCGCAATGAGGACATTCTCTTTTGTCAATGTATTCAATTGCCCACCTTGGTATCGGCATCATCTTTTGGCCTCTTTCTTTCATGATCGAGGTTTATGTTGTACATCCATGTAATACCTCTAGTATCATGTATACCAAAAATCTTCTGCTCAGCCCTTGTTCCTGGCAGTGCATTCTTTAAGGAATATACATCTGCTCCAACAAAGGAACCATTCATCAAAAGTCTTCCATTATGGGTTGTGAACTCAGAAGCATTGTGAAAATGCCCTGCCAGCATGAAGTCAATAGGCTTTCTGAGACTCGCTGTCATCTTGCGTTCTAGCTCTAAAAGTCCTAAAATAGGGACACCTTTTGATTTTACATCATCTCCATGAGTCAAAAAGAAGTTATGATTTCTAATTTCCTGCAATGACCACCAACACTTTGGAACATCAAATGTTATTCTTGGATTATTCTCAAATTTAGCCCTTAGAAATTCATATATAATAACATCCCAATTACAGTAATCTTTTTCTACGCCTGATTTAGCTACTCTACCGTGATTACCTCTGATTCCATAGAATTTTACTTCTCCAAAGATTGTCAACCAATATCGTATAGCTTCGCTAAGAGACTCAACACCCGCCATAACCTGATCCATAATTGGAGTCATAATGTAAGTCGGAGACCAGGCTCCAACATCATTCATACCATCAACTATATCTCCTAAGCAGAAAATATGCAAAGTAGGCAGTTCGTATAATTGATTATGCAATTCGTAAATATCAGCAACAGCTAACTTCAGGTTATCTAGTCGAGCCTGATATATATCCATATTGTATGCCGACATTCCGCCTGTTTCGTCTGCTGAATGGTCATGACCTATATGCAGGTCGCTTAGAATAAGACCTACATCCTCTGAGCCATGTCCTGGCTTTCTGTTCTGTGGAGTCCAGTTTACGAGTTTGGCCTCTTCATAAGGAACAACAGCCTCGGATAACCTATCAGCAATTATGTCCGCACGAAGCTTATAGTTGTCAATTTTTCTACTTTCGGAAACTTTAACTTGTTCGATTCCGTTTTGTATACGACGAGTTTTAATTGCTTCCCTAATCTTGTCTGGAATCTTAGTGTCTGCCCATTCAGTGCTTCTATATTTATCCCAACAGGATTGTTCAGTTCTTCCTAGGTCTTCGGCAATAACTTTATAAGGGACTCCAATAGCTCTTTGTTCATAAAGAGTTACCATATCATCCATATCCCATTTCGTACCATTCTTATTCATTTTATTACCTCAGTTTTCTGTATTAGTTTATCTTTATATGAATTCCTGAAACCTGTCCATACTTTCATATGAGCTGTTATCATTTCAGTTTTATGAACTTGCGTCATTCCGCCAGGATTTCTCCTATACTTTATCAAAGGTTCAGGAATGTTCTCAAATAATCTGTTATCTAAAATTGCTCTACTCCATAGATCCATATCAGGAACAGTGTAAATGCTTTCTTCTAGTGAATATCCGCCTAAAGACAGAAATACATCCCTAGAAAATAGCGTCGTTGGGTCTATCATCGGATTCATCTTCTTATTTAGAAGCTGATTCACTACTTGTTCGTGCCTAAGTCCTGGATAATTCATAATTTCCTGGCTTTCACCAATAGAATCAATAGCGATAGCCCAGCCACCGCAACAGAACAGTTTTGGTTTATTTTCTAAACGTTTTACTTGTTTTTCTAATCTGTTTGGAAGACTAATGTCATCTCCATCGTGTATACAGATATACTTTCCAGAGGCCATAGCGATGGCCTGGTTCCTTCTGTAAGGTATTTTTTTATTATCATCTGAGTCTACCATAATAATGCGAGAATCACTAAATGACTGCACAATATCCCATGTGGAATCAGTAGATCCGTCGTTCATTATAATCCATTCATAATCGGTATATGTTTGGTCTAGCATAGATTGCATTGACTCAGCTATGTAGTCTTCGCAATTATAAACTGGAGTAATAACACTAACTTTAGCCACAGAATACTTCCTTATATTGATGCTTTATATTATCCCAATTATATCTATCTACTATTTGTCTATGGCCTTCTAATCCCATAGTTGTTCTTAGATGTTTGTTGGAAAGCAGATTATGTAAACAGTCTGTAAATTCTTCATAAACATCTGTTGAATAGTGTAACCTTCCTTGATTTTTCTTCAATGAATTCACAATCAGTCCACCATCCAATTCAGTCGTATTGCCAACGTTCAGTGAAACCCAAGGAAGTTTTGTCGCCATAGCTTCAAGAACAACAAGAGGAGCAACTTCTATTTGCGAAGGAAAAGCAAAAACATCTGCTTCTAAGAAAGCCTGTACGGTATCGCTTCTGGATATGTTATTCAAAGAAATATGCTTAAACTTAGCTTTAGAAAGCATGGTTGCGTGCCTTCTTTTCATGACTTCTGCTGGCTGAAAATTTACTGTAGAAGAGATATAGACAACAGTAAAATCGTGTCCTTTTCTTTCTAACTTTTGAAGTATATGATATAGATGTTCTTGTCCTTTTCCTGGGAAAAAGTTAGATACGCACAATATCATGTGTTCAGTCTCTATGTTATACTTTTCTCTAAAAGAAAACTCTTGGTCTTTGAACTCTTCAAAGTTTATAGCATTATGAATAACATTTACTGGGATATCAAGAGACTTACATGTTGAATAATCAAGATAATTATCTGAATGAGTAATGGTTGTAAATTGCTTTTTCTTAGATGCGAATATTTTGCCGATGTCTCCATGCGTCCTCATATAGTTCATACCGACAAGAGCAACGCTCTTTGTAGCTGTTATTTCCTGAGACTTCCTGACTATGGTTGGCCAAGGTAAACAAGAATCGCTATATGTAAGGATATGATCTAATTGCAAACCATTTATTTGGTCAACAATATTCTTATCTCCCATTTTTTGTTTATGAAAATGTACGCCTTCATGAACACATTCTCTGCTTGCATATTTAGATATAACATGACATTCCATGCCAAAATCCTGAGTCATAGACTCGGTTATTTGTTGAACAACCTTTTCAGATCCCCCAACATGGAAAGGCGCACAATGATTTACTAACACTCCTAATTTCATTATTATCCTATCGTCTTATTTCAAAGAATCCACCGTGACTTGTTTGAGCATTCTCCATTTTTTATGCCTCCACTTATCCAACATTTTCTTATGACTCTTTTGAAATAGTCTCATTTTATTTGGGTTTTTGCCCAGCGTCTGATGAGCTAAATGCAATATTCTTGCCTTATAGTTCCAAGCAAGAACAAAGTCTTCTTCTCTGGCCCTAAAGCAAAAATCAGGATCTTCAAAGTAACAAGGGTTAAACTGTGGGTCAAACATACCGATAGTGTCCGGAACTTCTGACTTCATCAGCATTCCTCCACAACCAACATATGTCCATGCCTCGTTTGGTCTAGTGCATTTTCTAACTGGTCTGTAGTCTGGAGTCATTTGCCATGCTTCAACGCCTACCAAATCAGCTTTGCTTTCTACTAAAACAGAAATATGTTGTTCCAGCCATCCTTCTTTCACGAATTGATCATTATCTAAAAAGCATATGTAATCTGATTGCTCGTCCATCTCTTGATATATTTCATATCCTTGATTTCTTCCGTCAATAATTCCTCGATTCACGGTATTTGATACATAAGTCATGTTATCATGTTCACTTGAAAAAGAACCCAAGAATTCTTGAGTCCCATCATAAGATCCATTATCTACCATGATTATTTTGAAATTATTAGTGAATCTATATAGGTCGTTTAGGAATCTTTTTGTGACATCAAGCCCATTGCAGGACAGAACAATAATAGTTACTTCTTCAGACATGAAATATCTATCGGCTTATTGAATAGTGACTGTTGAACTTATCACAGCTATGCCAACCGAAGTTCCATCAAACGGAATAACTTCTGCATACCACTGGTCACCTGATACTGTTAGCGAAGGAGACACCATGTCTTGATTAGCTATCTCTGAAACCTCTATAAAGGATTCATCTGCCAATCTCTTTCTGTACCATCGTATAGAACTCTGGTCATTCTGAGTAGTGCTTCCTTGCTCTATGTCATTATCAAAGAATGTATAGCTAACTTCCAAGAAGGATGCTGGGTCAGGAGATAATGGAGACACCTGAACGCTAGTTACGACAGGCGGAGCATTCTCTACTGTTACAGGAGCAGACCTGATAGGGTTTCCTATAACATTACCTGTCGCTGGTCTAATCTCTACTTCAAGAGTATTCGCAATTGACAGTGGAACATTTCCATTTATAATTTCTCCAGGAACAATTTCATTATTACTAAATCCACTATCAAAGCCATTCAGACTACCTCTCTTATATTCTACTCCATTTACAAACCATATAATAGTTGAGCTATTGCTTCCTCCATCATCGAAGAAGTCAAATGCCGCGGTTGCGGTGGTGGCAGTAGTTACAACATCTTGCTGGTTTCCGCTAGAATCAATGCCTTTTATAGATAACTCGGTAACAAATGGCGGAGCAGACTGTATGGTAACTGATGGAGATCTCATTGTATCTCCGAAAACTTTTCCGTCTGAAGGTTTCACTGTATACCAAATAACGTCATCAACGCTTATCAGGCTTTCTCCTCGTTCTCTGGCAAATTGTTCTATGCTTGTTCCTTCAGGAATATCGCTTTCATCGAAACTAAAGGCATAAGTCCAAACAGGATCATCAAAGTTACTTATATCATTCCAAGATCTTAGATTTCTCAAGAACTCGACTTCCACACCATTGATAAACCATTTCACTTCTGTTTGCTCGGTATCTTCTTCATCTCTATTTAGATCCGAGAAAATATAACTTGCTGATATTGTGGAATAAATAGTAGGAAGCGTTGGGAATATTTTCAAATCAGAAACGCTTGGCGGTCTCTCTGATAATGGCGGAGGTAAGAATATGTTTGTGTTCCAGAAGTATCCTATACCACGAATAGTTACGTTATCTCCAGCAAATCTATTTGTTATTCTAAGACCAATACGAACCTTGTCTGTATTTTCAACCTCTATTGTGAATGTTTCAGTTCTCTTTTGACTAAATACAATCAATCCCTCTCTTGGGTATAGAACGTATTCTCCATCATCAACGATAGACTCTGTACCTGAGGAATCTGTAGACCTTATAACAATTCTAGACTCAGGGTCCCATCTGCCATAAGATGTTTTCCATAAGAAACCATCAACACTTATTAGAGGCTCATCCAAAGAAGAATCATCTTGCTTAGCCCTGATAGGAATAAACAATTTTCCAAATTTGTCAACAGTAGGTCTTGCTCCTGAGTAGTAATCATCCCAACTTATTGAGCTGCTTGTTGCAACGCCAACATCTATGGTACTAGATTGCGGTTGAGTAGCATGGACTGAAGCTATAATTTGTTGAGCCCCGAACAATGACGTATCTGGAGTCAAGTACATGAAGCTTTCTTTAGGCAAGCTATATACTAAGTTTATCCCAGACAAAGTAGGGCGACCTGGTGTCGGAGTGTCATCGTATGCCTCTTCTACAGAAGCGGACAATCCACTGAGAAGAGTAACTTTGAATCTAAAGTATCGCCCCACAAGCTTGAAGAAGTCAACTTCCTGTCTTCCATCAAATTGATCTGAAGGCTCAGTGAAATTGAATCCATCTTCTGAAGACTCAACTGTCCAATTTGAATCAGTATTCTCAAACAAACTAAAGTCTAAAGATATTGTATTTATAACACTCGGCTGCCCAAGGTCTATGACGCAGGAATATGTACCCCATCCAACAGAGCCTGCTGCTCTACCAATCATATTATTCAATACTTCATCTACAAATTCTGCATCAAGAACAGTCTGACTTTGGCCGCCAGTCTCATTAGATATCTTCTCTAAATCATCTGTATCAGTTCTTGCGAGTAAAGCAGAAAGCGTAGTAGGGAATACAACTGAGAAGTTATTTACCAATATAGGAACTTGAGCAAATCCGTCAATCGCCTGAGCTTCCTCTAATGAATCATCCAAGCTCTTTATAGACAAGCTCTCTTCGTTATCTGTTTGTACATATATTATTTTTGCGTATGGGTCAAGAGTTTCATCCAATAGTATTTCAGATATCTTAGATATACCATCATAAAAAGGAGACGCTCCAAAAGGAATAGCATTAGACAGTCTACTTATAACAGATAGAACATCATCTCCTGTTCCCAAATTATTATCTATATGAGGAACAACTTGAGGTATCCACTCTATATCGCTGAAATATGATACTTGAGGGCTTTCAAGCTGCGGAGTCTGTGGTGGATTCAATTCAAAGATTGGATTGTCTCTATCATCTAAGCTGTTTCCAAATTCGATGTTAGACCCAGTATCGTCAACTACATCATCTGTAGTCGTATCATCCGTAGTGTCGCCTGGTTGAGTTGGCAATTCAGACGTAACAGAGAAGTTTCTACAGCTCTCAAATATAGGAGAATATGGATCATCAATCGCCGTTGGTGGCTGGTTTGTGTCATCTGTAGTATCATCGTCAGTAGTAGTGTCATCGTCTGTGGTATCATCAGTCCCACCAGTAGTAACAAAAGTAGTTGGGTCTTCATTGTCTGCTATGTCTACAACTGTCTGACCAAAGTAAAAATCATCCACTACTGTTATCTGTATTTTTATCTCATATGGAGTTCTTTCGCTTCCTTCTGTTATTAGTAATGGCGTTATATCTTCTAGGGATGTAGTGTCTTCGCCTCGTCTAGCTGCCTCTAGTTTATCTGATATTTCATTTACCTTATCAAGTATATCTTCTGACCTAGGAAGAAGAACAGTAGAGCCTGATCCTCCACTAATTACAAAATCGTTACTACTAAACTGAACAGGATAGATAAGAGCTGAACGAGCTACATCTTCTGAAGAAGACTGCTGTTGTCCATCGCTACCGCCCCCTCCGCCTGAAAGATCGTCGTCATCAGCGGAGCTTCCCGCCAACAATAAGAACCCTCTAACAAGAACTCTCACGTCTCCACTAGGCGATGCTCCAACATCATCAATTAGATCTATACTAACTGTAGCTGACTGCCTTCCGTCTAGCCTTAGAGTATCTGGCGTTATAGAAGCATTTATCTGTAAGAATCCGGCAGGTCTTCCGCTTGTCACTCCGCCAGCTACGTATATGTATCTTATTTCATCAGTGGTCATACCGAAGGCTTGTCGAGCAATATCCATTTCTTCCAAGCTAGAAAGGTTGAACGGAGTAGTTGCTGTATTGAATTTTTCAAATACCTTCAATACGCTTGCTTGCTTATTAGCTCCACCTAATACATAATGGTCATCATCTACAGTTGCATATCCAGCCTTATATCTTGGGGTTGGTATGCTTTGGTATTGATAGTCATCTACTTCAATAGACAAGTGAGAAATATCTATAGCAAATGAGTCTGTAACAAACTCAAGAGTCTGGTCTGCTCCTTCTCCTACAGGAATGGCTCCGCCTGAAACCCTTATAACGCCAGCAGTCTCATCGTAGAAAGCAACTGGAGATATTCTCTTGTAAATAACAAGATCATTGTCCGTAAAGAGGGCAGATTCGGTCCAGGAATCATTTTCTATGTCATATATGAGTATTCGGTCATTTAGGCTTCTAATTCCACCCTGAGAGTCTACTTCCTTGATTCCACCAATCATATAGAGATAATCATCAATTTTAACAATAGCCCCCAATGATATGCCATAAAGATCTTCTATATTATCTCCCAAATCTGGCATTTGAGTCATAACAGCCCATGAATCTGAGAATGGGTTATATCTTTCTACAGCTCTAGATACTACTAGTTCGTTATCTTCTATAGTTAATCCACCAAGAACATATATAAACCCAGCATCTTGTGCTGATGAATGATAGAATCTTGCAGTAGGCATAGGAGCTAAGTCAATCCATTCGTCTGTATCTATTCTGTATTGTTCATTGTAGGCGGTTACGGATGTTCCATTTATTCCGCCTATGGCATGCAAAACTTCTCCATAAGAATCAAAAGACCAATCAATAGATAGTGAACCTCTTGGGTGATTCATCTTTGTCTCTTTGAATTCCCAAGTATCAGTAAGCGTATCGTATATTTCTACCTGACCATTGAAAACGTTATCAATTTGAGCAACAGTCTCTTCAGGATCATCCTCATCTATTTCTACATCTGCTGTCTCTATTTTATAATCAATAGTTATACAAGAGGTCATGCTTCTTTCAACATCTCCTCTTTTATCATAATTACATTCAGCAAGAACTTGCGCTTCAAACTGCTCTATTGGACTGAGCGGTAATATTCTAAATGATGCGAAACTTCTAACGCCATCTCCTAGGAACTCGTCTTCTCTTTGCTCCGTAAAAATAACAGGAGAAGATATCTGTATGCTTTGAGGATTAGGACCTCCGACAGTTAGACTAATAGGAGTTCCATTTGGAACAGGCTTTCCTGCAAAAGATACTTCAACAATAAGCTCATGCTCGGTCTGACCATCAACTAATATATTATTAACAGGCAGACCTGCTCTTCTTGTTTCGAGTATCTTTATATATAGAGGTTCTCTTATTTTGATAAGAGTAGGAGGTATACCATTCTCTAATCCACCGCCAGCAGATAAATATCTTATTTCGTCATCAAATATTATTTCTGTTCTACCAAATACGACAACCTCGTTATCTTCTGATCTAAGCTCAGGAAGATTCAAAGCAGAACAACTATTTGTTATAGTTCCTGTATCGTTATTTCCATCTGATTCAGGAGGCGGTCCAACAAATTCATTTAGTCTAAAGTATACTTCTGTATTATCATCTTGACTAGTAAGTGGGATTATCCCATAACCGTCTTGCTGTTCATTATCTGAGAAGACTGGCTCATCAATATATGGATCAAGAGATATTGATAAATCATCTCCGTATAGAAGCTCGAAGTTACCGCCTGACTCTATCTCAACAAACTGTCCAGAATTCAATGCGAACAATGTTCCACCGAAATCATTTGCACATTGCCTAAACCCACTTGCGGCCCAACCGCCTGCACTATTTGGGTCATGCCATATAGTGAGCTTTCTGTAATCAAATCCATCAGCCCACATATTAACTCTGTAGGAAGAGAAGTTCATAAGGAATCTAGACCCGAATCCGCTGCTTACTTCTTGAGGGTATATAAATAATGGCTTTTCTTCAAAAGCGCTAAGACCATCATAAACAACAGATGCGTTGAGTGCATATATTTCTGGAAGCAAAGCAATGCCTCCGTTTTGAGGACCAAGATCGATGATAAGCCAAGTGACACCACACGCTGGGCCGAAGAATACTCTTCTTGCTTGATTGTTTCTTATAATAGAAAAAACGCCTGGACCTGAAGCTACATTTTCTGTAGAATAAAATGGCCTGTCTTTTCCTGATGGCCCATTACGAAGTCTCCATCTACACAATACCCCCTCAGGTAAAGCTGTTCTCGATGGTTCTCTTGGATTAGGGCTATCTGGATCTATCAAGTAACAAGAAGCAAATTGCTCAGCTACATCAATACAGTCTGGGGTTGGTGGAGAAGTTGTTACTTCCACTCTTAGTATATTCTCATAAGCAATATACATTCTTTTTCTTGAGAAGTATCCGTTATAAGATGCTTTAGCAAATAACATAACACCCTGAGGAAATTCAGGTGCCTGCAACGGTATATCTGCAAAACTGAAAGTTTCAATAGAATCGTCATCGCCTTCTTCTGTTCCAGACTGCATATCTATAGTGGTTGATACTGGAACAACTGTTGTACTTTTCTGATTAGAAAAATTAGGCTCGAATGGCTCTGGATCTAAACCCTCTTCTCTTGGAGGGTCGCACTGTGGGTCAGAAGCTTCATGAACAGCGACAAAAGCCTTGCCTCCGCCCACAATAGCTTCTCCTCTGTACTTCACTTTTACACGAGCAACAAATGGTTCTTGCTTCCTAATAAAAGTTCCATCAAATTCTTTTGATCTATTTGGATTGAATAATAAACCACCAGAAGCAATAGAATTTATATCGCTTATCGGAAAAGTCTCTTTACATAAGTGTTCTATTCTATCGTTTTTGAGGTTTTCTAATTCCATTGAAAAAGGATTCTTCATCTTTATATTGATTGGAAGAGATCTGAATTCAAAAACATTTTGTGATGGACTGGACCTTGAAGGAATAGCAAAGGAAACAAAAGCTGTGACATCTAATTGGTTGATAGCTGAAATAATATTGAAATCAGGAGTCATTCTAAGTATAGCTCTAATAGTTCCATCACCTAATGGGGTAGAAGACAGTATATATGTGTCTTCCGCATCTGGACTAAATGTTGCTCTATTAGGAACCTCTCTGAATACGTCTTCCGCCAACTGTGCAGAATCGACTCTACCTGTAGCAGTTATTTCTATCTGGCTGTCATCTGCAATAGGAGCGCCAAACTCGTCTGTTATCTGAGCAAAGAGAGCTACTCTTTGGTCGAACCATCCTTCTACACTCTTTTGGAATCTAACTGGTTGATTCCATTGAAGACTCAAAGATTCTTCATTTACTATTTCATATCTTAGTTGTTGAACTTCAAGAAGAGGGATACCAGATTCATCTGCATCTATTTTTGGTATACTAGATACGTATGTTGGTTCTGAGAAATAACCATACTGATCAAGTGTTACGAAAGCATAATAAGATGTAATATCGTTATCTATATTTCTGTGAACAAATTCAGAATCTTGAAGATTCCCCTTGAACACAAGATTTCCTGTCGAGTCATTGTTACCTACATTGGGAAAATTGCCTGTACCTTGATAGACTCTAACTTCTTTTACTCTTGAATCTAAAGCTGGAATTCCCCACTGAATATATAGCTTTCTATTACCAACTTGAATGTCTACACCATCCACTATTGGCAATGCAGTCAATGGGGGTCCGATTACGGTGTCTCTATCTAGGTCTGTTGCAAAACCTGGTATTGCAATCTCTAAATTTGGAGAATCTGTATAAACACTATAGTTTCCTATTGGGTTCTGAGAGAATATTCTGTAGTTATAAGATCTACCATGAACGTAATCTCCTGGCAAAGTTATGGAAAAGGAGCCGGGCAAAGCTAGTTCGTCATAAATTATGTCTCCGTCATTCTCGTGAAAAGGCTCAAAAGCAAAACCCTCTGAAACCCTTTCAAGTTCTCCGTCATCTCCTAAGTTTCCAGAAAAACTGTATGTCTCTGGACCAGATTCCTCATTAGATACAATCCTTATTCTGCCTCCTGAAAAATTATAATCTTCAGGAACAGTATAGTTCAGTACAACAAGTCTATCTCCATTATCTAACTCTTTTGTATCTTCATCTCCTGGAAGAAATGATGCGGCCTGTATATATCCTGCATCTCTTTTTATATTACTTATTGATACTTCTGCTATTTTACCAAAGAAATCTTCTGAAGTAGCAACCTGTAAATTGTCTTTGCCTATATATAATTCTCCATTTGTTATTGCATGGAAAAAGCTAGAAGCGCAATTACTGGATGTGGTATCATTTACACCATTGATGTAAATCTGAGCAGTCTCTGTAGAATAATCATAAACTACAGATATATGATTCCACTGGTTTGGGGAAATGCTACTACTGCTTGATGAAGCTACAGCAGAGAAACCTCTTGTAAATCGGATTTCATTTGTAGATGGACGGTATGATAATAAGAAATCAGACTTACCATCAGTCTGAAAATCCCCCTTCATTACGATCACGTGATCTCTAGTTGAATCTGATTCAAATGGCATGAGCCATGCTGATATTGTTAAATCCTGAGTATCAGAGTTGTATAAATCAGGATCTCCTGTAGCGCTAAACCCACTATTAGGATTTCCGTTAAACCGAACTCCGCTACTTCCTGAAGGAACATCTGTTTCATTAAGCCATGTAGGTTCTATTTCAGATACATATGTAAGTGACATTTCTGAATCAGAAAAATCATATACATTATTACCGAAACCTTCATCAAAATGCCATAGGCCAATAGTATTTTCATCTCTCTTTTCTCCACTACCTTTCAGAACAATAGGACTAAAGGAGCCTACGCCATTTGGGATCTCTCTAACTCTAGGAATAGCGGATAAGCCTACTCCCTCAGAGAATGTTCCGAATTGGTCAAATGTAAATACTTTATAAAAATAGTCTTCATTCTCTTCTAGACTGTCATCAAAAGCTCTATCTATAAAGCCTTCAGTAACGATATCTCCGTCGATTGCATTCAATGGAGGACCTGAAGCCTTTCTTACAACTCTAACCCCCGCATATCCGCTTTCTTGATCTGCGAAGAAGCTACTAGCAACCTCTCCTGCTTCATTTGTGTTTATGCTTTCAGATTCTATTACCGCGAAAAAGTTTACACGAATAGGAGTAGACTCAAAAGAGAATACATTATAGAATATTTCACCTGGATATGTTGACTCAAGCCTGTTTACCAATCTTCTTGCCAAATCATGACGAAGACCATTTGCATCGTTCCATGTCATAGAACCACTTTGGTCAATAAGCAAACTAACAATTCTATCAGGAAGGTCTAACTGGACCTCATTGGTCAAACCTGTATCATTTATTATGCTAGTATTAACAAATGCAGGCTCGGTGCTAGCTATATCAAACTTCTGCAATATAAATGTATTCTCTTCAGAAGCAGGACTTACTATTTCGCAAGCATCTGCATCTAATGGGTCTCTTGCTGAATAAGCCCTAATCGCTCTTGATAGAGAAAAGTCTACATCCCAACTGCCATCAAATGACAATGAAGGAAGTAGAGAGTATTCATCTTGAACTAATTCAGGATCAGCTTCGTCCCAAGTTATCTTATGAGTATCAGTAGATCCAGAGCTGGTTAGAGAAAATACAAATTTCTCGTCGGTACTCAAAGCGGTAGATCCTGATAATGGAACTGAATTGAAATTATACCAATCGCCAGAAGCCAAAGAATCTAATGAGTTCTTATAGTCATATACGAGATATTGATTTCCAACAGTTTGAAGATCTATTGATAGCTCATATGCTTTTGCATGAAGCGTTATATATGGATTAGAAAATTCTGGCTCAGATACTGGAGCAGAAGAGTCTGTAGTAATATTTATACTATCAACTAAAGCGTCTTCTCTATGAGTTTCCAAAGAGAAGATAAACTCTGAATCATCTGGAACAGTTATGCTTGTCTCAAACCATGACCAAGAATCTCTTTCGCTAAATGATAATGATCTCGTTAGAGTATTTACTTTGTCATCGTTATGATAAACTGAAAAAGATACCGAACCTATAGCCGAAGGATGCCATATTCTAACAAAGACTTTATAAAGGCCAGCCTTTGAAGCCTTTATAGGATAAGATACTATTGTGTCATCGCTAGCTGAACCGTATGAAGGAAGAACTTCAAGATATCCATCTCCATAATAGCCTGATTGAGTATTATTGAATATTACAGACTTATTGCCTTGAACCAAGTCTTTAAAATTGCTTGCATCAAAATTCAAACCATCATCAAATGATAAGTCGAAATAATCTGAGGATGAAGAACCAAATGGCCTCAAGAATGTTGAAATTTTAGTTATACTTGTCACTAAATTACCTGTCCAATAGTGTTTGAATCATTTGTCATAGTTTCGCCTGTTGCCAATAATCTAACAACGCCTTCTGATGTTATTGCAAATTTATCGTACCCAAATATCCAATTTTCTCCATCAACTATCAGAACAGAATGTATTGCTTCTATCCCGTCAATTGAACCTACAGAAAATCCGAAATCATCTAATACTATATATCGTCCATCCTTGAGACCAGACAATACTTTTAGAACAGTCGAATCAACAGAATTAACTATTATGTCCTTCGATTCATCTAGGTCATTGAATACATCATTCAGTCTCAAAGAGAGTCTTCCTGCATATACATTTCCATTATCATCATATATTCCCTCGTCTGTTGCAAATACAATCTTATTTCTATACTTAGAAATGTCTGACAATTCTTGACTTGCAACTCCTATAAGATCCCAAGAGAAACCATCTGTAGTATAATAAACCGAGCTACCAGCTATCGCTATTGTGGCATCTGGATGTATTATTCTATCTACTGGCTCATCTGTATCTACAACTTTTTGATACTCATCTTGAGTAGATTTTCTAGCATAAAAGCCATCTTCTGCTCCAATTATAAAAGTATCATTTCTTGTTTTGACAAAACAACGAATATTGGTGACAACCCCAAGAGCAGGGTCTCTAACGATAGAACCGTCAGCAAGAGAGTAAATGTAGATTGAATTCTGTCCTATTATATAGATATAGTCATCTAATATATATAGGTCCTGTATATTGACAGTCCTCTTACTGTCTACTACCACTTCATTTATTTGTTTGGTATCAACGTCTATTGATATGAGGCCACCAATACCGCCAACCCATACAGCGCTTAAGCTTTCGACATAGGCAACTGCATTAGTGTATGGTATAAATATTTCCCTAGCTCCTTTGTCCGATTCTTCTATATAATCAATAGTTGAATTGAAAGAGTCATAAAAGGACTTATTACATGGAACGACATACCTGGCTTGATGAGGCGGAACTCTCGCAATGTCTGAGGGATTGGTTCTTGTTAGATTTATTCCCATAGTTGCCATGTTAGAATGAAAAACCTGAGACAAATGAGAAGGCATACCTGAGTTTATCCATTCAAAAGAATCTTCTATAACATAATGAGGATAGCTTGTATTGATAAATGATGGATTCAATATATCTACAGATACTGTCGTATACTTATTTAGTTCCGAATTTATTTCAAAAGTTCCATCAATAGAATTTGCCACACATACGACTTCTGATTCGCTATAGGCTTCTCCGTCTGTCTCTCCTACTGCTGAAGATTTACCTGGGTCATATCTAACTATACCAAAACCATCAATAGGGTCTGTCCCTGGACCATTATCTATCTCGAATACAGGAATGCTAATAGATTCTGCCACAGTTATTGCTTCGTCGCTTACTGTGTCATCTGTGTCATCTGTATCATCAATCAATATTGGGTCTATAAAGTCTACTAGATTTCTAACAGACCCTGAAGCAGGAGGAGTTAGTCTCCCTAAAGAGTTAAAACCAAAACCTTGAGTAGACAATCCTAAGTAAGATGAAACAAACCTACTTTCTATTTCATCTTTCTGTTGATCTGAATCTACATTCGCAAACAATATGACATAATCAGATTCAAATTGATTTGAAAGAATTACTTGTTGATTCTCATTTATTTCATTTACGATACTCTTATCTTTTTCAGACAATCTCCCTATATCATAGATATGAGAAAGAATTGGGGAAGTGTACGAACTGCTCGCATCTGCTATTCTCTTTGCTTCTCCTATATTGCTTTTTATATAAGATTGATTCTGTGTTCTTGTATTTTCTATTCCTGTTTGCGGAGTCTTCTCATTACTCACAGAATACCGTATAGACTTTATATACGGACTTATGAGATCTATTTTCTCATATAGCCAACTTAAATCATCATTTATAGATGAGCCTAATCCAGTAAAGTCTCCATAACCAAATACATTTGGTGCCTGAGAAGAAAGTTCGCTATTTTTATAAATAGAATTTGGATAGTTGAAAAACCCTAATATTGCATTTGGCAAAAACTCTCGAACAGTAGATATTGTGTCTTCAAAAAATGTCTTGGCGACAAGGTTCCATTGAGACTTCATGAAAGAATCTAGGGAATTATCATCCAATTTTTGCTGTTGATCATATAGACCCGATAGACCTGTTTTATTATTACAATACATGTAGTTATAAAAATCTTCTTTATAATTAGAATCTATTTTTTCAAAGTTTTCTGAATCGCATGCGGATTCTTCGTCAAAATCTTCTTCATAGAAATATCCATGTAATGCATCATAGTCTGACCAATCAAAATGTGCGTGCCAAAATTCACTATAGTCAATCATGAATATGCCTGAGAAACTACTTGGCGTATTCGCCAGGTCTGTTATGATTTTATTTCTATGATTCATTAGCCAATTTGGATCAGCGAGTATTTCATGAAGTCCAGCAAAAGGGAATAATCCAAAATTTCCAGCGGTGACCAATATAGTATCTTTGCGAATATCAGCTCCGCTAAAATCTATAGAAGAATTGATATTAACAATACCATATGGACTTATGTCCGTTCCTTGATATAATGCATGAGTTATCAATTATCCGCCTCCAGACGAAGGATCGTTTCCTGACCCCTCAGATTCCAGACCTACACCTATACCATTTAGCTCGCTCCCTAAATTACCTATCGACTGTTCAGAACTATATAGGGATGAGTATGTTCCAAATGAAGTCAACCCCTCTAAAGCAAAGTCTGTAGTAGAAGAAGTTAGGGCTACTCTGAATGATGGCATAACAAATGATTCTGTCAAGGTATTACCGTCGCTGTCTGTTTGGATTATTCCGTTATCATCAACAACAGGAATAACTCTTGCGTCTGGATATAGCTGAGATAAGAATCTATCTACAGAATTCAAATATATGTTTACGTTCTCCTTGGTAAAGTTTACCAATAATTGATTACCTTCAGAATCTGCTTCAGATAAAGTTAAGAGATTCAATACAGAAGAATCAACAAATTCCTTGGCTAAATCAGCGCCTGCTTTGTGTGCATTTCTGTCATTATATGATGGATAAACAATCTCTGAAATAGGAACAGCAGGTCTCTCGGCTATGCTATGATCATTTACTGCTCGACCATCAACATATAAGAACACTCCTGACGCAAAATTAGCATCGGCCCAATTTCCTGTTTCTGCTTTATATATCTTGTACTGATTAGCCACCGTAACCAAAGACCCTACTGGCTGTTTTTCATCAAACAGTATAAATTTTCTGAGGTCTCTAGTGTCTGTTGTATACCTATATCCAATCTTCTGTTCTATACCGTCTACAAATACAGTCGGTATAACTCCTAGAACTATCTCGCTTTGTAATGATACTTTTCCATGACGTTCTGAAGAGAAAAGCCTCTCTTCAGTTCCCATAAACATTTTATCATCAATAATGGTCATTGCGAATACGGACGGTATATATGAGTTTCTATTGATTTGAGGGAAAGCTATCTCAAATTCAATTTCTAAATCAGATAAAGGGTCGTTCTCAGACAATGAAGACATAATGCCAACATCTGTTGTTATATATAGTCTTCCTTTCCAGTACCTTACTCTTCTAATCTTTTCTACATCCCTTAATATTGCTATTCTTTGGAATTCAGAATCTGCAATTGTCCTTCTCCATACAATAAAATCACTTACAGCAAATATAATATCATCTTCTATCCAAAAATCCCAAATAGGTCTTTGGTCAGGCATTTCATCATTAAATTC
>Ga0316205_10002351_pt1 | contig 19965 bp, 18 predicted proteins | sample 3monthpyrite_MG_FD_204941 | JGI IMG/M metagenome (GOLD analysis project Ga0316205, IMG submission 204941) | Microbial mat bacterial communities from mineral coupon in-situ incubated in ocean water Damariscotta River, Maine, United States -... | ecosystem: Environmental > Aquatic > Marine >... | reverse complement strand
ACCTAGGGCATCCGTGACGGTATGTAGCTTCGAGTTCATTCCGCCCTTGGTTCGGTCAATCAGACGACCGCGCCCCCCTTTTTAAGCCCCAGACTGGAAGCCGTGCGGTGCGCCTTGAGGTGGGTCGCGTCAATCATGAGTGTGTCGGTCCCGCCTCCTTGATCGGCCAGTTCCAGAAGCATCCGGGCGAAAATACCTTTCTCACTCCAACGCATCCAACGGCTGTAAAGGGTCTTATACGGACCGTATTCCGCTGGGGCATCACGCCAACGCAAGCCATTGCGATTGATGAAGATTATCCCACTCAAGACACGCCTGTCATCAACACGTGGCTTTCCGTGGGACTTTGGAAAGCACGGCGCAAGGCACCCCATCTGTTCGTCAGTCAGCCAATAGAGATCGCTCATATCACCGCTCCGTTTTGAAGAGCTGTGAATCACATCTTCACAGGGGTATCAATGCATCCTGACCCTAGATTCGGCGGCAGGGTCTGTCGCTTACCCTGCCCTTTTGCGTGTCAATATTCCACTGGATACCGCATGGCGAATAGCCTAAGAAATCGGCAGGTTTCGGGCGTTTTGTTGCGGCATTTCACGGGGGTCTTGTGCAGTTGCTGCCGGGTGTGAACATTAAAAGTCAAAGGTGTAGAAGAGTGAGGAACCCGTCGCGTTTCAGGGCGATACCTTCGGCGATTTCCGGACTTCATATTTTGAAGGAGATGCTGCCGCGTTTCGCAGGCGTCTCCAGTCTTGAATAATAGAAATAATTTGTGCGCCAGATCGGTATACAGTCATTTTCCGAATTTCATTTCGACCAGAAAGGCGATCAGAGACAATGCTCATCTTGGATTGTGGGAACCCGGACTTCAGGGTTGCTTGCGAAACTTTGTCGGATTGGCCCGGTCGGCGCTGTCTGCTTTTGCGCAAAGGTACTGGCCTTCCGATTTCGGCGCGTGATGATGACCTCATTTTTGACTTTACCAGCGAAATGCCTTGTGCCCTGGTGGCGTTGCGTGGCCTTTTGGCCAAGCTCGAACGCCGCGCCGCGCGCCCGAGGGAAGCGCTGGTTTTTCTCGGCCCGCAGGCCACGCCCGATATCTGTGCGCGTCTGGCCACGGATATCCCCCCATCGCCCTGGGAAATCGACTGGACGCTGGAGGCGGAAACCGGAGACCTTGCAACGCTGGTTCTCGGTGAAGAGGTGGTCCGGCACCCGCTTTTTTATACCTATTTCAGGAATATCTCCCCGACCCTGCCCGCCATTCACACCGGGCCGAGCCTGGGGCTCATGACAACCCATCTGGTGGCACAATGACGCTTAATCTCGATCGCATCTGGCAAGATTATGTTGGCCCTCTCGGCCTGCTCGACACCCGCCCGGATTTTCGCTTCGACCCGCTTTACTACAGCGATGGAAATCTCGGCTTGCTCGGGAAAAAGCGCTGGCTTTCGGCCGCCAGGCCGGTGGATCCGGACACGCATTACCGAAAAATTGGCAAGGGCGAAGGCAGGCCCGGAAATCTTTATCAGGAGGTTCTGCGCCAGCGTCCGCGGATCAACCAGGTGTTGCAAAGCATTCTGATTGACAGCGACCTGTCCCGCGCGGCGGCAGGCGATCAGCCGGAAGCCTATGAACTTCTCTTCGAGCTCATGTCCCTGCCGCAGAAATTCGACGAACAGTTGTCGCATTTTTCTCAGGAGCATTACCTGAAGCAATATCCCGATATCGCGGATGCGGGTGTGCATCCGCTGCGCCATTTTCTGGAGTTTGGAAAACGGGAAAAACGCAGTTCGCTGATGTCGATCCGGCGCAATTTCCACGAAGGCGATCACCCGTTCGACCCGGAGAAGAAAACGATCATCTTCATGATCCATCAGCTGTCGCGCACCGGTGCGCCGATGGTCGGGCTGGAGCTGGTCCGGCAGGCCTCGCACAGCTGCAATATCATCGTGCTCAGCCTCGAGGATGGACCGCTCCTGGAACAATATCGCCGCGAATGCATGGCCATCTTCGTCTCGGCGCAGCCTCACCAGGAAATAGATTACGTTCTGAGCGCCCATCTCGACAAGGTGTCTTTCGCCCTGCTCAACTCGGCCGATACCTCGCTGTTCATTCCGGCTCTGGTGGCCCGCGACATTCCGTTTGCGACCTATATCCACGAATATCCGCAATATTCGGTGCCGCTGCACAAGACGATTTGGCCGACCTTTTATGCCGATGCGTTGATCTATTCTTCGGAACATGTGCGCGATGCCTGGCACCCGATGCATGAGGATCTGGGGTTCGATACCGATGCCGACACCACCATCATCGCCCAAGCCCCGGTAAGCCCGGGCAAGATTGCCAAAAAGCAGTATCAGCGTGCGCGTGACCGGCTGTCTTCGGTTCTGGGCGTCGATTGCAGCACGCGCAAGATTGTCTATGGCGTTGGCTCGGTGCACTGGCGCAAGGGCACAGATCTTTTTGTTCTGGCCGCGCGGATGATGCATAAACGTGACCCTGAGGCGCTGTTTGTCTGGGTCGGCGACGGGCTCAATTCCGAGGATTTCCACAGTGGCGTCTGGATGGAAAAACATATGGCCGAAGCCGGTGCCAACCAGCCCGAAAGCTTCTTCCACTTCCTGCCGGTGGGCGGTCATTACTGGGATCTGTGCATGGCCGCCGATGTGATGTTTCTTTCCTCGCGCATGGACCCGCTGCCAAGTGTGGTCATGGATGCGGTCGAGTTCGACTGCGATGTCGTCCTCTTTGAGGGGGCCTCGGGTTTCGACGATGGCACATATGAAACGCAGCCCCGCTTTCACAAGACCGGCTACGGCATGCTCGATGAGGTGGTCGAGGTGATCTCGGGGCTTGGGCGCAAGATCGACCGGATAGATCCGGACACGCCGAAAAAGAAGGTTTCCAGAACCACCACACTGGACCCCGCCTTGTTCGACAAACTGGCCGCCTTTATCGAGGGGCATCTGGCAAAGCAGCGCCATTTTACCCTGGGGCAAGGCGATTACGATCTGCCGATCCTGTTCAGCGAACGCCCCGAGGACCAGGCCAATCGCGAACGGGAAATGCAGAAAGCCTGGAGCCTAGGCCGGCGGACGGTCTGGAAATCGACAGCCGAGGCGCGCGCGACGTTGGCGGCCTCCTCCAATCCGGTGCATCATATGTGCAGCATCGTTCCTTACGAGGATCGTCCGGCAACGGACCTGCCGGATTTCTCGATGCATATCCACGCCTATTACACCGATGACCTGGAACATGACCTTCAGGCTTATCTGGCGTTCAAGCGGGCCAGGACCGTTGTCATTACCACCGACACGGTCAGAAAATCGAACGCGATCAACCAGTTTCTCAAGACCGCCGGCCTCGACGCTGAGATCCGTCATGTGCCCAATCAGGGGCGCGATATTCTGCCGTTCCTTAAACTGTTCGAGGATGGCAGTCAGGCCGAGGGGTCCGATATCTGGTGCCATGTGCATCAGAAGAAATCCCTGTCATCGACGCCGGGCGGCGATGTCTGGCGGAATTTCCTGCTTAAGATTCTGTTGGGCGGGGCCGATCAGGTGTCAGGCGCGCTTTTGCAGATGTCGGACCCCGATACAGGCCTGGTTTGCCCGTTTGACCCCTTCATCTGCGGTTGGTTCGCTTCCAAAAAGCTCTTGCCGGTTTTCCAGCCGCGGATCGAAACTCCGCTTCCCGACCACCCAATCCTGTTTCCCGTCGGAAACATGTTCTGGACCCGGCGTGCGGTGATTAATCAGATGAACGACTATTTCGGGCAGAATTACCCCTGGCCAAATGAACCGATCGCCAATGATGGTACGGTATACCATCTGATTGAACGGCTATGGCCCACCGCGTGTTACGATGCCGGGCAAAGGTCGGTCTTTGTGAGTAAACGCGATCAACCGAGGAGGTGATCAATGCGCCTTGTTTTGCATGTTGGAATGGGCAAGACCGGAACCAGTTCCATTCAGAAAGCGCTTCAGGCCAACCGGGCTGGCCTGAAGGCTCAGAAGGCCCATTATCTCGGCATGTGGTTCGATTTTATCGACCCGCGCTATCACGGGGTTCAGGGGATGCGCGACGTGTTCGAGCAATCTCCCGACGAGCTGGAGAAACTCGCCGAGGCCATTGTCGAACGAATGCGTGAGATAGCGGAGCGCGATGGGACCGATACGTTCATCTTCTCGAACGAAGATCTTTACGGGCGTATCCAGAAGCTTGACCCGTTCCTGTCGGTTCTCAAACGGCATTTGGATCTCAAGATCCTTCTCTATGTCCGCGATATCCATTCCTGGCTGCCCTCGGCCTATGCGCAATGGGGGATCCATCACAAGGTTCAACCGGGTCCGGTAAAGACCTTCGCAGAGGACGCTCCGCGTCTGGTGAAGGCCTATCGCGCGATAGCGCTTTGGCAGGAAAGGCATGGCGAGTACATTTCGTTCCGGAAATATGACAAATCCACGGATGTGGTTGAAGATTTTGCCGAGGCGATCGGCAAGACGCTGGAGCCCGCGCCCGCGCGTCACCTGGAGCGCGGCGAGCCGGTCGAGCTTCTGCTCCGGGCCGAATTCAACAACCGGTTCCCGGACGAGGTATTCCCGGTCAAATTCAACCGAGCGGTAGTGAACACACATGCGGCCCCGGTGCCTCGGTTGGAGACGACCATCGAAAACTATCTTGATTATTCGACCGTTGATGCCGTCATCGCACCAGATCGAGAGATTCTGGAACAGGTAAGTGCCGGGGTCGGGATTGATTTTTTGAGCGGCGATAACGAGGCGCCCCCCCCCCGGCGTGTGGATCTGGAAGATCGCCTGCTCGATTACATGGTCGCCATCATACTGAACCAGGCGCAGCGCATACAGGCTTTGGAAAATGCTGTGCGCAATCTCAAGGCAAAGAATGATTGATGCGGGTCAGCGCGCCCGAGGCTTGGCCAAATGGGCGCTTCCGGTGGCGTAAGCTTCAAGGAAACGGGCAATCTCACGCGGGGTCTCGGCTGTGTATTCCGCAGCGGCCTGCATGATTTGCTCATTCAGAACGGGCTGCGCTTCACGGGCATGGGCAAAAAGATCCTTCGCGGATCCGATCGTGTTGTCCGATGGGGTATCCGTTGGTGGAAACCGGGTGCCCATCCTTTCCTCGATCCAGGCGATATCGCCGCTGTTTTCCGTGATAAGTGCATCAATCATCGCGGGGTCGAAGGAAAATTTACGGCCCTTCACGGCGGCCAGGCGCGTCACAAGCTGTCGATTCGAGGCAAGCGAGTCGCGGTCGACCCCGTCGCCATGGACACGTTCGGTAAAGAGCAGGGCCAAGGCTTCCAGGCTCAGATTCTCATTGGCCGTGATGATATCGGCGGGATCGAGATCCGCGCCAATTACATGTGCGAAATCCTGAACCACGTCGCCATTATGCAGATGCGCCCGATCAAACAGGCGGACCACGACGTTTTCGGCCCCGAAGATTGCGTCAAATTCGCTGATATGATGCCTGTAGCGTGGCCAGGCCCGCTTGACCCGGAACTGATCCAGCCCAGTTTTGACATTTTGCTGAAAACGGCTTTGCAGAAATGACCCCGGCGCGCGGATATAGCCGATTACCAAATAGCTGTTGCAATACTGGTCGAGAAAGGCCTTGAGGGCACGTTTCTTGTCGGGGCTGCTGCGGTAAAGGCGCTCGGCGGAGAAGATGATATTTCCGACCGGGTTCCGGGCGATACCCTCTTCGAACCGGTGCCGCCAATCCGCGACCCGGTTGCGCACGCGTTCGCGGGTCATTTTCTGGATGAAGGGTGCGTTATCGCCCCCGACAATGCCGGCCAACAGGTTGGAATGATTGGCCCCGTTCCAGTCGAAATAACGAAAATCCGGGATTTTGGCCTTGTGAAACGTGTCCTGGATTGAGGACGACCCAGTCTTGGGCATGCCGAAATGGATGATGCCACGCATTTTTGGACCTCGTCAGCTGATGGCACGCAGGAAATCGACCTTCGCAGCCAGTTCGGGAAGGCGTTTTGCCTCGGTTCCGGCTAGACGCGCGGCCAGATGGTCGCGCAGATCGGGGAAGGCCCGCAAGGCGATGGCCTCCAGCGAGGCCCTGTCCGAAACCGGGTTGGGTGTTTCGGTCTCTGTCAGGATAAGCGGCGCGTCGAGGCGCGCGTTCATCCAGGCGCAATCTTGCGTGATATCGGTCAGAATTCCGTCTAGCACCGCTGGGTCCAGATGCCATTTCCCGCTGCCGAATTCTGACAGGGCCGCGATCAGCGCCCTTTGCCCTGCGGTCTTTTGGGGCGTGTCATCAACGCCCTGCGGCCCGTGTCGCGTATAGGTATATAACAGCGCGATGGCCTCGATGCTGAGACCTTCGTTGGTCGTCTGCACATCCTCGGCACGGTAGCTGCTGCCAAGCCAGTTGGTCAGGTCAAGCACGACATCGCCACCCTCCAGGGTCGCGCGGCGAAACAGGCGATAGCTGATTCGGTCGCGGCCGAAGAAATCCTCGTATTTCTCGAACCGGGCCTGGTATCCGGGGTAATCGGCCTGAAAATTGATCCGGCGCGCACCGGATTTCAGGCGTTGCTGAAACGAGCTCTTCACGAAGGAGAGCGGGTCGCGGATATAAGCGAAAAAGGCCGTTTCATCGAAATGGCGGTCCAGGAAATGGCGAAACCTTTCGACCGCCGGGCGGTTCATATAGGTGAACCGTTCGGCTGACAGGATAACCTTGTCGCGGGGACTGTCGGCAAGCTGGCGCAGAAGGCTTTCCTCGGCCGCGCGGCGCAGATCGGGCAAAGCCGCCTGTCCATGGCGCAAAACATAAGGAATCTTGGCGCAGGTTTCATCTTCCTCGAATAGAAGACGGGCATCCACATTGAGATTTGTACCACGTTCGGCGGGGTAGAAAAAGCCCTCGGGTGCCTGTCGGGCATAGCTTGCCTGAACCGAACTCGTTCCGGTTTTATGCATCCCCAGATGAACAAAAGCTTTCACGAAAACGCCCCGGATCTGCTGAGGAAAAAAGGCCTGGCCAATGCCTTGCCCGGCTTCTTTTAGGAGGCTTTTGATGCTAAGACAACCGCAGGCCATGAGGCCATGAGGCCATGATTACACAGGCTGTGAAAGGCACATTTTCATGAGTGAGCATACCGACGATACGCTGGAAGCCGACGATATGATTTCGGAAGAAAATGCCCCCCGGGGGGACAAGCCAATCGGGGGAGTGATGGCCAAGGCGCTGTGGCTGGCCGCCGAAGGCAAGGACGCACCCGAAGATCGCGAGGAACGCAAGGCGGATTGGCAGGCCAAGCGTGGTACCTACAAGGCCATGGGCAACCGGCTGCTGAAACGGCTGGAAAAACAGGGGTACCGGTTGGTCAAGGATTGATCAGGTGGTCTCCATGTTGCGCAGGTGATGGGCGATCGCCTCCTCCAGGTCATCGTAATAGATGGCCTGGCCATTTTCGAGCACGATCCCCACATTGCACAGTTCACGGACCTGTCGCATCGAATGGTTCACCACGAAGGACCCGGCATCTTTCATTCGGGTCAGAAACAGGTCGCGGCTGCTCTTTTTGAAGGCCGCGTCGCCCACGGATGTCACCTCATCGACCAGATAGGTGTCAAAGGGCACCCCCATCGATACGCCGAAGGACAAGCGAGACTTCATCCCCGAGGAATAGCTTCTGAGCGGCAGGTAAAAACTGCGCCCGAGCTTGGTGAAGTCTCTGACGAAGGTTTCGAGTGAATCCGTATCTACCCCATAGATGCGGGCGACGAATTTGGTGTTCTGTGCCCCAGTTAGATCGGGGTGGAAAGAGCCTGAGAACCCGACCGGCCAGGAAATCGACCCGGTAGACAGAATCTCGCCCGAGGTGGGCTCCATCGCACCGGAAAGGATTCTCAGAAGCGTGGATTTTCCCGCCCCATTTCGCCCCAGAAGTGCGACCGCCGTCTTGTCGGGAACGGCCATGTTGAGATTGTCGATAACAACCTTGCGAACGCCGTTCAGGACGAATTCCTTGCGCAGGTTCCGGATCTCGATCATCGCGAAGCCCGGGTCACCGTCGGTCCCTCAGGCTGTAGGCAACAAGCGTTGCAACCGTCCAGCCCAAAAGGAGAAACAGCGAAACCAGTCCCAGAAGCATGATGCGATCGGGATATTCGGCCCGTTCGGCAAGAGTGGGGCGGATATGTGCCGCTAGGTATCGGCTCTGGCGTTGTGCTTCGCCAGTGGCCGCATAAAAGGCCCCGAGCGCGGCCGTGTAGGATTGCTGCGCAAATTCCAGATCGACGGCCAGACGCTCGTATTCGCCAACCAGGTCGGCCGATGATCCTCCGACCCCGGTGGTGCCGAGAACGGCCCGCTCTGCTGCGATCCGATCCTCGATCACCCGAATCAGACGTTCGGCCTGGGCCACGCGCGGATCATTTTCACGTATGGTTTCGCGGAGCAGATCCAATTCGATCAGCGCTTCGGCCAGCTGTGCCTGCAAATTGGTTACCAGACCCATCTGGCCGGCCGTGTCGGCGGTCGGGTCAATGGTCTGGTTGAGGTTGCGCCATTCGGCCAGGGCCACGCGGGCTTCGGCCAGGCGATCCTCGGCCTGCTCCAGCTCGTCACGCGAGTAACCGAGCGCATCTTCGCGTGCTATTGCCGAGAGCTGGTTGATCATGGCGCTACTCTCACGGAAAATACCCTGGGCGATCAGGCGGGCGTCTTCCGGGGTGAAGGCCAGCACCCGCAATTCCAGCAGCCCGGTACCGCCATCGTAGTAAATCCGCACCATCCGGCCCCAGTGGCGTACCAGGTCCTCGATCGTACCGGGCGCTCGATAGGCAAAGATCGGGTCGATTTCGGGATCGGCGCGGCTCCAGATGGCCCGCAGGTCCAATTGCTGATCCAGCGCGGCGACCAGTTCCTGACTTTGCAGGAATTCATAAAGGATATCGGTGTCGGATGAACTGGAGCCCGAAAGCTGGGTAATCCCGCCTAGAAGCTCGATCGCGGACCCGGCCTCCTCGGTGCGCACGGAAAACCCGATCGTCGAGGCGTATTGGTCTGCGGCCCGTTCATAAAGATACCAGGCCGCCGCCAGGGTTGGGGCCACGACGAAGAGAAGGAACGAGATGAAAATTGCCCAGTGCCGCCTGCGCGGACGGGCGGGGGCGGCGGGCATATTCTCGGCAGCGTCGTCACCAACGCCGCTCGCGTCATCCTGCATGGGGGCCGCCTGCGCTCCGCTACGCGCAAGGCGGCGGGCCTCCATCCGGTTTTCGCGGCGCTCGGCCTGGGCATCGGTCGGGTGTTCCGCGTCAGAACTGGCGGCGGCAACCGTTCGGTTGCCGCCCTGCCCCTGCGAGGCTCTTTTTTTACGCTGTAGATTGGACACGGGAAAGCAGCCGCCTCAGGTTCTGGAATAAATTGTATCTGCCCTGACTGTGCTACATAAAGGGTGGACGGTTTTCCAGCATCCATGTGTAATAATGTCGACGCCTCCCTCATTGCCATCCCTGCCCGAGGGCCCGCAGGCGCGCCCGAACCGGCGGGTTTTTGCGACGCCGCGCGCGATTGCAGCCCTGATCCTGCGCGAGATGAGCACGACCTATGGCCGGTCACCCGGCGGCTATCTCTGGGCTATCCTGGAGCCTCTGGGAACCATCGCGGTCATGTCGGCGCTGTTCGCGACTGGGTTTCGCAGCCCGTCCCTGGGATCGAATTTCGCGATCTACTATGCGACGGGAGTCATGCCTTTCTATGCATTCCTGATGCCAGCCAATGCGGTGACGGGGTCGATCAAATTCTCACGAAATCTGCTGAGTTACCCAGCCGTTACCTTCATTGATGCGATTCTGGCTCGTTTCCTGCTCAATTTCCTGACCCAGCTTCTGGTCAGTTACATCATTCTTACCTCCCTTCTGACAATTTTCGACACCCCGAATTCACTGGAATTCGACAAGCTTTTGCTGGCGTATACGATGGCTGCGGCGCTCGGGATCGGCTTTGGCACGCTGAATTGTTTTCTGATATCGATCCTGCCTGTCTGGCAGCAGGTCTGGGCCATGCTGAGCCGGCCTCTGGTGCTGCTTTCAGGCGTGATATTTCTGCATGAGCGTATCCCCCAACCCTATCGGTCATGGTTGGAATACAACCCCCTGGTGCATGTGGTGGGCGAAAGCCGCGCGGCCTTCTTTCCCTATTACCAAGCCGCCTATGTCGACCCGACCTATGTGTTTCTGACAAGCTTCATCATGCTGGTTTTCGGGCTCGTGTTCCTGCGCCGCTATAAATACGACATTCTTTATTATTGAAACCCCGGCGGGCCGCTGCGCATTCCCGGCTGGCATGACCGGGCGGTTTGTCCGAAGATAAGCCAAGGGCAAAAACGAGGCAGGGCCAGGCATGATCACACCGGTTATTCTTTGCGGCGGAGCCGGCACCCGGCTTTGGCCACTGTCGCGCAAAAGCTATCCCAAGCAGTTCACCCGACTGAAAGGAGAGCTGACTCTGTTTCAGAGCGCGGCGTTGCGGCTTCGGGGCAAGGACATTGCGTCACCTTTGGTGGTCACCGGCTCCGATTTTCGTTTCATTGTCACCGAACAGCTGGCCGAAGTGGGTATTCATGATGCCACCGTGCTGATCGAGCCTGAGGCCCGCAACACCGCGCCCGCGATTTTGGCCGCGTCCCTTTGGCTGGAACAAAGCGATCCCGATGCCGTCATGGTGGTGATGCCCGCAGATCACGCCCTGCCCGATGTTACCGCCTTCCATGCGGCCGTCGCTACAGCCCTGCCGCGGGCGCGTAACGGTCATATCGTGACATTCGGCATCCGCCCGACCCGACCGGAAACCGGCTATGGCTGGTTGGAACTGTCGGATCCCACCCGAAAGGGCGCGCAACCGCTGGCCCGGTTTGTTGAAAAACCGCCCCGCGTGCAGGCCGAAGAGATGTTGGCGCATGACGGTTATCTCTGGAATGCCGGGATCTTCCTTTTTACTGCCCGCGCGCTGCGCGCTGCCGTCACCGCACATGCCCCCGAGATATTGGCCGGTGTCGAAAGCGCCGTTTCAGGGGCCAAACGGGATCTGGACTTTCACCGGCTGGCCGTCGGGGCCTGGGCCGATCTGCCCAACAGTTCGATTGATTATGCGGTGATGGAAAAGGCTGAGGGGCTGTGGGTGCAGCCCTATGAGGGCGATTGGTGTGACCTGGGCGATTGGGAAACCGTGCGCCGCGAAAGCCCCGATCAGGGCGATGGCGTGGCCATCGCGGGGGCCGCTACGGCGCTGGATTGCACGAACACGCTTTTGCGCAGCGAGAGCGACGACATGGAGTTGGTGGGTCTGGGGCTGGACAATTTGTTGGTGGTGGCCACACCCGATGCGGTTCTGGTCGCCGACCGAAGCCGAGCGCAGGATGTCGGGCAGGCGGTCAAGGCGCTCAAGTCGCGTGGGGCCCCTCAGGCCGAACAGTCGCAACGCGATCACAGGCCTTGGGGTTGGTTCGAGACATTGGCCATCGACGACCGGTTTCAGGTCAAGCGCATCGTGGTCAAACCCGGCGGGCGGTTGAGCCTGCAAAGCCATCTGCACCGGGCCGAGCATTGGATCGTCGTCTCGGGTACGGCGCAGGTGACCATCGGCGAAGAGGTCAGACTGGTCAGCGAAAATCAGTCGGTTTACGTGCCGCTTGGCGCGCGCCACCGGATGGAAAATCTCGGCAAGGTGCCAATGGTGTTGATCGAGGTGCAGACCGGGTCTTATCTGGGCGAGGATGACATCATGCGCTATGAGGATGTTTATGCGCGTTCAGACGCGGATTAAGGGTCTTTTCCTCTTGTTCAGAGCCTGTTTTCAGCCGCGCCGCCGGAACAGGTTGCCGATGGTCTGGAACACCAGATCGAAATCGTAGCACGTGCTTTGATGGCGCTGATAGATCAGGTCGAGGCGCACCTTGCGCGGGATGCAGGCGCGGCAATAGACAGCATCGGTTTCCTCGGCCGTCTTGCAAGGGGCCAACAGCCGTTCCTCATGCTTGTGAAGGATGATGGTGGCGAGCCCCGTGACGCCCGGGCGGCTTTTCAGTACTTCATTGTAGATCTCGGGAAACCGCTCGACATATTCACGCAAGGGCGGGCGCGGCCCGACGAAGCTGAGATCGCCCTTGAGAATGTTCCAGAGCTGCGGAAATTCATCGAGGCGGCGGTGCCTGAGCCAGGCCCCGGTGGGCGTCACCCGCGCCGCCTTGTCCGGCCCCGACACGCCACTGTCTTCTGAAACCACGCGCATGGTGCGGAACTTCCACAACCGAAAGCTCTGCGTCGGCGTCTTCATGCGTTCGGCAGCGTAGAAGATCGGCCCGCCCTCGCGCCGCCAGATCACCCAGATCAGCCACACGATGATGGGGCCCAGGATGATCACCAGCAGGCTGGCGAAAAAGAGGTCGAAAATGCGCTTGCGCCAGGTCATGTCGGGGATCGTGCCGCCTTTTGATACGCCCGCCATTCCGCCACCTGCCGGGGGGCGGTGCCGTTTGCGGGATCGAGCGCTGTAAAACGGCTGAGGGCGTTTATGTCCAGCGCAACTTCGGCAATCGCATCAGGCGGTGCCGGGCGTGGGGTCCAGCCGATACCCGCCGCATCCAGCAGCGCGCCCATTTCGACCGTGCCGGGGGCGGCGACATTGAGAATGCCGGGCAGCGCCCTGCCCTGCCCCGCCGTCATCGCCAGATCCGCCAGCACGCGTGCCAATGTGCCCGGGCCGATATAACTGCGTCTTGGCGTGCGGCCATCCGGGAACTGATCCAACACCATCGCCGCTCCCTGCCCTGCCCTGCCCAATATCTGATCGGCCCCCGCGACATTGCCGATGCGCAGGCAGGTCACGGGGCCACCCTCGGCCAGCACGGCCAACTCCATCGCGCGTTTGGCCTCTCCGTAAGGCGCGGCGGGCTGCACGGCATCGCTTTCCCGGCAGAGCCCGCCCGCGGGTCCGTAAACCGCCGCCGAAGACGCCAGCAGATGCGGCCTGCCCCCGGCGGCGCGCTGCACCGCCAGCGCCAGGTCGGAATTCAGCGTCAGATCGCGCCCCGCGGCCGGGGTGATGCCTGCCAGCGTCAGGATCACATCGGCGCGCGCGCAGGCCGCCGCAAGCCCCTCGGGGTCGTGCAGGATATCGCAGCGGATCCAGTCTGCGGCAGCAGGGTTCCCGCGTGTCTGCCAGAGCGGGGAAACCCCGGCAGCACCCGCCCAGGCCCATTGCACCATGCGCCCGATCCGACCTGTGGCCCCCAGAACCAAAACCCGCATAAAATGACCTTTCTGCGCCGAAGTCATTGACCCTTTGGGCGCGTCCCGTATTTTGCGTCGAAACAGGGCAGCTCTTCAATATACAGCGAGCGTATGGACACAATGGCACGATTTGCGCGGATGAGCGGGTTTTTGGGTCTGTGCCTTCTTGTGGCGGCCTGTTCGCTACCCCGCGGTGCCGGAATGGAACGCGAAATCATCGGACGCGCCGATAATGCCGAGGCAGATTTCGCCGTCTACCCCGTCACCCGCGCCTTTCTGCCGACGCTGGCCGAATGGCCGGTCACCGGTGAGCCTGAGCTGAACTGGATCACCACCAGCGCCGGGTCGCGCAGCCAGATCATCGCGCCCGGTGACATGGTCTCGATTTCGATCTGGGACAGCAATGACAATTCCCTGCTGACGGCACCCGAACAGCGCGTCGTGGGGCTTGAGGAAATGCGCGTCAGCGCCAATGGCACGATTTTCATGCCCTATATCGGCGATCAACGTGTCGCCGGCATGTCACCGCAGGCGGCGCGGGCGCGTTTGCAGCGTGAGCTTGAGGCAATTGTTCCGTCTGCCCAGGTGCAGCTTTCGATGGCGGCGGGGCGCGGCAACTCGGTCGATCTGGTCGGCGGCGTGTCTTCTCCCGGGTCCTATCCGATGCCCGACCGGTCCTATACCGTGCTCAGCCTGATCTCGGAAGGCGGCGGCGTGCGTTCCGATCTGAACAATCCTCAGATCCGCCTGATGCGTCAGGGCAATCTCTTTGGCACCTCGATCACGCGGCTTTATTCCGAGCCCAACCTTGATACCCGACTGGCCGGAGGCGACCGGGTGATTGTCGAGGAAGACCGGCGCTATTTCCTGTCGCTCGGGGCCGCGGGGCGTCAGGACCAGCATCCGTTCCCGCAGGATATCGTCACCGCGCTTGATGCGATGGCGATCATCGGCGGTGTCTCCTCCACCCGCGCCGATCCCGAAGGCATCCTGATCCTGCGCGAATATCCGGCCAGCGCCCTGCGCGCGGGCGAACGGGGGCCGCGTCAGGAACGCGTGGTCTTCACGCTCGATCTGACCACTTCGGACGGGCTTTTCTCGGCACGCAATTTCCGCATCCATTCCGGCGATCTGGTGCTGGCCACCGAAAGCCCGGTCAATTCCGTGCAAACGGTCTTCAGCCTGGTCGGCGGGCTCTTTGGACTCGCCCGCAACGTCAATAGTCTCTGACCGGTCACACGTCCGGTAAGGCTATCGGGCGCGCCTGCGGGGCCAGCGCATTGATGCGGTCGATATGCACCTCCAGGCAGCGGGTCAGGAAATCGTAATTTTCAACAATATGGGCGCGCGCGGCCGGGCCCAGATGGGCGTAATCCCCGGGGGCGGCCAGAACGTCGGCCACCTGGGCCGCCAAAGCCTCAGGGTCAAAGAAATCGACCAAAAGCCCGGTTTCACCATGCGTCATCGCCTCACGCACCGGAGCCACATCCGAGGCCACGATGGTCGCCCCCATCGACATCGCCTCCAACAGCGACCAGGACAAGACAAATGGCACCGTCAGATAGATGTGGCAGCGGCTGATTTGGATGATCTTCTGGTAATCGGCATAAGGCACCCGGCCCAGGAAATGCACGCGGGACCAATCCACTGAACTGCCCACCTCGCGCTCCATCTGGGCGCGATAGCCGCCATCCTCCGCGCTTTTCTTGCCGTATGAGGTCTCGTTGCCGCCGATGATCAGCGCGCGCGCATTCGGGCGCGCCTCAAGGATATGGGGCAGCGCGCGCATGAAGGTGTGAAAGCCGCGCGTCGGCTCCATGTTGCGCGCCATATAGGTGAAGATCTCATCGCCTCGGGTGACGGCACCCCCCAACCGGTCCAGCATCACCGAAGCACCCGGATCGGGCCGCAGCAGGTCGCTGCGGATACCGTCATGGCAGGTATAGATCTTGGAATGAAAGCTTTCGGGGTAGGTGTTTCGCTGCCACAGCGTTGGCGATTGCCCCAGATCCACGGTTTCCAGATTGATATAATTCACCGCGTTCCGTGCATGCATGATGAAGGGAATATGCGGGCTGACGGGAAATTCCGGATCGAACCCCACCGATCCACCTTGCGCCAGAAAGTAATATTCAAAGAACCCGATCACCGGCACATCGGGCCAGACGATCTTGGTAAAGGTCAGCTCACCCCACCCGACATGGCCCAGGATCACATCGGGTTTGAACCCTTCCTTGTCCAACGTTTGGGCCGCCAATGCCGCCCCATAGCCAGCCCCTGTGCATTCCTCCCAATATCGCGACAGCCCGTAGGCATCCTCAGCCGGGCGATGATGCGGGCTGTAGCGGATGATCCTGACGCCCGGCACCTCCGGCACGCCCTTGCGTTGGGTCAGAAAAACGATCTCATGGCCGCCCTGGGCAATGAGCCAGTGCAGGATCTCCCGATACTGGCCGGGGTAATTCTGATGGATGAAGAGCAGTTTCATGTCAGGTTCCGGGGCAAGGATTGCGTAAATGGCGGGCCCGGTAAAGCCCGTACACCCTAGCGCATCTTTCCGGGCGCAATCAGAGATTGCACGCGACGCGCCAGCGGCCGCAGGAAGCGTCGTGAACCGGGAAAACGGCGCAGCATCGTGCCATAGCTGTTTTGCAAACGCCGATAGAGCCGCATCCGCCCCTGCCCGGCCATGGTCTCAAGCTGTTGACGCTGCAGGTAGACATTGCCGCTGGCCAGGTAAGAGGCCAGCATCTGCATCTTGTATTCCAGCTTGGCGTAATAGCGCCCTGCCATGGCCTGGGTCATGACCGAAACCGTGCGGTAACCCTTGTCCTGAACGACATAGCCAATGAGCCGCTCCTGCACATGGGCCAGACCACCATCGATATGGTTGGGTTCGGGGTTGTAATCCTGCCACCGCCAGGGCCATTCGAACATCTTCTTCAGCGCATCGGTGCGAAACCAGTACATGGTACCATAGGCGGTGACCGGCATATGTTCATCAAGCGGCACTTTCAGCCCCATCTTGTAGGCCAGATCGCCAAGCGGCTTGCGGTTGTTGAACCAGGAATGACCAAGTGTGCCAAACCCGATATGGATGACTGGCGGGATCACCAGGCCGATATCGGGCTCGACCTCGATCATATCCAACAGGTTGCGCACGTAATCAGGCGTATCGACAAGATTTTCAAAGAGGTGATCCTTAAAGCTTTCGCCGACCTGACGCGAGACCTGCGGTGTGCGTTTGGAATGCAGCCTGAGGGCTACCTCATACCGGTCCGACAAGATCACGTCGCGAAACGAGATAAAGAGCGAAGCCATGTCGCGGCCGCGATTGACCTCGACCTCGCGCACATCGGCGCGATCGGCCGGCCAGCCCTGATCGATGAGAAAGGTCTCGATATGGGCTTTGTCCTCGGGCGATGAGGTGGTGATATAGAGATCCGCCGCGCAGGGAATTTTCCTGATCAGTTCCCAGAACTGGGGCATCATGTTGGCATAATAGGCGTGGATGAAGATCGCGATGCGCCCGAAGGCCCATTCGGTCTTACCCGGATTGTCCGGCTGGCCCGCCAGCACCACGTATTGATCCGAGATCATGCAGAAGTCGCGCGCCTTCATATGGGTCACGACATATCCTGTTACCAGATCGTAAAACGCGGCATCCTGCACGCACAGATCATCAAGCGCGCGGCGCAGATAGATCGCATTGGCGTCATGCAGAATCGGGTCGAGGAAAAAGACCGACAACGGCAGGACAGGCCCCCCCGCGGCCACAATCTTATGGATCTCGAAATGGCGCGGATCCTCGGTCTCATACGCGGTATCGGCGACCGGGTAACAGATATCGAGCCCTGCACCGCGGCAATAGCTGGCAAGCCCGACAAGCCCGTCACGGAACTCGCGCTCGGGCTGCTCAGAAGGGCGAAACGCCGCCCAGAATTCCCGGAAATCGGATCGTGACAGGATCTCGGGGCCCAGGATGGCATAATCGAGATAGGCAATCCGGTCCGGCGCGCCGGATTGCGGCTCATTCTTGTCGAGGGTCAGGTCGTGCCAATAGGGCGCAAAAAGCGCGGCATCCGAGGCCGCGAGAATGCCGGGCAGGGCCGCATGATCTCCGAAGGGCCCAAAGACATGCGATCCCGTCAGGATCACATACGCCCAATCGGCCCCGATCCGGTAAAGCGCCTCCAGACCGATCTTGTATCCCGACAAAGTCGAGCGCACCGCGCGGCGAAAAGCGATGACCTGGTCCGCCCCGCTGGCGGCGGCAATGTCGGGCGTGGCACCGACCACGATCAGGTGATCAACCTCGGCGCGCAGCCGGTCAAGTGCATGGCCCGGATGGGCCGCATCAAGATGGGTATCATGGATTACATAGATCGCAGCGGTCTGGGGCATCTGGGGTCTCACCTCGCGGCCCTCGGCGGCCCGGAATAGGGCGGGACCTGGATTCGTTCCATGACGTCGCGCACCACGTCCATAACTTCGGGGCTCTGCATCAGGGTGTAGGTATCGAAGTGGAGGTAGAGTTTTTCCTTGTCGCAGTGAAACAGCTCGTCATCCTCGAACGGCAGGGTCCAGCAGCCGTCAAGGTCGCGCAGCAGGGCCTGGGCCAGATGTTGGGTAAATAGGGACTTGGGTGGAAACCTGATCCGGCGCCGCGCCAGGGGGGCGGCGGCGCGAATCAGTTTGGCGATCTCCAAACGCTCCTTATGCAGGACAAGATTGGTAAACCGCCGCCGCAGGTCAGAGCCTGCCGACATGCGGCGGATACCGCCGCCCGCAATCAGATTCATAATCCGCAGGAACTCGGTCAGTTCGATCGGGAAGGAGGTGTTTTCAGGGCGGCTGTTGGCGGCCTTGATATCCGGCAACCCCAGAACCTTGTCGCAGATATGTTCGAAAATATCGATCTTGCGACTGCGCAGCACTTCGAATGGCACCGCATGCAGGCGGATAGTGTTCATTTCCATCAGGCGGCCCAGATCAACCATCGGGTTCAGCCGTTCCGAGGCCATCGGATTGCACAGATGTTCCGCAAGGCGTTCCGGCAGGCTGACCGAAAATCCCTGTTTCATCTCTTCGGCCCAATAGGAATAGAACGCGTCCATCGGGTCGCGTACGACATAGACCAAATCCAGCGTCTCGGCCTCCAGCCGGTCGGCCAGGGCGGTCATTTTGGCCACAGTCCAGCGGCAGAAGCCCTCGGCCGAAAAAAGCAGGTTCTGATCTGCGGCGCGGGTTGTGCGGCCCAGTTCTGTCAACTCGGCGGCCATCTCGCCATCAGGTTCCACAAAGTGCGGGGCGTTATGGGCCAGATCATGGTGACCGGTCAGCATCTGTGTCCCGATTTCGGGGTAGACCCAGCCGCGCGCCTTCAACTGATCACGCACCTCGTAGAGGTTGTTCTGAACATAGGTCGTGGCCGTCTTGTGCGGACCAATATGTAGGACGAGCATATTACTTCTTCTTCTTCGGTGTCCCCGCGAGGGGGCCAAGTCACTTTATGAGGTCGTCATCATGTCCTGCGACCACCGCATGAGGGCCTCCAGCCCCTGCTGCAGCGTGGTCTCCGGCGACCAGCCGAGCATGTCTCGCGCCCGGGTGATATCGGCCACCGCATAGCGGATGTCGCCGGGGCGGTAGGCCCCGGTGATCCGGTAGCGGTCGGTGGGGGCCTGCAAAAGCCCGAGCAGCCGCACGGCCACATCCAAAATCGTCGCAGGTTCACCCGAACCGATATCGATGATCTCGCGCGGCATGTCGGCCACTCGGCCCATGGCGGCGAAAGCCGCCACAACGTCATCGACAAGCACGAAATCGCGGGTGATCTCGCCATCCTCAAAAATATCGAGGGTTTTGCCCTCCACGATCTGGCGGGTGAAGATCGACAGCACCCCGGTATAGGGGTTATTCAGCGACTGGCCCGGCCCATAGACATTCTGCAGCCTCAAAATGCCCACCGCCACATCCGCACCCCAGAAGGCCTGGGCCAGCAGATATTCCTGCATCAGCTTGGTCGAGGCATAGACCGACGCGGGCGCGGCCACGCAGGTCGCGTCGGTGGGCACCGGAGTAAGGGCCACGCCGTGGCGGTTCTTGGGTGCGAAATCTCCGCGCGCCAGATCGGCATCCAGACGTTCGACCGCCGGGGTGGGTTGACCGTCGGCATCGACGCAGGCCCCTTCGCCATAGACCGAGCGCGACCCTGCCAGGATCACCCGGGTCAGATCGGGCGCATGGGCTCGGCTGGCTTCGATCAGATGCGCCGTGCCCATGATGTTGACATCATTGTAGCGGGTCACGAGGTCGAAGGACTGCCCGGTGCCGGTTTCAGCCGCCAGATGATAGATGATCTGCGGGCGGGTCTTTGCCATCACATCGGCCACGGCACCGGCATCGCGGATATCGCCTTCGACCACCGTAATCGCGTGCCGGGCCAATCGGTCCCGGTTCTCGGGGTTGCCGTCATGCACCTGCGGGTGGAAATTGTCGAACACCGTCACGGTCGCATGCTCGGACAATGCCGCGGCCAGCCGCGAACCGATGAAGCCAGCGCCGCCTGTGATCAGAACTCGGGTTCGGGGTGTAACTGTGTCTGTTGTCACAAGTTCTGTCCTTCAGTCAAAGCAGGGACGCCAGATAGGTGCCATAGCTGTTCTTGCGG
>Ga0316205_10002349_pt1 | contig 19970 bp, 22 predicted proteins | sample 3monthpyrite_MG_FD_204941 | JGI IMG/M metagenome (GOLD analysis project Ga0316205, IMG submission 204941) | Microbial mat bacterial communities from mineral coupon in-situ incubated in ocean water Damariscotta River, Maine, United States -... | ecosystem: Environmental > Aquatic > Marine >... | reverse complement strand
GACCCGACGGATCGAGGCGCTGAGCGAATATAACCCGATGCTGGGGATGCGCGGTGTGCGGCTGGGTATTGCCATACCCGAGATCTACGACATGCAGGCGCGCGCGATCTTTGAGGCCACGGTGGCGGCCAGTCAGGACGCTGATCCGGTGGTGCCCGAAATCATGATTCCACTGGTCAGTGCCAAGCGCGAGGTTGAGTTGATCAAGGCGCAGGTCGATGGTGTGGCCAGTGCTGTGCGTAATGAGACCGGCAGTGATTTCAGCTATCGTTTGGGGGTGATGGTGGAAACACCGCGCGCCGCCTTGCGGTCTGGAGATATCGCGCCACTGGTGTCGTTCCTCAGCTTCGGGACCAACGACCTGACCCAGATGACCTATGGTCTGTCGCGCGATGACGCGGGTAAGTTCATGAGTGAATATGTGCGCCAGGGTGTTTATGCCGAAGACCCGTTTCATTCCCTGGATATCGAGGGGGTTGGCGAATTGCTGAGCTTCGGGGCCGAGCGGGGACGCAAGGCCAATTCAGACGTCGTTTTGTCGATTTGCGGCGAACATGGCGGCAATCCCGAATCAATCGCGTTTTGTCGTGCGGCGGGGTTTGACTATGTCTCGTGCTCACCTTTCCGGGTTCCGGTGGCGCGACTTGCTGCCGCACAGCTGGCGGTAAAAGACAAGATCGGGTAGGGTCCAAGCCCAAAACCGCAAGATAGGCCCCATGCCGAACAGCATGAGGTGGCTGACCTCCGCGCATGCCGGGTCTCAGGGTAGACGTGTGGGTTCATCTCCTATAGAGCGCCGGGATGTTTTCGGGGAGACCCCCGATCTGGCTGGGGAAACTCTCATGTTACGTATTGTGCTAAGTGCTGCGGTGATGATGGCGGGGACGGCTATGGCCGAGACGCCTCCAAAGATGCTGGTTGATCAGGAAACCCGTGCGCTGAAATCGCTGTCGACGGAAAAACGGGCTGCGCTGTTCCAGCGGCCCGAGACTGATGTCAACTATACGCGCGAGTGGCTGAACGACAACGGCGTGGCCGAAGGCGGCAAGCAATGGCGTTGCCTGGCCGAGGCGTTGTATTTCGAGGCGCGCGGTGAAAGCGTGAAGGGCCAGTTTGCCGTGGCCGAAGTGATCCTGAACCGTGTCGACAGCAGCAATTATCCCGACAGCGTGTGCAGCGTGATTAATCAGGGGACCGGGCGCAAGTACCAGTGTCAGTTCACCTATACCTGCGATGGCCGCAAGGACGTCATTTCCGAGCCGCGTGCCTTTGATCAGGTGGGGCGGGTGGCCAACCTGATGGTAAACGGCGCGTCACGCTCGCTGACCAAAGGGGCCACGCATTACCACACCAAAAGCGTGCGTCCAAAATGGTCACGTGTCTACCCGCGCACCGCCACCATTGGGTACCACCATTTCTACCGTCAATCCTATAAGGTCGCGTCGAACTAAATCGTTTCGCCTGAATCTTAGAAATCAAATCAGGCGAAACCCTTTGGGGACGGCCCCGCTACGTTCAGGCCCAGAATTCTTCCTAACAGGGGGTTTTTCCAGGGGCCGGTGCAAACAAGCCCGGGGACGTGAAAAGCCCTCTTTCCCAACGCGGTCAACGGGCTAAACTCTTCATATGCCTTACGTTTGGTCTGATTCCATTCCTGAGTCCGGCACCCGCCGGTTAGAGCTGTGGCCGCACCGGTCGCTGTCGCGTCGCGGGTTTGCGCTCTTTATAGGCATCACGTTCGTGATGATCCTTATCCCGCTCTATCCGGTGCTGGGCACGATGGTACTGTGGGGGGTGTTGCCCTTTCTGATGCTGGCCGTGGCAGGCATGTGGTGGGGGCTAGAAAAATCCTATCACGCGGCGCGGCTTCACGAGGCGCTGACCATCAGCGGCGAAACCGTGCATCTGGTGCGCACCAATCCGCGCGGTGACACGCAGGAATGGGATTGTAACAGCTATTGGACGCAGGTGAACATGCACCCCAAGGGTGGGCCAGTTGAATATTACGTCACCCTTGCAGGCAAGGGCCGCGAGGTTGAGATCGGGGCATTTTTGTCCGAGGACGAGCGCAAGGCGCTCTATGGTGAATTGTCCGATGCAATCCGCGAAGCGAATGCACGGGCACCAGAGACCCGGTAAGCCGGATCAGGCGTTACACAGCTTGTCCTTGACCATCGGCCCAACGGCGCCGAAATCCATCTGGCCGGTATAGCTTTCTTTGAGCTTGCCCATGACCTTGCCCATGTCGCGGATCGAGTCGGCCCCGGTTTGCGAGATCGCCTTGGTGACCGCGTCGGCCACCTCATCATCGCTGAGTTGGCGGGGCAGGAACTCTTCGATGACCCTGATTTCCTGCTGCTCACGCTCGGCCAGATCGATCCGTCCAGCCTCTTCATAGGCGCGCACGCTTTCATTGCGCTGCTTGGTCATTTTGCCAAGAATTTGCAGGATTTCGGGGTCGCCAACGCCACCTTCCGCACCCGTGCCGCGCACGGCGATGTCCTGATCTTTGATCGCAGCGCTGATCAGGCGCAAGGTGCCTAAACGGTCGCTGTCTTTGTCTCGCATGGCCTGTTTGAGGGCCGTGTTTACCTGCTCTCGCAAACTCATACCGTTCATCCCTACGGTTATCACGAATTCCGGACGTTAGTTGAAGATGGGGGCCGAGGCAACCATTGCAAGGCCGCTGACCCAGCGTCAGTTGTTTGGATTTGATCGGATCACGCCCGGGACGCCGGGAATTCATATTTCGCGCCACTTGCCCTCAAACGGGGGTTCAACTCGGATGCGAAAGCCATTAGGTTCGCGCCAGTTTGCACCCCGGAGATTCCCGACATGGCTGATGCCTCCACACCCCATCCGACGGCCTGTCTGGCGCTGGCGGACGGCACGATTTTCTATGGCAAAGGCTTTGGTGCCACCGGGCAGACCACGGCCGAGCTGTGTTTCAACACTGCGATGACCGGCTATCAGGAAATCATGACCGATCCCAGCTATGCCGGGCAGATCGTCACCTTCACTTTTCCGCACATCGGAAATGTTGGGGTGAACCCGGATGATGATGAAACCGCCGATCCCGTTGCCGATGGCATGGTGGTCAAATGGGACCCGACCGAGCCCAGCAATTGGCGCGCTACCGAGCGTCTAGCCGATTGGCTGGAAAAACGTGGGCGTATTGCGATTGGCGGGATTGATACGCGCCGCCTGACCCGGGCGATCCGCCAGCAGGGCGCGCCCCATGTGGCGTTGGCGCATGATCCCGAAGGCAAGTTTGACGTGGCGGCGCTGGTGGCCGAGGCGCGCGGCTTTGTCGGTCTTGAGGGGCTTGACCTGGCCAAGCGGGTCACCTGTGCGCAAAGTTATCGCTGGGATGAAATGCGCTGGGCCTGGCCCGAAGGCTATACCCGCCAGTCCGAGGTCAAGCACAAGGTTGTGGCCGTGGATTATGGGGCCAAACGCAACATTCTGCGCTGTTTGGCCTCGGCGGGTTGTGAAGTGACCGTTTTGCCCGCCACCGCGACGGCGGATGAGGTTCTGGCACATGAACCCGACGGTGTTTTTCTATCAAACGGGCCAGGTGACCCTGCGGCAACTGGCGAATATGCCGTGCCGATGATCCAGGGCATTCTTGAACGCGATCTGCCGGTCTTTGGCATTTGCCTGGGGCATCAGATGCTTGCGCTCGCCTTGGGGGCCCAGACCATCAAGATGAATCACGGCCACCACGGTGCCAACCATCCGGTCAAGGACCTGGATACGGGTAAGGTGGAAATTACCTCTATGAATCATGGGTTTGCAGTGGACAGTCAAACCCTGCCCGAGGCGGTGGTTGAAACCCATGTGTCCCTGTTTGATGGCTCAAACTGTGGCATTCGCATGAAGGACCGCCCGGTCTTTTCGGTGCAACACCACCCCGAAGCCAGCCCCGGCCCACAAGACAGTTTTTACCTGTTCGAGCGGTTCGCAGCCTCGATGGCAGGCTAAGAACCCCCTAGATTAACCTTTCATTAACCCTTTGTTTACGGGCTGTTAACCAAGCACGGTCACTCTGTGTGGGTTAGGGAATACCGAAGGGTAAGGACATGGGGATTTCAGAACTGCGCCAGTTGGGGCCGCAGCACCTGAACCAGTCCGATATGGATAGCTCTGTTGGGGAGGAGCTGGTCAGATCGGGGACCATCAGCAAATCAGATGCGCTTTTGGCGCAGCTGGTGCAACGCCATTGTGACGCCTCGCTTGATCGCATTCTCAGTGCCGAGGGGTTGGCCAGCGAAGGTGACTTGCTGTCTGCGCATGCCAAACGGCTGCGCACCAAGAAACTGAGCGCCGAGGAGGTTGACGCGGCCCCGTTGGCCAGGGATGTCATGGATCCCCGCACGATGCTGCGCCATGGATTTGCCCCGCTTCTGGACGATCATCAGCGCCCGATCATTGCCACCTGGAATGTGGATCATCTGCGCGCGGCCAATATTGATTGGCCCTTTCCAATTGCCGGGGCCCAGCGGGTTCTGGCCCCGCGTGAGGCGATCCAAAACCGGATTGCCCGCGATTTCCGCCCTGAACTGACTGTCGCCGCGCAAGCGCGCGTGCCCTTGGTGGAAAGTTGCCGCAACTGGGGTGACCGGATGAACCGCCGGATGTTGTTGACGTTGGGCGCGCTTTTGGTGCTGTGTGCCATTACGCTGGCCTTTCCCACCGCGGTTTTTGCGCTTTTTGTCTTTTGGGCCGCGTTTACCCTGATCGTGACGGCGGCCATGAAAACCGCCGCTTTCGTGGCCAGCCTGTCGGCGCACCCGCCCCAGGCCCCGCCTATCGATACCAAGAAAGAGCCGTTACCCAAAGTGTCGATTCTGGTGCCGCTGTTTCGTGAGAAAGAGATTTTGCATGCGCTGATCGCGCGTCTTAGCCGACTGACCTATCCCAAATGCCTGTTGGATGTGATCCTGGTGCTGGAAGAAGAAGACAGGCTGACCCAGGAAACTCTGGCCGAGATTGATCTGCCTAACTGGATCCGCCCTGTCGTGGTGCCCGATGGCAAACCCCGCACCAAGCCCCGCGCGATGAACTATGCGCTGGATTTCTGTGAGGGTGATATTATCGGAATTTTCGATGCTGAGGATGCACCAGACCCGGACCAGATCACCATCGTCGCGCGCCGGTTTCAAAACGTTGCCCCCGAGGTGGTCTGCCTGCAGGGAATTTTGGACTACTACAACCCCGGCCAAAACTGGCTGGCCCGTTGCTTTACTATTGAATACGCCACCTGGTTCCGGCTGATGATGCCGGGCATGGCACGGCTGGGCTTTGCCATACCTTTGGGAGGCACCACGCTCTATTTCCGCCGTGGTGTGCTTGAGGAACTGGGCGGGTGGGATGCCCATAACGTCACCGAGGATGCGGATCTTGGGTTCCGTCTGGCACGGCATGGATATCGTACCGAAATGATCCATACCGTCACCGAGGAAGAGGCCAATTGCCGGTTCTGGCCCTGGATCAAACAGCGATCAAGGTGGCTCAAGGGCTACATGACCACCTATCTGGTGCATATGCGCAATCCGGTGACGTTGCACCGGCAATTGGGAGCATGGAAATTCTGGGGGTTTCAGGCGCATTTTGTAACCGCCTTGTCGCAATTCGTGCTGGCCCCGTTCCTGTGGTCTTTCTGGCTGGTGCTGTTTGGCTTGCCTCATCCGATGGACGCGGTGTTGTCGCGCGATGTGCTGGTGTTCATCGGCAGCCTGTTTTTGATGATCGAGGTGATCAATATCACTATCCATATCACGGCTGTCTCAGGGCCTCGGCACAAGTTCCTGATGGCCTGGGCTCCGACGATGCATTTTTACACACCCTTGGGGGCTATCGCGGCGTATAAGGCCTTGTATGAGTTGGTCTTTAAGCCGTTCTTTTGGGACAAGACGGCGCATGGATTGTCACTGGGGCTGGTGCATCCGCCATCGCCAACGCTGTCCTCAGACAGTGCTGCCGATCTCGCCGCTATCGAGTTTAAGCCGCGTCACGAACGCCTTTGAGATATGGGCGCGCAGAGCTTCGCCTGCGGCCTCGCCGTCACGGGCCTCGATGGCGCTGACGATGCTGTCATGTTCAGCCAATGCGTCTTCGCCGCGCCCTTCAGCAGCCAGTGATGTTGTGGCCATCAAGGCCATCGAGCGGTGTACCAGATCAAGTTGTTGGACCAGATAGCGATTGTGCGAGGCCAGATGAATCTGCTTGTGAAAGCGTCGATTGGCGCGTGACATTCCTTTGGGATCGCCCAGCAAGGCATGATCGCCTTCCACCATGTCGCGCAGAACGCGCACCTCTTCTTCGGTTGCATGGCGTGCGGCCAGGTTGGCGGCCAGCCCCTCTAATTCAGCGCGCACCACGTAAAGCTCGGCCAATTGGTTGTGATCCAATGACGATACGATCAGGCTGCGCCCGTCCCGGGTGAGCAGCGATTGGGTTTCAAGCCGTTGAAGTGCCTCGCGAATGGGTGTGCGCGATACCCCGAATTGCTCGGCCAGATCGCTTTCCACCAACCGATCGCCGGGCTTATAGAGGCCCATATCAATGGCATCCAGGATCAGCGAATAGGCATCGGTTTGAGGCGTCTTCATAAACGGTTCCATCCAAAATTGGTTCACGCCAGCCTAGACGTCATGCTGTGGGACAATCAACCCTTGCCCGTCGGGCGCAAGGGGCTACTCTTCGCCGCATGCCAAAGCCATTTTTCAGCCATGTCGACACCTGGGTCTTTGACCTGGACAACACGCTCTATCCGCCCCATGCGCGCCTGTTCGATCAGATCGAGGTGCGGATGACCCAATATGTGATGGATGCGTTGGGTGTCGAGCGCGCCGAGGCCGATCATCTGCGGCAGAAATACTGGGCCGAGCATGGCACCACATTGGCTGGGCTGATGCGTGAACATGATGTGGACCCGGGGCCTTATCTGACCCATGTGCACGAGATTTCGATGGCTGATCTTGAACCCGAGCCCGAGCTTGAGGCTCATATCCGCGCGTTGCCGGGGCGCAAGATTGTCTATACCAACGGCACCGCACCCTATGCCCGGCGGGTTCTTGAGGCGCGGGGGCTGGGCAAAGTCATGGATGCGGTTTATGGCGTCGAGCATGCCGGATTTCTACCCAAGCCCGAGCGGGAAGCCTTTGACGCGGTGTTTGAAACGGATGGCGTGCGCCCTGATATGGCGGCGATGTTCGAGGATGAACCACGTAATCTCGCCGCTCCTCACGAAATGGGAATGCGCACTGTGCATGTGGCCCCGGAACCGTACGCGGCAGAGCATATCCACCACCACACCGATGATCTGACGGCCTTTTTGGCGCGGCTCTTGTGACAGTCTGACGCGCTGCGGCGAAATGCATCTTTTGTCTGTTCCGCATCGGCATAACTGCCCCTTGTAACGCGCGAACAAGGAGAGCAAAATGCCGTTTGACCAACAAGGATACGCCACAGAGGCAGAGCTACAGATAACCACCACGCAGGAGCAAGCGGCATGGCCCTACTACCTCTTTGCCGCATTGATCGTGGTGGGGTGGGCGACCAGCGTGGCGCTTTTCGGCATTCCGGGACTTTATATTCCTGCGGTTCTGGCGGTGCCGGTGATTTTTGCGACGCTGGTGCGCATCACTTTGGGGTAGCAGGCTGCCCCGTGTAAAAGGGCAAGACATGACAGACGCAAATGTTGATATCGTGGTGTCCGGTGGCGGTGTCGCCGGACTGACTGCAGCGGCGTTGTTCGGACACGCCGGATTTTCGGTGATTTGCGTTGACCCCGCTCCGCCTGTGACGGTCCGTGACAGCGCTGGATCTGATCTGCGCAGTACCGCGTTTTTGCAACCCGCCAAGGACCTGCTGGAACAGTGTGGGCTGTGGGATCGGCTGGCCCCGCATGCGTCGGACCTGCAAATCATGCGGATTGTCGATGCGGGCGGCAAGGTGCCCGAACCGCGCGTGGTCAAGGAATTCAACGCCGCTGACATCTCTGATCGTCCCTTTGGCTGGAACCTGCCCAACTGGCTTTTGCGCCGCGAAATGGTGGCGCATTTGCAAAGCTTGGACACGGTTGATTTTCGCCCCGGGGTGGGGACCAAATCGGTCTTCACCCGCGAGGCGGAAGCGAAAGTTGGGCTGTCGGATGGTACCCGCGTGACCTGTCGCCTGGTGATTGCCGCAGACGGGCGCAACTCGCCTGTGCGCGAGGCGGTGGGTGTGGATGTCAAAACCACGCGCTATGGGCAAAAGGCGCTGGCCTTTGCGGTTACCCATCCGATCCCGCATGAAAATGTCTCGACTGAAATTCACCGTTCGGGCGGGCCGTTCACATTGGTGCCGCTGCCTGACTACGAGGGGCGGCCCAGCTCCGCGATCGTGTGGATGGAGGAGGGCCCCGAGGCGCTGCGCCTGTCCAAATTGCCGAAAGAGGAGTTTGAGGCGGCGATGAGCGAACGCTCGTGCCTGCTGTTTGGCCCGCTCACGCTGGCCTCACGCATGACAGTATGGCCAATCATCAGTCAGGTTGCGCATGAGATGTGTGGCGAACGGGTTGCCTTGGTGGCCGAAGCTGCGCACGTCGTCCCGCCCATCGGAGCGCAGGGATTGAACATGTCCTTGGGCGATATGCGCGTTTTGCTGGAACTGGCACAGGCCAACCCTGAGCGGTTGGGCGATCGCGCGATGCTGGCCGCCTATGCCCGCAAACGCCACACCGAGGTCAAGGCGCGGGTGGCCGGGATCGACCTGCTCAATCGCGCCTCGATGATGCGTGCACAGCCATTGCGGGATGCCCGCGCGATGGGGCTGAACGCGATCTATTCGCTGGCCCCGGTGCGCAAGACGCTGATGCAGCTGGGTCTGGGCGTGCGTTAAGTGACGTTTCTCAAGGGTCATTGGCAGCTGTTGGCCCTGACCGCGGTGATTGCGGCGCTGTGGCAGACGCCGGTGGTTGCCCCGCTGAAAATTCTGATCGTGTTTTTACATGAGTTGGGCCATGTGATCGCCACGGTGTTGACGGGTGGTGAGGTGCTGAGCCTGACGATTGACCCCTACCAAGGTGGGCGTGTTACGTCACGCGGAGGCAGCCGGTTTATTGCACTCAGTGCTGGGTACCTGGGATCGCTATTGATCGGTTTGGCGCTGTTCGTATTTGCGATCCGCACAAAGGCGGACAAGACGATAGTAGTCCTCTTGGGGCTGATCCTGCTTTGGGCGACGGCGGCTTACATCCGTGATTGGTTTGCCCTTGGGTTCGGGCTGGCCTCCACCGGATTTCTCTTGGCCTCGGCATGGTTTTTAAGACGTGAAATCAACGATCTGATCCTGCGGGTGATTGGTCTTGCCAGCATGATCTATGTGCCGCTGGATATCTTCAGTGATACAATTGCGCGATCTCATTTGCGCTCGGACGCAAGGATGCTGGCCGATGAATTTGCCGGGCCGACCCTGTTCTGGGGTGGTTTGTGGCTGATCATCAGTGTGGTGGTCATCGCTTTCAGCCTGCGTCATATATTGGGAGCCGAGAGCAATATTACCCTGCGGCCCCCGGATCGTTACAGCACCTGATCAAGCACCACTTTCAGACGGGTCAGGGTGCCGGAGACGTCATAGAGCTTATCAAGCCCAAACAGTCCCAGACGGAAGGTGCGGAAATCCTCGGGTTCGTCACAGGCCAGCGGGACACCGGCTGCGATCTGCATGCCAAGGGCGGCGAATTTCTTGCCGTTCTGGATATCGGGATCGGTGGTATAGCTGACCACCACACCCGGCGCGCCAAAGCCATCAGCCGCGACCGAGATCACGCCCTTCCCGGCCAGATAGGCGCGCACGCCATTGCCCAGTTCCCATTGCGCATCGCGCAGCTTGTCAAAGCCGTAATCACGCGTCTCGACCATCGTATCGCGGAACGCGCGCAAGGCATCGGTGGGCATGGTGGCGTGATAGGCATGGCCTCCATTTTCATAGGCCTGCATGATCGAATGCCATTTCTTCAAATCAATCGCGAAGCTGTCGGAATTGGTTTTGTCCAACCGTTCCACCGCGCGGGCGGACATCATCACCAATCCAGCCGAGGGCGAGGCGGACCAGCCCTTTTGCGGGGCTGAGATCAGAACATCAACACCGGTGTCCTTCATGTCGATCCACGCACAGCCCGAGGCGATGCAATCCAGCACCATCAATGCACCTACGTCATGGGCTGCACTGGCCAGTTGTTTGACATAGCCATCGGGCAGGATCACCCCTGCGGATGTTTCCACATGGGGGGCGAAAACAACGTCTGGTTTGGCTTCGTTGATCTTGGCCACAACTTCGTCAATTGGCGCAGGGGCGAAGGGTGCCTGAGACCCATTGCCGGTTTGGCGCGCCATGCACACGGTCGTGCCGGCAGTGAACTGCCCCGCTTCGAAAATCTGGGACCAGCGATACGAGAACCAGCCATTGCGCACGATCAAAGCATGGGCATCGCGGCCAAACTGACGTGCGACCGCCTCCATCCCGTAGCTACCGCCGCCGGGGATCAACGCCACGGCATCTGCATGATAGACATCTTTCAACATCCTCGAAATGTCGTTCATCACCTGTTGGAACGACGCGCTCATATGATTGAGCGAGCGGTCGGTGAAGACGACCGAAAACTCCTGCAAGCCGTCGGGATCAATATGGTCGAGAAGGGCGGGCATGGGGCAGACTCCTGAATTTTGTTGCGCCCGTGTTAGCGCGTGCATTGCGGGTTGGCAAAGCCTAGATCAGCCCGAAATAGCCCTCGCCACATTCTCGCCACATTTCTGTCGCATTTGTTGATCTGCGTTATCCAAACGCTGCACAGACCAGGCACTAGACTTGGCGGCACGAGGCAGGCAACGAGAGAATGGCCGAAACAACCCTGTTGTTGAATGGCTTCAGCATTATCGGCGATCCGCAGACCAACGCGAATGCCAGTAATGGTGGAGAGTTCATGATCCACGATGGCACCGCCCTTTTTGAGGCGGACGATATCGTTTTGTTCGTGGTCGAGAACGCGACGGAGGATGGGGCGCTGACCGATGATTCAGTGGTTGTAAAGATCATCGTCTATGACAACGCCTCTGACTATTACAACGATATACCGAAATACACTTATGACGCTCCTCCTGGCGGTGGGGGAGAGATTGATGACGGGCGCCAGAACATGGGTGACCGGTATCTGGAATTTGATGCCTCTTCGCTGACGTCAAGCGATGCCGGGGCACCTGTTCTGGGTGAAATCGCGATGGTAGCGGGCGTGGATATTCTCGCGGCAGTGCAGGACTCTTCCGGTCCGTACGAGGTTCCGACCAACGAAGATATCGATCTGAACGGCGATGGCATTATCACTCCTGATGAAGAAGGTGATGGAATCTTTGACAGTGATGTGACCTTTTCGCTTACGGTGCTGTGTTTCAACCGGGGCACGCTGATCGAAACGCCGGAAGGCCCTCGCGCGATCGAAACACTGACCGAAGGTGACATGGTCAATACCCTCGACGACGGCGCGCAACCGATCCGTTGGATCGGGTCGATGGTGTTGCCTGGGCATATCGCGGGGAATGCGCCGGTGCGGGTCAGGCGCGGGATGTTGGGAAATGTGCGGGACCTGTGGTTATCGCAAAACCACCGGGTATTGCTGCGCGGCGCGCAGGCTGAACTGCTTTTCGGCGAGTCGGAGGTTTTGGTGGCGGTCAAGCATCTGGTGAATGACAACACGATCCGCATCTTGCCTTGCGACACAGTGGAATACTGGCATTTCCTCTTCGATAATCATCAGATCGTCTTTGCCGAATGTGCCCCGGCTGAAAGCCTGTATCCCGGCGCACAATCGCTTGACACGGTCACGCCATTGGAACGCGACGAGATCATTCGCGTCTTTCCCGAGCTGGAACATCGTGATTACGACAGTGACCTGTCACGCTACACGTTGAAGAAATACGAGGCCGAGATACTGCGCCGAAGTGCTTAACCGATCGGTCCTGGTCGGCGTTCTTCGCTCAAAAGCACGTTGGCCTCCACATCTCCCACTCCCGGCAACATCATAATCCGACGGCGCAAAACCCGCTCAAAATCTGCGATATCACGGGCCACCACGCGCAGCCTGTAATCGTAAAGCCCAAGGATATGTTCCACGGTCTGCACCTCTGGGATGGCGCTGACGGCGCGCTCAAAATCCTCCAGGCTGACGCGCCCCTTGGTGGCCAGTTTGACACCCAGAAACACCGTTACGCCAAAGCCAAGGCGCTCGTGATCCAGGTCCAGCCGCTGACCGCGGATCACCCCGGTGTCAAAGAGCCGCCGGATGCGTCGCCACGTGGCAGGCTGCGACATATCCAGTTTGCGCCCGATGGCCGAGGCGCTTTGGGTGGCATCGCGTACCAGTTCGCGCAGGATCAGACGGTCGGTGGTGTCCAGCTCGATCACAGCGGCAATCCTTCGTCGGATTTCAGGCGCGCGACATGCATCAATGCCTCGATGTCGGCGATATGGGGCAGGGTCAGAATGGCGGCACGGTAGATGCTTTGATAATGCGCCATGTCGCGGGCGATGACCGAGAGGCGCACATCTACGCGGCCCAGAAAGCTTTGGATTTCGACGACCTCGGGCACATCCCTCGCGGCGCTGGTGAATTCGTCAAAGGCGCGGGGGTTGGTTTTGTCCAGGGTGATGCGCAACGACACCTCAACCTCATAGCCCAGGGCGCGCCAGTCGATCACTGCCTGGTTGGCGCGGATCAACCCGGCAGAGTGCATCTTGTCCAACCGCCGTGCACAGGTGGCAGGCGTGACCCCGGCCAGCTCGGCCAGCTCGGCCGGGGTGAGGGTGGCATCGTGCTGATAATGGCGCAGGATACGGCGATCCGTGTCGTTGAGCATGAAAATTCACTCTATTAGATATTAAGAGAATGATTATCACTAAAAATACGAATAGATAAGCCATTTTGTACGATCTCTGCAGCCTACATGGCTATTCTGCGCTCAGACAGTCAACCTGAGGAGAGAGATTATGCGCGTTTACTATGACCGCGATTGCGACATCAACCTGATCAAAGACCTGAACGTGGCCATTCTGGGCTATGGCAGCCAGGGCCACGCCCATGCGTTGAACCTGCGCGACAGCGGCGCGAAGAATGTCGTCGTTGCCCTGCGCGACGGCTCGCCCTCGGCCAAGAAGGCCGAAGGGGAAGGCCTGAAAGTGATGGAAATCGCCGAGGCAGCGGCCTGGTGTGACGTGATCATGTTCACCATGCCCGACGAACTGCAGGCCGAAACCTATAAGAAATACGTTCATGACAATCTCAAGGACGGCGCGGCGATTGCCTTTGCCCACGGTCTGAACGTGCATTTCGGTCTGATCGAACCCAAGCCCGGCGTTGACGTGATCATGATGGCCCCCAAGGGCCCCGGCCACACCGTGCGCGGTGAATATGTCAAAGGCGGCGGCGTGCCCTGCCTTGTGGCGGTGGATCAGGATGCCTCTGGCAAGGCGCTGGAAATTGGTCTGTCCTACTGCTCGGCCATCGGTGGCGGGCGTTCGGGTATCATCGAGACCAACTTCCGCGAAGAATGCGAAACCGATCTGTTCGGCGAACAGGCCGTTCTGTGCGGTGGTCTGGTCGAGCTGATCCGTATGGGTTTCGAGACGCTGGTCGAAGCGGGTTATGCGCCTGAAATGGCCTATTTCGAATGTCTGCACGAAGTGAAGCTGATCGTGGATCTGATTTACGAAGGCGGCATTGCCAACATGAACTACTCGATCTCGAACACGGCCGAGTATGGCGAATATGTCAGTGGCCCGCGCATCCTGCCTTATGACGAGACCAAGGCGAAGATGAAGGCGGTTCTGAGTGACATTCAGACCGGGAAATTCGTGCGTGACTTCATGCTGGAAAACCAAGCCGGACAACCGTCGTTCAAGGCCACACGCCGCCTGAATGACGAGCATCAGATCGAAGAAGTTGGCCAGAAACTTCGCGACATGATGCCGTGGATTTCCGCAGGCAAGCTTGTAGATCAGGAAAAGAACTGATCTACCGATACATACGTCAGAAAGGGCATCCGATGGCGGGTGCCCTTTTTCATTTCCAAGGATAGCCCCCATGCCAAACATCCAGCCCAAACACTGGCTTATGCTCGTCTTTCTGGGCGTGATCTGGGGCGCGTCCTTCATGTTCATGACGGTGGCTTTGGGTGGGGTTGGCCCCTTGGTGCTTGCCGCCACACGGATCACGCTGGGCGCGGTGTTTCTGCTGATCATCCTTTATGGAATGGGCAAGCGGCTGCCGTCCTTAAGGGGCGAGAATGGCCCGATGATCTGGGCTTTTGCGCTGGCGATGGCGGTGTTTTCCAATGCTGTCCCGTTCTTCCTGCTGGGCTGGGGGCAACAAGTGGTTGCGTCGGGCTTTGCGGGCGTGTGCATGGCCATCGTGCCGCTGTTTATCCTGCCGCTGGCTCATTGGCTGGTGCCCGGTGAACAGATGAGTCTGCGTCGGTTGATCGGATTCATGATGGGCACCTTGGGCGTGGTGGTATTGATCGGCCCGGCGGCGTTCGACAGCACTGGCAAGGATATGGAATTGCTTGCGAAATTGGGATTTGTGGGAGCGGCGGGTTGCTATGCCATCGGCTCGATCTTCACGCGGCTTTGCCCAGAGGTGGACCGGCTGGCGCTGTCTGCGGCGGTGCTGGCCTTGGCGGCAGTACTCCTGATTCCGGTGGCTTTGTCGGTTGAAGGCATGCCGGAGAATCTGGATAGCACAACGCTTTGGGCACTGATCTATTTGGGCGTTTTGCCCACGGGCATCGCGCAGATCGTGCTGGTCACTGTCATCCGAGAGGCCGGGCCTGTGTTCATGAGCCTGGTGAATTATCAGGTGCCCGTCTGGTCGGTTGTCTTTGGCGCGGTGATCCTGCTTGAACCCTTGCCGCCGAGCTTGCTTTTGGGCATGGCGATGATCCTTAGCGGCGTGGCGCTCAGCCAGTTGGGACGTCTGAAAAAGCTGTTTCTGCGGCGTTAAGTCAACGTGGCCGCTTGCCAGAGGGCGAGGGCTTCGGCGGTCTCATTTACATCATGGATGCGCAACATCTGCACGCCCTGCGCCACCCCGGCCAGGGCGACAGCGATGGATCCGTGCACGCGCCTGCCTGCGTCTTCCGTACCGCCAATCGTACCGATGAACCGCTTGCGCGATGCGCCCAGCAGGATCGGACAGCCAAGCCCGTGAAAGATCGACAGGTTGCGTAGCAATGTCAGGTTATGATCAAGCCTCTTGCCAAAGCCGATGCCGGGATCGACGATGATCTGATCCCGCGCGATGCCACTTGCGACCAGCGCGTCGATACGCCCGGACAGATAGTCATAGATATCGAGGGCCACGTGGTCATAACGCGGGTCGTTCTGCATGATCTCGGGCGTGCCCTGGGCATGCATGACACAGACGGGCAGGGCAGCTTCGGCACAATAAGGGGCCAAGGCAGGGTCAAAGGTGAAACCTGCAACATCATTGACCAACGTCGCACCGGCGTGATGGGCGGCCTTGGCCACCTGTGCTTTGCGCGTGTCGATAGAGATCGGCAACGTCGTCTTTGCCCGGAGTGCGGCGATCACGGGGGCCGTGCGGCTGATCTCTTCTTCAGGGGCCACTTCGGCAGCACCGGGGCGGGTGGATTCGCCACCGATGTCAATGATCGCGGCCCCGGCGGCTTCCATCGCAAGCGCATGAGTGAGGGCAACCTCGGGCTCGAAATGCCGACCGCCATCGGAAAAACTGTCCGGGGTAACATTGAGAATGCCCATCAGGCTGGGGGACTCAAACCCGATACCGCAGATCGGCGGGCGCGGGGCTGTGAGTGCCTCCAGCATGGCCTTCGGCACATCGCCTGCAGGGATCAGGCGCGAAGGCGCATCGCGATGGATTTCCTCGACCGTATCAAACCAGCACCAGCCCCCGGCCAGCGGCAGGGCCCCGTCGGGACGGACGTGATCGGTGCGCGGGATGGGGCGGAAATAGATGCTCATAACCCGGATTGTGCGATATCCTGAATCAGCACAGGCACGGGCGAGAATTTGGGCGGCGCTTCGCCAATCAGCAGCAGGTCCGATCCGTCCATATGTCCGGCAAACCACGCCGCCAGCGCCACCGGATCATCCGGCCCAACGGTGGGCCCATCGACCGCATCCAGTACGATTTTCGAAGGGGCCCAGACGCTGATCTGGCCGTTTTTCATGGCCCAGTCCAGCTCGGTCCGTGTGTCGACCACCACGCAGCGATCATCGCGGCCTGCCAGCATCCAGGCGTTTTGTTCGATCGCCAGCAGGTCGACCCGGCGCTGGGTCATCTTGTGGCCGGTCTTGGGGCTGTTCACATCAGGCAGGCCGACGCACAGGATCACAGGCTCGGCCCGGGTCTCCAACTGATCCAGCCAGCGCGCCAGATTGGGCGAGCGGATGGCCGTGTTGGTCAGGAATACCAGATGCGGGCGCGGTTCGCCTTCGATCTGGGTGGTGGCGGCTTTGGGGGCAAGATCATCCATCGAGCGGACGATTTCCACGCCCAACGCGCCTGGACCACGGTCCAGCTTTTCGATGCGTACAAAGGTGCGGACCGCCTGAGGTTCCAGCAGGATACGCTCGGCAATGCGCTCGGCCAGTGTTTCGAGCAGATTCAACCGTTCTTCGGCCATCTCACCCATGATTGCTTCGGTCACCTTGTCATAAGACAGGATGCGATCCACGTCATCGTCAATCGGGTCGGTCAGGGGGCGCACTTCGACCACGACGTTGAAGCATATCCGCTGGGTAATCCCCCGTTCGGCCTGAAAGGCCCCGATTTCGACCTCAACAATATGATCGCGCACCGAAATCCGATCCAAAGGACCGTCCGGTGCAGTTGCATCTGCGCGCGCGGCAGGGTGCTCGAATGCGAGGCGAATTTCGTTGGACATTTTGGCCCTCCGGCAAGTGCTGGCGGGGGCTTAGCACGAGAGGGCAGGGCCGTGAAGGGGCGTTTCCGACAGGCGATGCGGCCAGAGCGTCGGGCGCAGATGGCCGCTCTGGCCTTCGGATCCGGGCCGATATGGATCAAGGGGCGCGTTCCCCCCGTCAGCGGGCCGGTGATCCGGGCGCGGTAGGATGCACGCCTTATTTGCGAGTGGTGGCTTTGTTGCCTTCCAGCCCTTCGCGCAGCCCATCCGGATCGGCGCTTTGAAAGAAATGGGAGGGCATCAGCGAGACATAGAAGTTGAACATCAAGCCTGCCCTCAGCTGTAATAGGGCGGTTGTGCGCCCGAGCGGATCAGCATCGATTTGGTGACACGGATGGCATCTTTCAGACCCAGCCGTTGTTGTTTGAGTTCCTTGACGCGGTAGAGATCCGGTGCGGGACGCATTTGTTCGGCCTCGACCTGAGCGTCGATGGCGCGGTGGCGCTGTCGCAGGGTCTTGATCCGGGCGATCAGCGAGGTCGGCGAGATTTGTCGTGAGGGCATCTGGGTCTCCTTGGTGGACTGACGGATTGGAGGTCTCCGCCTGATACCCATAATATGGGGATGGTTTCCTATGATAAAATCCTATTAATCCTGAAAAATTGATTGGAAAAACCTATGTAAAGGACTGTGGGTTCTTTCCCGGATAGGTGTTTTTATGTCTGATAATCTAACGCTAAAGCAACTTCGCTATTTTGTGGCGCTGGCTGAAACCCGGCATTACCGGCGTGCCGCCGAACGGGTGGGAGTCAGCCAACCATCGTTGAGCCAGCAAATTGTGGGACTTGAGGCGGCGCTGGGTCTTGAGTTGGTCGAACGCGGGCGGCGCGGTGCAATTCTGACACCCGGTGGGCGCGATGTACGGGCCCGTGCACGCGCCATTCTGGACGAGGTTGCGGCGCTCAGTGCGATGACCAAAGTGGCCCGGCAGGGCGAAGGCGGGACGATCCGACTGGGATCGACCCCAACGCTTGGGCCCTATATCCTGCCTCACGTGGTGCGTCGGTTGCGCCTGTCTTATCCGGCGTTAAAGTTGATCATCCGGGATGGTGCGCCCAAGGTTTTGCAGGACGAGTTGATCGAGGGGCGGCATGATATGATCCTCACGCAGCTTCCGGTTCAATCGGGCGACGTCAAAGTTGAACGTCTGTTCCGCGAGCCCCTGAAACTGGCTGTCGCGCAGGACAATCCGCTGGCCGCGCAAGAGGCGATCCAAGATGCCGATCTGGCAGGGCAGGATATTCTGTCGCTGTCAGACGCTTACCTTCTACACAGTCAAACCTTGCAACTGTGCGAGGAGCTGGGCGCGCATTTGCGTCAGGACTATGAGGGTACCAGCCTGGATGCGCTGCGCCAGATGACCTCGCTCGATATGGGAATCAGCTTTCTGCCTGCGCTTTATGTCCGTTCGGAGGTGCGAGAGGACAGCGGCGATGTGGTGATCCGGACCTTCCGGGGCGACCGGATGACGCGCTCGATCGGGTTGGTTTGGCGCAAACGTTCGGCCCATGGGGCGTTGATTGCGCGGATCGGGGGAATGATCCGCGCAGTGGTTCATGAGAATTTTTCCGGAGTCGTAACGGTCGAATAACCGGGCCTCCTTAAGTCACAGCAATCGAACCGAGATCCCGCCATCCGCCAGATGCGAGGTCCCGGTTACAAAGCTGGAGCGATCCGACAACAGGTACAGCGCGGATTGGGCGATTTCTGCTGGGTCGGCCATGCGTTTGAGGGGGTGAAGCGCTGCGATGCTTTCATGTGTCGCCGGGTCGTCCCCGGCCATCTGCGTGAGCGTACCACCCGGAAGCAGGGCATTGACCCGAACGCCTTCAGCGGCATGTTCCGAGGCCAGTGCTTTGGTCAGGCCGATCAATCCCGCCTTGGAGGCCGCATAGGCAGCCATTCCGGGCATGCCCCCGTTGCTGACCCCGACAAAGGACCCGGTAAAGACGATAGCGCCTTTGCCCTGCGCAGTCATCGCCGGAAGCTGGGCCTTGGCGGCATAGAATGCGCTGGACAGGTTGGTGGCGATCACGGCATCCCAGTTTTCGCAGGTCATTGTTGGCACCGGACCCATATCGCCCATCATTCCGGCGTTGTTCAAGGCGCCGTCCAGCACGCCATATCGCTGCATGGCCAGTTCGACCAAGGCCTTGGAATAGGCCTGTTCTGTGACATCCCCGGCCAAATAACAGGCGTGCCCGCCGCTTTGGGTGATCTGGTTTGCCAATGCTCTTAATTCAGGCTCGCGCCGGGCTCCGAGGATGACGTTGGCCCCTTCTGAGGCGAATAGCTGCGCTGCGGCGGCACCGATCCCACTGCTTGCGCCTGTGATGATAAGTGATTTGTTTTGTAGTTCCATGATGATGCCCTTTTGGTTTGCAAGGCCATCGGCTTAGAAGACTTGCAGGGCGTGTGGCGATCCGTTTCCTGCACCTCTCGGCCGGTGGTAAGGCAATGCGCAAGAAACGGGTCGCTGTTGATGGTGGCCGCGTGGATGATTTGATTAACCTTTCATCCAACAGAAAAGTGCTGGCACATTGGCCAGCCCGATCCGGAAATTGTTGTGATGTCGCGTTAGTGGCGGGTGACCAGCGTTTCAAAACACATCGAGCGCGACATGAACCGTCCGCCGCTGATGGTGCTGGTCGCCCTCCGGTCCTTGATCAGCATTTCGGGGCCAAGCCTAACCCCCGATCTAGAATCATGCTACCTGTGGAGCCAATTTCGTGAACTGGAACGAAGGGGTGTCGCTGTGAAAATGTACAGGCCTAGTCAGGATGTCGGGATGTTGGATGCCTGGTCCCTGGACAATCCTGCCAGCGCATATCGCATCATCCGCGGCCAGCCCCGAACATTTGGGCGCATCGACACAGGCGGGCCGGGTCATACCACGCGCTTTGGTATCTGGCGGTGTACGTCGGGCGCGTTCGAGTGCACCGAACAGGGGGATGAGTTGATGAC
>Ga0316205_10002348_pt1 | contig 19982 bp, 18 predicted proteins | sample 3monthpyrite_MG_FD_204941 | JGI IMG/M metagenome (GOLD analysis project Ga0316205, IMG submission 204941) | Microbial mat bacterial communities from mineral coupon in-situ incubated in ocean water Damariscotta River, Maine, United States -... | ecosystem: Environmental > Aquatic > Marine >... | reverse complement strand
ATGAAACAACCGTGATCGATTTTTCCTCGGCACAATTGGACATGCTGCGGACCTTTGGCCTCAAGGTCTATTACGGCGACGCCACGCGTCCTGACCTGCTGGTGTCGGCGGGCATTCAAAAGGCAAAACTGTTTGTCATCGCCATCGACGAGAAAGAACAGATCACTGAACTGGCCCGCTATGCCGCCCAGAATTGGCCGCACCTCAAGATTGTGGCCCGGGCGGTGGATCGCAACCATGTCTATGAGCTTTGGGCCATCGGCTGCCGTGACATCATTCGTGACACCTATGACAGCTCATTGCGGATGGGCCGTTCAGCGCTGGAGGCCCTGGGCATGACCCATGATGAGGCCGAGGCCGCCAAGGAAACCTTCAACATGCGCGACCGCAAGAGCATGATTGATCTGGCCGATGCCTATGACATCAATATCCCGGCCCATGAAAACCCGGAATACGTGGCCCGTGTGCGCGCTTTGGTTGAAGAGCTGGAAAACGAACTGACACAGAGCCGTGACCAGACCCAGGCCGCCAGCGAGGACGAAATAACCGACGCCGCCGCATCGGCCAAAGGCTGACCCCCTGCGCCCGATGACGACCCGATATACCGATAACCATCTGGGCGCCGCCCTCTGCCGTACGGGCCTGGCCACGCCGCAGGCGCCATTTCTGCGTGATGGTCAGGGGCAGATCATTCACAGCTACGCCAGCTTTTTTGCCAATGCAGAACGCATGGCGGCAGTGCTGGTGGCACGGGGCCTGCAGCCCGGTGATCGCATCGCCGTTCAAGCCCCCAAAACGGTGGCCATGCTGGAGCTTTACCTGGGCTGTGTGCTGGCGGGCGGCGTGTTCTTGCCGCTCAACACCGCCTATACTGGCGAGGAAGTGGGCTATTTCCTGGCCGATGCGGCCCCGCATATCCTCGTCTGTGACCCAGATCGCGCCGCTCAGGCGCTGGCCCTGGCAGAAGCACATCAAGTGGCCCATGTGCTGACAATAGGCACGGATGAACGCGGCAGATTGCCCGAATTGCGCGACGGCCAGGCGCCAGGCTTCAAACCCGTGGCACGCAGCGCAAGCGATTTGGCCGCCATCTTGTACACGTCAGGCACCACTGGGCGATCAAAAGGTGCGATGCTCAGCCATGGTGCGCTGCGCTCCAACGCCGAAATTCTGGCGGACTACTGGGGTTTCGGCCCGCAGGACCGGCTGATCAATGCTCTGCCCATATTTCACACCCACGGCCTGTTCGTTGCCACGAATGTGACGCTGATGGCGGGTGGCTCGGCGGTGTTCATGGCCGGCTTTGATGCGCCAGCGATTGTACAGGCCATGCGGCAGGGCGCGACCGCTTTGATGGGTGTGCCCACCTTTTACACACGGTTGTTGGCTGCGCCTGGGCTGGCGCGGGCGGCGCGCAACATGAGGCTGTTCATTTCCGGTTCGGCCCCGCTCTTGGCCGAGACCCACCGCGCCTGGCACGAGACCACGGGCCACCAAATCCTTGAACGCTACGGCATGACCGAAACCAATATGAACACATCAAATCCGCTGCATGGCGCGCGCAAGCCCGGCACGGTCGGGCTGCCACTGCCGGGAATTGAGGTCACGATTACCGATCCCGACACAGGCCGCGCGCTGCGCCAGGGCGAGATCGGGGTGATCGAGGTGCGCGGCGCGAATGTGTTTTCCGGCTATTGGAACATGCCTGAAAAGACCGCCGAAGAACTGCGCGAGAACGGTTTCTTCATCACCGGCGATCTGGGGCAGATGGATGAAGAGGGCTACGTCAGCATCGTCGGGCGCTCGAAAGACCTGATCATCACCGGCGGCTTCAACGTCTACCCCAAAGAGCTGGAGCTGGTCATTGATACCGCGCCGGGCGTGTTGGAAAGCGCGGTGATTGGCGTGGCCCATCCCGATCTTGGCGAGGCGGTTGTGGCCGTTGTCGTGCCCGATCCAACAAGCGCTATTCGCCCAACGCCAGAGATTGTCTTGGCCCAGGCAGCCGCTCAACTGGCCAGGTTCAAACTGCCGAAATCTGTGCAAATCCTGCCGGAACTGCCGCGAAACGCGATGGGCAAGGTGCAAAAGAACCTGCTGCGAGACAAATTCGCAGCGCTGTTTGGCTGATCTCGGCGCGGGCCTATCAGGTCACGGCTTCCAGCTGTTCCTTGGTCATGTCGCCCGGCACAATGGTGATTGGCACAGCCAAGGTGCCAGAGGATTTGGTCAAGGCCGTGACCAACGGGCCCGGCCCTTTTTTGTCCAGCCCCGCACCCAGCACCAACACCCCGATCTCTGGGTCCGCCGCGATCTGCGCCAGGATTTCCGGCACAGCGTCGCCCTCTCGGATGACCAGCTCCGGATCCACGCCCTGCCGGTCACGCATCCATTTGGCAAAAACCTCGAAATGCGCGTGAATTCGCTCGCGCGCCTCTTCGCGCATGATGTCGCTGACGCCGATCCAATGGTTGAATTCATCGGGCGGTATGACCGACAAGACTTCGACCCCACCGCCGGTATTCGCAGCCCGCATCGCGGCAAAGCGCATCGCGTTCAGGCATTCGCGGCTGTCGTCCAAAATGACTAGAAATTTGCGCATGGTGACCCCCGGCCTATTTGCGCGACTGTGGCCCATGCGGCCTGACGTTGCAAGATGTCACCCCTGCGCCTTTTTAGCCCAGTCCCAATACAACGCCCGCGCGCGCCGCGCCACGGGGCCATGCTGGTAATGGGTACCGTCGAACTCGGAGACCGGCGTGACCTTGGCCATATTCCCGCTCATGAAAACCTCATCGGCCTGGCGGAAATCTTCATAGCTCAGGACCGCCTCGTGCACCTGCATGCCATCGGCGCGCAAGTTGACGATATGCCGCGCGCGGGTGATGCCGGCCAGAAAGGTGCCATTGGGAATAGGAGTAAAGGCCGCGCCATCGCGCACCATGAAGATATTGGCGGTGGCCGTTTCGGCCACGTTGCCGGTCGCGTCCAGCACCAGCGCATTGTCATAGCCGCGCGCCCGCGCCTCGGCCAACATGCGGGCATTGTTGGGATACAGGCAGCCCGCTTTGGCGTTGACGACCGCATCCTCCATCACCGGTCGCCGAAACCGCGTTGTGGTCAGCCGCGCACCGACATCGGGGCCGGGCATCGGGATCTCTTCCAGGCACACGGCAAATCCGGGTTTGCTGTCGGCGGGCATGATCGCCATGTAGCCGCGCTCAATCGCCCAATACATCGGTCGGATATATACGGCAGTATCGCTGTCATAGGCGCGCAGCCCTTCCCAGACGATCTCCACCATCTCATCGGCTTCAACAAACGGGTTCAGCATCAATGCGCGGGCAGAATGGTTCACCCTGTCGCAATGGGCGCGCAAATCCGGCGCCACGCCGTCGAAATAGCGCGCACCGTCAAAGACGGTGGTTCCCAGCCAGGAACCGTGATCGGCCGCGGCCATGATCATCGCATTGCCGTCCTGCCACTGGCCTTCGAAATAAGTTCGGATCTTGGGTGCTGTGCTCATGCCCTTACCTTTGCCCTGTGCGCCTGCTCGGTCAATCACCAATCCGTGCGCCCCTTTCATCTTGCCCAAAAATATCCCCGCCGGAGGCCCAAATGAATACAGCCGCGGGCGCAAGCCCGCGACTGCTGAACACTCAGGGCCTGGTGCCGCCGTCAAGGCGCCCGGACAAAACCCACGATATCATAGACATCACGCAGAATTGGATCGGCGATCGCACGGGCGCGCTCGGCGCCATCGGCCAGGATCCGGTCAATCTCGGCCTTGTCATCCATCAAGCGGTTCATCTCAGTGGCAATGGGCGCCAGTTTCGATACTGCAAGATCGGCCAGAGCGGGTTTGAACACGCCCCAGCCCGCGCCCGCATAATCCGACAACACATCTTGCGACGTGCGATCGGACAGGGCGGCAAAGATATCGATCAGGTTGCGCGCTTCGGGTCGGCCCTTCAACTCGTCCAGCGTCTCGGGCAACGGGGCCGGGTCAGTGCGCGCTTTCTTGAGTTTCCTGGCGATCAGATCGGCATCATCCTGCATGTTGATCCGTTCCATATCGCTTTCACCCGATTTGGACATCTTCTTGGTGCCGTCGCGCAGGTTCATCACCCGCGTCGCGGGCCCTTCGATCACCGGTTCGGTGATTGGAAAGAACTCTACCCCGAAATCGTTGTTGAACTTGGCGGCGATGTCGCGGGTCAGCTCGACATGCTGTTTCTGATCCTCACCCACCGGCACATGGGTGGCGTGATAGATCAGGATGTCGGCGGCCATCAGTGAAGGATAGGCATACAGCCCCAGCGATTGCTTTTCCGCGTTCTTGCCTGCCTTTTCCTTGAACTGGGTCATCCGGTTCATCCAGCCCACGCGCGCCATGCAGTTGAAGATCCAGCTCAATTCGGCATGGGCCGACACCTGGCTCTGATTGAACAGGATCGATCTTTCCACATCTATGCCGCTGGCGATCAGACCGGCTGCAATCTCATAGGTGCCGGCGCGCAGATCGGCCGGGTCTTGCCAGACGGTGATCGCATGCAGGTCTACCGCGCAATAGATGTTCTCGAAATCCGGGGTCTGCATCTCGGCCCAGCGTTTGATCGCGCCCAGATAATTGCCCAATGTCAGCCCGCCCGAGGGCTTGATTCCCGAAAAGACGCGCGGTGTAAAAACTTTGTCAGACATGTTCAAAGCCCCAATGACTGGATTTCTGCGTTCCGGCGGCATACCCATGGGCAAAGCGAGGGTCAAGCAAGGCCCGTGAATTGAGGCACAAGATGCAAGAAGAATCCCCCATCAACCCCTTGCCGCCCGTCGTGGTGGCTTTGGCGCTGCTGATCTTTGGCGTCGAGGTCGTATTGCAATTGGGAAATCGCGGCCTCCTCGGCGGGGCCGACGCGGTCGGCTGGCGGCTGCAAGCACAGCGCGACTATGGCTTTTTCGGCCAGGTCTTTGCCTGGATGCGCCAAACCGGCCAATGGCCGCCCGAACATGTGATGCGCTTTGTCACATATCCCTTTATTCATGTGGCCTTCACCCACATGCTGATGGTTATCGTATTCCTGCTGGCGCTGGGCAAGATGATTGGTGAAGTCTTTGGCACGCTTGCGGTGCTGATTGTCTTTTTTGGATCTGCCATTGTCGGCGCGCTTGTTTACGGTCTGTTGGTTCCAAACGACCTGCCGCTGATTGGCGGGTATCCAGCCGTTTACGGGTTGATCGGATCCTATACATTTATGATGTGGCTCAGCTATGGGCAGGCGGGCGAAAGCCGGTTACGGGCTTTTCAACTGATCGGCTTCTTGCTGGGCATCCAACTGCTGTTCGGGCTCATTTTTGGGGCCAACAAGGATTGGCTGGCCGATATTGCGGGCTTTGGCACCGGCTTTTGGGTGTCTTTCGCTCTGGTGCCCGGCGCGGTGGCACGTGCCATCGACAAAATCCGCCAGCGCTAGACGCGGCTTTTGCGCAGGGCGCGCCGCAGGTCACCGGCGTTGACCGCGCCCAGAGCCGTGGCGCTGCCAAAATAGCTGATGAGCGCCAGCATCACCAAACCCACAAGCGCGAGGATACGCCAACGAGCCATCTCAAACACCGGCGCGGCCCAGTGCATGGCCCCCCACAGCACCAGCCCCATAGTTGCGCAGGCCAGCAGCATCCGCAGCACCCTTTGGCGCAGGGCCCGATCCAGCTGCGCTGCGGGGCCCATGGCCCGGCTGCCACGCCATAGCATCCAGACCATCGCCCATGCTGCAACCGTCGTGGCCAGCGCAGCGGCGTAAAATCCGATCCAGAATGCCAGCCCGATCGCCAGGACCGCATTGATGACCATGGCCACCAGCGCGTAGCGAAAGGGCGATTTGGTGTCAGAGCGGGCGAAATACAGCGGTTGCAGCACCTTTTGCAGCACAAAGGCGGGCAGGCCAAAGCCATAGATGGTCAGGGCCAGCGCGGTCTTGGCGCTGTCCTCGGGCAAAAACGCACCGCGCTCGAACAAAACCGTGACCAGTGGGCCGGGGATCAGCACCAGCGCCACCGCGGCAGGCAATGTCAGCAGCAGGGCGAATTCCATGGCCCGGTTGAACGCGTCGCGCCCGCCCTGCTCATCCTCGGCCCCCAATCGGCGCGACAATTCGGGCAACAAGACCACACCAATGGCGATGGCCACTACACCCAAAGGCAATTGATACAGGCGGTCGGCAAGGTTGAGATATTGCAAGGCCCCATCTGAAAAACTGGCCACCTGGCGGCCCACCAGCAAGTTGATTTGCAACACGCCGCCCGACAGCGCCGCCGGCGCCGCGATGATCGCCAATTGTTTCAGTTCCGGGGTCAGCCGCGGCATCCGCGGCACCAGGCGAAAGCCTGCGCGCGCCGCCGCCCACCAAACCAGAGCGACCTGTGCCACACCGGCCACCGGCACGGCCCAGGCCAGTGTCAGCCCCATATCCCAGCCGGCCTGGCGGGCGGCCAGCATGGCCCCTACCAGGATCACATTGAGCAAGACCGGCGCAGCGGCGGCGGCGGCGAAACGGCCCAGGGAGTTCAAAACCCCGGACAGCAGGGCGGCCAGCGAAATGAACAGGATATACGGGAAAGCGATACGCCCATAGACCACCGCCAGATCAAACCGTGCGTCACCGGCAAAGCCGCTGGCCATGGCGTAAACCAGCCAGGGCATGGCCAGTTGCGCCAAGAGCGTGAAGGCAATCAGGATCGCGGCCAGCCCCGAGAGCGCGTCGCGCGCGAAGTCCAGCGCGCCATCGCCTTTCTCGACCTTTTTGGCAAACAGCGGAATGAAAGCCATGTTGAACGCGCCTTCGGCAAAGAACCGGCGAAACATATTGGGCAGCGAAAAGGCAATGACAAAGGCCTCTGCCACGGGGCCTGCCCCCAAAAAAGCCGCAATCAGGATGTCGCGCAAGAAACCCACGACCCGGCTGGCCATGGTCCAGCCGCCAACGATGAGAAAGGAACGTATCATGCGCGCCACTTATGCATTTGCACGTTCGGCCCCCTGGGAGATCGCCTCACGCAGGCGTTTTTCCAAGGTGTTTTGACGTGATTTCGAGTGGAACTTCAATCCGAACATGTCTTTGACATAAAAGGTATCGACCACCTGTTCGCCATAGGTCGCGATCACCGCGCTGGCAATATAGACATGATTGTTGGCCAGAGTTCGGGTCAGGTCATACAAAAGTCCGGGCCGGTCGCGGGTATCGACCTCGATGATCGTGTAAATCTCGGAACCGTCATTGTCGAAAGAGATGTTGGTGGCCACCTTGAAGGGGCGTTCGCGGCGTTTGACGCGGTCCTTGTTGGCAAAGGCATCGCGGGCCACGACTTCGCCTTTTAATGTGCGCTTGATCATTGAGCTGAGCCGGGGCAGGCGGCTGGCCTCGAACGGGGCACCTTCGACATCCTGGATCCAGAACACCGAAGTGGCATAGCCGTCGCGGCTGGTATAGCTGCGCGCGTCCACGACATTTGCGCTGACCAGCGCCAGCGCGCCCGCAATGCGGGAAAACACGCCCGGATGATCGGCCAGCACAAAGGTAACGCGGGTGGCGTCACGGTCAGTATCGGGCAAAAGGTCGATCCGAATGTCGTCATCGTCCAGATCGCGCAGCATATTGGCAATCAGCACATGCACGTCGCCGGGCAGACCCTGCCAATAGGCCGAATAATGGCGCTGGGTCTCGGCACGCAAGTCCTTGGCCGGCCAGGATTTGAGCGCGGCGCGCAAGGCGCGCTTGGCCTCATCTTCGCGCGCGGTGATATTCAACGCTTCGACGCCCTGTTCCAACGCGGCGGTGGTCAGCGCGTGCAGGTTGCGCAACAACACCGCTTTCCAGTTGTTCCAGGTGTTGGGGCCCACACCGCGAATGTCGCAGACGGTAAGCACGGTCAGCAAATCCAGTCGATCCCGCGACCGCACCGCCTTGGCAAATTCGCGCACCGTGCGCGGATCGGCAATATCGCGTTTCTGGGCCACATCCGACATCAGCAAATGATTGCGCACCAGCCATTCGACCGTTTCACATTCCGCCGGTTTCAGCCCCAGTCGCGGCGCGATGTCGCGCGCGATCCGGGCCCCAAGCACCGAGTGATCTTCGTCGCGGCCCTTGCCGATGTCATGCACCAGAAGGGCAACATACAACACCGAGCGGTTGACACCGCCTTTCAGAATGCCACTGGCGATCGGCAATTCCTCGACCAATTCGCCACGTTCGATCTGGGCCAGATTGGAAATACATTGAATCGTGTGCTCATCCACGGTGTAGCTGTGATACATGTTGAATTGCATCATCGCGACAATGGCTTGAAACTCGGGGATAAATGCACCCAGGACTCCCAATTCATTCATTCGGCGAAGGGCGCGTTCCGGATTGCCGTGCTTGAGCAGCAAATCCATGAAAATGCGCACCGCTTCGGGGTTCTGGCGCAAGGTGTCGTCAAATAAATGCAAGTTGCGCGCAATCAGGCGCATCTCTTCGGGGTGGATCAGGTTGCCGGTGCGCAACGCTTCTTCGAACAGGCGCAGGATATTGACCGGCTCGGCCAATGCAGTCTCGCGCGCAGCAAAACACAGCCGGTTGTTTTGCAGTTGAAACCCTGCGCGTGGCTTTTTCTTGCGCTTCCACAGGCCAACCAGGCGCGGCTCGTTCTTCAGGTGTTTGGCCTCAAGCGAAGTCAGAAAGATGCGCGTCAATTCGCCCACGGCGGTGGCGTGGCGAAAATAATCCTGCATGAAATGCTCCACCGCGCGGCGGCCGCCACGGTCGGTATAGTTCATGCGTTCCGCCACCTCGACCTGCATGTCGAAACTCAGAACATCCACCGCACGCCCCGCGATCAGGTGCAATTGGCACCGCACGGCCATCAAAAAGCGCTCGGCGGCGTTGAGTTGCGCAAATTCCTCGGCGGTAAAAACGCCCAGTTTGATCAACTCTTCCGCATCGCGCACGCCGTGAACATATTTGTGGATCCAATACAGCGATTGCAGGTCGCGCAAACCGCCTTTGCCCTCTTTCACATTGGGTTCAACCACATAGCGCTGCCCGCCCTGTTTCTTGTGCCTCGCTTCTCGCTCGGCCAGTTTGGCTTCGATGAAGTCCGGCCCGGTGCTGCGAAACAATTCCCGCTCCAGGCGTCGGGCAAGCTTGTCGGCCAGCGCCTTGTCGCCGGCCAGATAGCGTTGCTCAAGCAGGGCAGTGCGGATTGTATAATCGTCGCGCGCCATGCGCAGGCAATCAGTCACGGTTCGGCTGGCGTGACCCACCTTGAACCGACAGTCCCACAGCACATACAGCATGCTTTCGATCACGCTCTCGGCCCAGGGTGTCATTTTGTAGGGCGTCAGGAACAGCAGGTCGATATCGGAATAGGGGGCCATTTCACCCCGGCCGTAGCCCCCGACGGCCACCAGACTTAAACGTTCGGCTTCGGTCGGTGTGGGCAAGGGATGCAACCGCTCGGTGCAGACCGTCAACACGGTCTTGAGGATCTGATCGGTGAGCCAGGCATAGGCTTCATGGGCTGCCAACGCGGCCATGGGCTCGGCCGTCAAGCGGCGGGCGATTTCCTCGCGGCCACGTGCATTGGCCGCACGCAGCAACGACACCAATTTCTCGCGGTTGCTGACGTCGGCCAATGCCGCCACCTCTGCCTGGACGGCGTCCGGGTCAAAAATGGCCTTCGGGTTGCTTGGCGGCTCAAGGCCCGCCGGGCTAGAACCCGGCGCTGCCAAAGCTTCTGGGTGCGGGGTCAATCACACTCACCTGATTGTCTGTGATTTGCGAAATGGTCAAACCGCGTTCATTCGTGCCATCGGCCAGCAGCCGGAAAACACCGTTGACGCCTGCGAAACCCGCGCTTTGGGTCAGGGCCTCTCCGGTCAGCGCATCTCCGCGCCCCTGGCTGACCAATGCGCCGATCGCGGCAACACCGTCATAGGCGAGCCCGGCAATCGGGTGCGGGCTGGACCCAAACGAACTGGTGTAGCGGTCGGAGAACAAGCTGGTCAGCGCAGGATCGGGACGGGCAAACCAGCCGCCTTGCAGACCGGGCAATGTCATGGCGCTGGCCGGGATGTCCCAGCGTTGCAGACCGATATATTGGGTTTCTGTCGGGTCCAATCCGTTTTCTGGCAAGAGCTGCGCCAGAAACGGCAGGGCGCCAGAAGTGCCCGAGGTCAGGAATATCGTGTCGGCACCATTGGCGCGCACCTCGCTGACGATCTGAGGCACGGCATCGATGACACCTTGCTGTGACAGCTCAAACGCCGTGGTGCCGGCCAGCACCGCACCGTTCGCCGAAATGGCGCGCTGGATCGCATCGCGTCCGGCGGTTTCCGATCCGTCCGTGCCATGGGCGATCTGGATGCGGGTCTTGCCATTGGCCATGGCATATTGAACCAACCGGTTGGCCGAATTGCGGAAGGTCGGTCCCAGAATATAGACATTGCCGCCGGCGATGGCGGGATTGTTCGAAAATGCCAGCACGTTGACGCCGCGGTTGCGCGCGGCCAGACCGGCGGCATTGGCGGCCTCTGCATAGACCGGTCCAAGAATGATCTTGGCCCCATCCCCAATGGCCTGCTGGGCCATGGCGCCCGCCTGAGCGGCCTGGCCGGCGGTGTTGTAGACGCGCAGGTCAATCGTCACCCCGTCCAGATCCGCAATCGCCAGGCGGGCCGCGTTTTCCAGGCTTTGCGCCAACAAGGTATCGCTTGCATTCTCAGAGCCTCCAGGCACCAGCAATGCCACCGGGATCGGTGCCGAGGTGTTCACGCGCGGACCGCCCGACGGGCCGGTCGTGCAGGCGGCCAGAATGGCCAAGGCAGCGCCCAAAGCAAAGAAACGCAATGACTTGCGGCGGGAATGAAATATAGAAACCATGGAGTGATCCTTGCAAAAGGGCAAACTGAACAGAACTGGGCCAAACCTTATGCAATCCACCGCCGGGAGTAAACGCCACATAGGCCGGTCTGGCCGATGATCGCGCAGATCAGACAGCTGGAACCGGGGCTCTTCCTTGTGGCCACGCCGATTGGCACGGCGCGTGACATCACCTTGCGGGCGCTGGATGTATTGGCCAGCGCCGATATCATCGCGGCCGAAGATACCCGCAATGCGCGTCATCTGCTGGATCTGCACGGGGTGGATTTGGCCGGGCGGCCATTGTGGAGCTACCACGACCACAATGGCCCCGCCGTGCGCCCGGCCATCATGGCGGCCCTGGCCAGGGGACAATCGGTGGCCTATGTGTCCGATGCCGGCATGCCGCTGATTGCAGATCCGGGATATGGGCTGGTCACCGAAGCGCACGCCGCGGGCCATGCGGTGACCGCGGTGCCAGGTGCGTCATCCGTGACCACGGCGCTGGCCATCGGTGGCCTGCCAACGGATCGGTTTTTCTTTGCCGGATTCGCGCCCCATACCGGCGGCGCTCGGCGCAGCTTCTTTGCGGAGTTTCGCGAAATTCCCGGCACGCTGGTCTTTTTCGAGACGGGAAAGAGGTTAGCCAAGAGCTTGAAAGATATGCAAAAAGTTCTGGGTCCCGATCGCCAGATGCGCATTTGTCGCGAATTGACAAAACGCTATGAGGAAATCATCGCGGGCACGATTGGCGAGTTGTGCGAGCGCGTGTCAGCAACCCCGCCCAAAGGTGAGATTGTCTTGTTGGTTGACCGCGCGCGGGCCAATGCCAGCGCAGGCGACATGAACGCCGCGCTGGCCAAGGCGCTTGAATCAATGCGCACGCGGGACGCCGCTGATGCCGTGGCGACCGAATTGGGTCTGCCGCGCAGGCAGGTCTATCAAGCGGCGCTGGCCATGGCCAAGGCAAAAGAATGATGTTCACCAAATGTTCATATGATTGGTGCTAGGCTGAGCCTATGGTCCTTGGCGACACATATGACGGCGCACAGGCCGCTCGACGGGCACGCGGGCAGGCCAACTATCATGCCGGTCAGGCGGCCGAGGCCATCGTGGAACAGAAATATATCCGTGCCGGCTACAGGCTGGCTGGGCGGCGCTGGCGGGGTCGCAGCGGGGAAATTGATCTGATTTTTACCCGCGACAGCATTTTTGCCTTTGTCGAGGTCAAGTCGTCCAGGAGCCACGACGCGGCGGCCATGTTGCTCGGGCCGCGCCAGCAGCGGCGCATTCTGGCCGCGGCGGCCGAATATCTGGCAAGTGCGGACCCGGCCGGCCAATGCGAGGCGCGTATTGATGTGTCACTGGTCAATCACCAAGGACAGGTGAAATTCCTGCAAAACGCGATCGGTCATTGAACCTCGGACCGGCCTGCTCCATTTAGGAAACAGCCGATTTCAAGGAGTGGCCGATGGCGTTGAAAGTTGCTTTCCAGATGGACCCGATCGAAGCGGTGGACATACGTGCTGACAGCTCGTTCCGCATCGCGATTGAAGCCCAGGCGCGCGGTCATGAGCTGTATTTTTACACACCTGACCGGCTGGCCTATCAGGCGGGCCGCGTCACCGCGCGAGGTTGGCCGATGCGGTTGCGCGCCGAGCAGGGTAACCACGTGACCTTTGGGGAGGAGCAGGAATTTGACCTGGCCGGGATGGATGTGGTCTGGCTGCGCCAGGATCCGCCTTTTGACATGGGCTATATTACCACCACTCATTTGCTGGACATGATCCATCCGAAAACGCTGGTGGTGAATGATCCGTTCTGGGTGCGCAATTACCCTGAAAAGCTGTTGGTCCTGCAATTTCCTGAACTGACACCGCCCACCACCATCGCGCGCGACCTGGCGACGTTGCGTGCATTCAAGGACGCGCATGGTGACATCATCCTCAAGCCGCTTTACGGCAATGGCGGCGCGGGCGTGTTTCGGCTCGGCCCGGATGATCGCAATCTGACATCATTGCATGAGCTTTTTTCTGCCATCAACCGAGAGCCATTGATCGCGCAAAAGTTCCTGCCTGATGTCTCGAACGGCGACAAACGCGTGATTTTGGTAGATGGCGAACCTGTCGGCGCCATCAATCGCGTCCCGCAAAAAGGTGAGACCCGCTCAAACATGCATGTAGGCGGCAAACCCGAGAAGATCGGCCTGAGCGCACGAGATCTGGAAATTTGCGCGGCCATCGGCCCTCTGTTGCGCGAAAAGGGCCAGATATTCGTGGGCATCGACGTGATTGGCGACTATTTGACCGAGATCAACGTGACTTCGCCCACGGGCATTCAGGAACTGGAACGTTTCGACGGCACCAACACCGCCGAACGTATCTGGGAGGCGATCGAGGCGCGCCGCGCATGAGCCTGCGCACCCGTGCTTGGAACTTGTTTCTGCGCCTGTCGCTGAAACCCATGCTGGCGGCTCCGCTGCCCATCACCACCATCCGCAAGTGGCTGAAGTATTCCAGCCGCTTGACCCTGATCGCACCGAAAGGGGTGGCCTTCGAGGTTGATCCATCGGCAGGTGCCGCACCCGCATTGGCCTGGGTGCGGCTGGGGCAGCCGCGCGATGACGCGGTCTTGCTGTTTCTGCACGGGGGCGCCTTTTGTTTTGGCGAACCGGGCATTTACACCGCCATGCTGGCCCGGCTGAGCCGTGATGCGGGCCTGCCGGTCTGCGCGCCTGCCTATCGCCTGGCGCCGGAACATCGCTTTCCGGCACAAATTGAGGATGCGTTGGCCAGTTGGGACGCTTTGCGGGCACGCGGCTATGCGGCCCGGCGCATCGTGATAGCAGGTGATTCGGCGGGCGGTGGTCTGGCCCTCAGCCTGACAGCCGAACTGTTGAAGCGTGGGCAAGTGCCGGCCGGTGTAGTGGCCATGTCACCCTGGACAGACCTGACCTTCAGCGGCGCCTCCTGGATTGAGAACCGGTTTTCCGAAGTGGTCTTGCCCGCCCGCATGCGTCGCCAGGCGGTCGCGATGGTGACCGGTGGGGACCCGGCCGTGGCCAGGGACCCCCGAATGTCGCCGCTCTTTGCGGATTTCAACGGCGGGCCGCCGACGCTGATCCACTATTCGACGTCGGAAGTCTTGCGCGACGATGGGGCAGAAATGGCCCGGCGATTGCGGGCAATGGGCGTCGAGGTGATCGAAGATGCCCGGCCTGGTTTGCCGCATGTCTGGCAGACCTATGATCCCTGGTTGATTGAGGCTGGTCAGGCGCTGGACCAGGCGGCGGCATTCATGCGGCGGCAGCTGTCGGACCGGTCTGACGAAAGCTGAGCGCTTCGGCCAGATGGCCATGGTCGATCCGTGCCGCACCTTCCAGGTCAGCAATCGTGCGCGCCAGCCGCAAGGCACGATGATAGGCCCGCGCCGACAGGCTGAACCGGGTCGCAAAGGCGGTCAGAATTCCTTGTGCCGCAGTGTCGAGCTGGGCCACCTCATCCAAAACCGAACCGGCGGCATCGGCATTGGTGTGGACGCCCTCCAACCCGGAAAAACGCGCGGTCTGGATGTCGCGCGCGGCCTGAACGCGGGCGCGCATTTCACCCGAACTGGGCCCGGCGGCGGGCGCGCCAAGGTCGCGGTAATCGACCTGCGGCACTTCTTGCATCAGGTCGATCCGGTCCATCAGCGGGCCGGAAATCCGCCCCAGATAATCCGCCCCGCATTGTGGCGCGCGACCACAGGCGCGCGAGGGGTCGGACAGATACCCGCAGCGGCATGGATTGGCCGCCGCCACCAACATGAAGCGGCAGGGATAATGCACATGCGCGTTGGCGCGGCTGACTGAAACGCGCGCTGTTTCAATGGGTTGGCGAAGAGTTTCGAGCACCGCGCGGGAAAATTCCGGCAATTCATCCAAAAACAGGACACCGTTGTGCGCCAGAGACACCTCACCCGGCTTTGCGCCTTTGCCGCCGCCGACAATGGCTGCCATCGAGGCGGTGTGGTGCGGATCGCGAAAGGGGCGATGTGCGGTGATCCCCGCCTCGCCGAGGTGCCCGGAGATCGAGTGGATCATGCTGGTCTCCAGCGCCTCGGCCGCGCTGAGGGGCGGCAAGATAGAGGGCAACCGCGCTGCCAGCATTGACTTGCCTGTGCCCGGTGGTCCGGTCAGCAATATATGGTGCCGCCCGGCGGCGGCGATTTCCAGCGCGCGTTTGGCCTTGTCCTGACCCTTTACGTCGGCCATGTCCAACGCGAAACCATCGTCGCGCGGGGCTTTGGCCAATGGCTGGGGCAGGGCCTGCTGGCCTGTGAAGTGCCGCAGCGCGGCCGCCAGATCGGATGGGGCCAATACTTGCGTGGTTTCGACCCAGGCCGCCTCTGACCCATTGGCGCCCGGACATAGCAAGCTGCGGTCTTGTTCGGCAGCTTCCAGGGCGGCGGGCAAGACCCCTGATACGCCAACCAAGCTACCATCGAGAGACAATTCGCCCAAACACACCAGGCCATCAAGCACATCCTGGGTTACCATCCCCAACGCGCCCAATAGCGCCATGGCAATCGGCAGGTCGAAATGGCTGCCCTCTTTGGGCAGGTCGGCGGGCGAAAGATTGATGGTGATGCGCTTGGCCGGCAAGGCGACGGACAAGGCGGCCAAGGCGGCACGAACGCGTTCGCGCGCCTCGCTGACGGCCTTGTCCGGCAGACCCACAATCGTGAAGGCGGGAATGCCCGGAGCAAGCGCACATTGCACTTCGACCGCGCGCGGCTCCATGCCTTCAAAGGCAATCGTATGGGCAAGGGTTACCATGCAGGCTTGGTCGGGCAAGTCATTGCCGCGATGTTCGACCATGCGGCCTTTCAAAAAGGTTAACCGGGCAGTCTCCAGGGCCGTTTGGGCAAATCCAGCACATAGGGTTCGGGGGTGACGGGCTCGGTGGCCCCTTCGACGCGCCAACGGGTGATGTCCGGATCCTCCAGATGGGATTGCACATAGGCCTGCGCCGGGGCGCTGACGCCCAGGCCGTAACCTGCAATGCGCATGGCGACAGGCGCGTAAAAGACATCCGCCAAGCTGTAGGCGCCAAACAGCCAAGGGCCGGAGTGCCCGTGCGCCGCGCGCGCCATGGCCCAGAGGGCTTCGATCCGGTTCAGATCGGCGCGCACCGCCTTGGACGCCGCAAAACCCTGATAATGGTAGCTTAATTGCATTGGGCAGTCGGCACGCAAGGCGCCAAAGCCCGCGTGCATTTCCGCAACCAGCCAACGCGCATGCGCGCGCGCCCCAGCATCGCTTGGCCACAGGCCCGCATCGGGATGGCGTTCGGCCAGGGTTTCAGCGATCGCAAGGCTTTCGCCAACAATCGTGCCGTCGGGCAGCTGCAGGGTGGGCACCAGCCGCGCGGGGGCCAGATGGGCCATATCTTGCGCCATGGTGCCGTCATACAGCCCCACCATATGTTCGCGAACCGGCAGCCCGAACTTGTGCATCATCAACCAGCCGCGCAGCGACCAGCTGGAATAGGTTTTGTGTCCGATATATAGATCATAGGTCATGCGATGAGCCTAGGTGACGCGGACCGGTCGCCCAAATTCCGATTTGTGTCGTGGCGGATCAAAATATGTGATCCACCTGATGTGCCCGGCGCCCGGATGCACCATAGGTGAGGCGGCTGGCGCTGAGCGGGCGGATGTTTTGCGCCAGCGCCTGCGCGGGGGTGTGGCCGCGCGCACGCGCCACCTGGGTCAGGATCACGCCAATATGGGCAACCACGATCAACCCTTCGGCAGGGGCCGCGGGCAAAAGCTGAGCAATGGCGGTTTCAACACGCGCGGCCAGTTCGTGCCAACTTTCGCCGCCGGGCGGGGCAACATCGCCGGGCGTCTCCCAAAAGGCGCGGGACAGGGCGGGGTCAGTCTGGGCCACGGCATCAAAGGTCTGGCCGTCCCATGCGCCGAAATCAAACTCACGCAGATCCCGATGGTGCGGCAGGCGCGGGCGCTGGCCGACAATGGCATCGGCGGTTCTGACCGCGCGACCGAGATCAGATGACACCAAGGCCGCCCGCGCTGGCAAGCCCGCCGACAGGCGCGCCAGCGCGGCCACATCCGACAATTCCGCCGGCACGTCACGCCAGCCGCAAAAGGCTTTTTGATGGGTGGGGCCATGGCGCACCCACCATATTTGGCGGTCCGCCGTCATGAGGCAGCGCCCAGAGGGTCAGTGCCCTTGAGTGTCATCGACAGCCCGGCGGTCACAAAGGCCACATGCTCACAAACCTGCGCCAGAGCCTGGTTCATCACCCCATGCGCATCATTGAAATGACGCGTCGCGGCATCCACGCTGATATTTCCCTGGCCCAGCTCGTTCGACACCACGGTGATGGGGGCAGAGGCGCGCGTGATGGCCTCTGTCAGTGCCTCGGTCAATGCCGCCAGATCGGCGCCATCCATCCAATGATTTGTCAGCCAGAGCGTCGCACAATCAAACAATATGGCCTGATCTGCCGGGGCGTTTGAGATGATTTGGGCGACCGCGCGTGGCTCTTCAATCGTGGTCCAGCCATGGCCCTGCCGCGCATTTTGATGGCGCGCCACGCGATTTGCCATTTCCTCGTCAAGCGCCTGCGCCGAGGCCAGGTAGATCGGCATAAGGCTATGAGAAAGCGTGATTTTTTCGGCGATAGCAGATTTGCCAGAGCGCGCGCCCCCCAAAATCAAAGACGTTTTGGCCATGTTTTTTGCAGCTTTCCGGTGATCCGTTCCGTCTGGCGCTGCGTAACAGGTTTGTCAGCGCAAGAAAACAGCGCGACCACAGCCAGAGGAGATTTACGATGCCGTTGGACAGTTCAAGCGATACCATGTTGCCGCGCCGCGCCATGAAAGCCGAGATGCTGGATGCGGAGACGGAATTGAAACTGGCCTATGCCTGGCGGGACCAGCGTGACGAACAGGCGCTGCACCGCCTGATCACCGCCTATATGCGGCTGGCAATCTCGATGGCGTCGAAATTTCGTCGCTACGGCGCACCGATGAACGACCTTATCCAAGAGGCCTCGCTGGGCTTGATGAAGGCGGCTGATAAATTCGACCCCGATCGTGGCGTGCGGTTTTCGACCTACGCGGTCTGGTGGATCAAGGCTTCGATCCAGGACTACGTTATGCGGAACTGGTCGATGGTGCGCACCGGCTCGACCTCAAGCCAGAAATCCCTGTTTTTCAATTTCAAACGTGTGCAGGCCGAAATCCTGCGCCGCTTTGAAAAGGAAGGGCAACAGCCCGACGGCCATCAGCTGCGCCAGTTGATTGCCACCGAAATCGGCGTTTCTCTGGCCGATGTCGAGATGATGGAGGGCCGATTGTCAGGCTCGGACTATTCGCTGAACGCCCAACGCTCGGCTGACGAGGACGGGCGAGAATGGATGGATACGATTGAGGATGAAGGCGCGCAAGCCGCAGAGGTGGTGGAAGAGCGTCACGACCGCCAGCGCATGCGCGAATGGCTTGCTCAGGCGATGGGCGCATTGACAGAACGCGAGCGCAAGATCATCCGCGACCGCATGTTGCTGGACAAAGGCAAGACCCTGGACGTTTTGGGTCAGGAATTGCAATTGTCCAAAGAGCGTGTCCGTCAGATAGAAGCGGCCGCTTTGGCCAAGATGCGTAAATCGCTAGAGGCGATAGGCGTGGATGTGCCGCAATTGCTGGGCTAGGCCGATTGCCCGATCGGATGCATTTGGTTGAGTTTGCGCCCTGCAATGCCTAATACCTAGGAAAAAGGTATTGGACATCAGATGCTTCACGCAAAGCGTATATTGTTGATTATCGGCGGCGGCATCGCGGCCTATAAATCATTGGACCTGATCCGCCGCCTGCAAGAGCGCGGCGCATCGGTGACGCCTGTGATCACCCGCGCGGCGGCAGAATTTGTGACGCCGCTGTCGGTCTCCGCGCTGGCTGGCACCAGGACGTATTCTGATCTGTTCGATCTGACCGATGAAGCCGAGATGGGCCATATCGAGTTGTCGCGGTCGTCTGATCTGATCGTGGTGGCGCCCGCCACCGCCGATCTGATGGCCAAGATGGCGCATGGTTTGGCGGGCGATCTGGCCTCAACCCTGTTGCTGGCCACCGACACGCCGGTACTGGTGGCGCCCGCGATGAATGTCCGGATGTGGGATCATGTGGCCACCCAGCGCAACATCGCCACTTTGAAAGCCGATGGGATCGGCTTTGTCGGCCCCAATGAGGGCGACATGGCTTGCGGGGAGTTCGGCCCCGGACGCATGGCCGAGCCGTTGGAAATCGTGGCGGCTGTTGAGGCGGCTTTGGCCGACGGGCCGCTGGCAGGTCAGCATATCGTCGTCACCTCTGGCCCCACGCATGAACCGATTGACCCGGTGCGCTATATTGCCAACCGATCATCGGGTGCGCAAGGCACCGCAATTGCCGCTGCGCTGGCCGGTCTGGGCGCGGAGGTGACCTTTGTCACCGGGCCGGCTGATGTGCCGGCGCCGGGCGGCGTGCGGGTGGTTGCTGTGCAAACGGCGCGTCAGATGGCCAGTGCGGTAGATGCGGCCTTGCCTGCGCGCGCGGTGATCTGCGCCGCCGCTGTGGCCGATTGGCATGTCGCCAATGCCGCCCAAAGCAAGCTGAAAAAGAATGGCACCGGCAAGGCGATGGATCTGCAATTTGCCGAAAATCCGGATATTCTGGCGGCGGTATCCCAGTTGAAAAAGGGCCGCCCCGATCTGGTGGTGGGCTTTGCCGCCGAAACCGATGATGTTGTGGCCAATGCCACTGCCAAGCGCATCCGCAAAGGCTGTGACTGGATCGTCGCCAATGATGTATCGCCCGAAACCGGCATCATGGGCGGCGATGAGAATGCGGTCGTGGTGATCCGCGAGGCCGGGGCAGAGACCTGGCCGCGCATGTCCAAAGACAAGGTGGCGCGCAAGCTGGCCGCCGAGATTGCCGTCGCTTTGGCAGCAACAACATGAGCGCGCCAGTCATCCGGTTTCAGCGCCTGGAGGGGGCGGATGCCGCCGTCGCGCTGCCCAGCTATGAAACGCCGGGTGCCGC
>Ga0316205_10002347_pt1 | contig 19986 bp, 18 predicted proteins | sample 3monthpyrite_MG_FD_204941 | JGI IMG/M metagenome (GOLD analysis project Ga0316205, IMG submission 204941) | Microbial mat bacterial communities from mineral coupon in-situ incubated in ocean water Damariscotta River, Maine, United States -... | ecosystem: Environmental > Aquatic > Marine >... | reverse complement strand
CTATTTCGTTAGTTGTGCAGATCCTTCGCTCCGCTCTGGATGACAAATACTCTGAGTAATACATTAAAAAGAGTTCCATAGACCGCTTAACTCCTATTTATGATGAGTCACTCCGAGGAAGCGAGGAGCCTTCACATAAAACGAGCCGTCTAGATTGTTGTGCAGAATCCTCTCCGCCAGCTGGCGGAGAAGAGCCTACACAAAATTAGAGCTATTTCGTTAGTTGTGCAGATCCTTCGCTCAGCTCTGGATGACATATACTCTGAGTAATACATTAAAAAGAGTTCCATAGACCGCTTAACTCCTATTTATGATAAGTCGCTCCGATCCGACAGCTGGCGGATCAGGTTGACTGAAGTGAAAAGGAAATTGGGAAATGGATTCAATTAATTGGATTGCACGTAATACTTTCGTTTATCCCCTAAACAAAAAAAGCTTCCCAAGAAATCTTGAGAAGCTTTGCAATCTGTGGGCGATGAGGGACTCGAACCCCCGACCCCCTCGGTGTAAACGAGGTGCTCTAAACCAACTGAGCTAATCGCCCTTATTGTTCGAAGGCAGCAAATATACGACTATTTCAAAACCGACCAAAGAAAAATGATCCCAGTTCTTGATTATTTACTTAACACTGTTAACTTAGCTCGTGAAATTATTATCAGCCTATGAAAAAGTCTTCGAATCATACATTTACTCCTGTTTTAGTGGATGGCGCACGTATACCATTTCTAAAATCATCGACAGATTACAAACACATGATGGCTTACGATCTGGGAAGAATGGCTATTTCCGGATTACTTGCCAGAAATAATATTTCAAGCGACCGTATTGATCATGTAATTATGGGTACTGTTATACAGGAAGTAAAAACCAGTAATGTTGCCAGAGAAAGTGCCTTGGGTGCCGGTATTCCAAATTCTGTTCCGGCTCACACAGTTTCTATGGCATGTATCTCTTCAAATCAGGCAATTACTGCCGGGATAGATATGATTAGGTCAGGTCAGGCAAAAATCATATTGGCGGCCGGTACCGAAACCATGTCAGATATTCCGGTTCGTTTCAAAAAGAAATTTCGGCAAAAAGTTTTGGATGCACGGAAATATAAATCACCTATAGAGTTTCTGAAATTCTTTTCAGGGCTTGGTTTGAAAGATTTCTTGCCTGAATTGCCTGCAATCGCTGAATTTTCAACGGGTGAAACGATGGGAAAAAGTGCAGATCGCATGGCTGCTAGATTTGGAGTGAGCCGAGCTGATCAGGATGAATTTGCAATGCGTTCTCATCATTTGGCTGCGAAAGCCACCGAATTGGGTTTGTTAAATGATGAATTATTACCCGTTTCAATCCCGCCAAAATTTAAAACAGTGACACAGGACAACGGATTTAGAGCAGATACGAGTTTGGAAAAACTTGGTAAACTACGCCCTGCTTTCATAAAACCACATGGTACCATTACCGCCGGGAATGCCTCTTTCTTAACGGATGGTGCATCGGCATCATTAATCATGGATGAAAAAACGGCTTTAGATTTTGGTTTAACACCTAAAGCATATCTAAGAGAATATGTGTTTGTATCGCAAGATCCGGGCGAAGAACTTTTACTTGGACCCGCCTACGCAACACCAAAAGTACTAGATCGAATGGGTTTATCCCTTGATGATATTGATGTTTTTGAAGTACACGAGGCTTTTGCAGGTCAAGTATTATCTTTGTTAAATGCCCTAGATTCCGACAATTTTGCAAAAAACGCGTTAGGTAAAGATTCTAAAATCGGGGTCATCCCCATAGATAAAATGAACACATTAGGTGGCTCACTTTCTTTAGGTCATCCATTTGGAGCCACCGGTGTTCGTTTGGTTACAACTGCAGCTAATCGTTTGATTCGTGAAGATGGTAAGTATGCGTTGGTCACCGCTTGCGCTGCAGGTGGCCAAGGTCATGCGATTGTTCTTGAGCGTTATGAAAATAAATAGTCATTCCTGCGAAAGCAGCCCCAGTGGCATCCCTATGAGGGAATCTAGATCATTAGTATTACAACCAAAATCCAGATTCCGCAGCAGGTGCGGAATGACAACAATACATTATGAGCTACATTAAAAAAGAAATTAAAGACTCCGTTCTCATCCTCAGCCTGGACAAACCTGGCGAAAAAGTTAATACCCTAGATGAAGCAATGATGGAGCAGTTTGATACTCTCTTAAGTGAAATCGAGGATAATGATACAATTATCGGTGTCGTTCTGATCAGCAGAAAAAAAGATAATTTTATTGCAGGTGCTGATATCGAAATGTTCAAGACTCGAGAAACTGCCGAGGAAATGCAGAAACTGAGTTGGGATGGACATCAGATTTTGAACAAAATTTCAGCATCTAAGAAACCAATTGTTGTAGCCATTCATGGCAGTTGTATGGGAGGTGGATTGGAACTCTCGTTAGCATGCCATTATCGAATAGCTACTAGTCACTCAAAAACTGTGCTTGCATTACCGGAAGTTAAACTGGGTGTTATTCCCGGTACCGGAGGAACACAGCGTTTACCTAGATTAATCGGGATTCAAAAAGCTTTAGGTTACATGCTTACCGGTCGAAATATTTATGCCCGAAGTGCTAAAAAGATTGGCTTGGTAGATGAACTTATTCACAAAGATGCGTTAGAAGAAGCCGCTATTAAAGCCGCTCATGCAATCTCTAAAACGGGATTTCCGAAAAGAAAAGACCGTCGATCAAGAATTGAAAAATTACTGGAGAGTACCGGTTTGGGTCGAAATATTATATTCAATCAAGCCAAAAAGAAAACTCTTGGGCAAACAAAAGGAAACTACCCGGCACCTTTATTAATCATTGATGCAGTTAAATATGGGTATAAAAATGGTTTGAAAAAGGGATTAGAAAATGAAGCAAAACTCTTTGGGGATGCCGGGGCAACTCCTGAGTCGCGAGCTTTAGTGAACTTATTTTTTGGAATGACCTATGCAAAAAAGAATCCAATTGAGGCGGGTGCTAAACCAGTAAATATTATTGGAATTTTGGGTGCAGGTTTGATGGGATCGGGTATTGCTGATGTGAGTATCAACAAAGGAAAATATCAGGTTCTGTTAAAGGATCGGTCACAGGAAGATGCTGCTCGCGGCAAACAATTAGTTTGGAATGAATTGGATAAAAAAACTAAAAAGAGAATTCTCACATCATTTGAAAGCGATCAAATATTCAGCCGATTAACCGGTACTGATTCCTACAATGCTTTTGGTAATGCTGATGTAGTTATTGAAGCTGTTTTTGAAGATTTGGATTTAAAACGCCGTATAGTTTCTGAAGTTGAGGCTACTACTGCTGATGACTGTATCTTCGCAACTAACACGTCTTCTATTCCAATTTCTGATATCGCTGAGGGTGCAAAAAGACCCGAAAATATTATTGGAATGCATTATTTCTCGCCAGTCCAGAAAATGCCTTTGTTGGAAATTATCACCACAGAAAAAACAGCCGATTGGGTTACTGCAACTGCTTATGATATAGGTGTGAAACAAGGAAAAACGGTGATTGTTGTTGGTGACGGCCCTGGATTTTATACCACTAGAATTTTGGCTCCTTATATGAACGAAGCGCTACTTTTGCTCGAAGAAGGAGCTTCGATAGAATATCTGGATTCCATCATGAAAAAATTTGGTTATCCGGTTGGACCAATGGCATTATTGGACGAAGTTGGTTTGGATGTGGGGGCTCATGTTGGCGAAACGATGTCACCAATGTTTAATGAGCGTGGGGGAAAATCAACCAAAAAAGCTGAGGAATTGGTAAAAGCCGGTTATTTGGGTAGAAAAAATGGGAAAGGATTGTACTCCTATCAAAACAGAAAAAAACGACCTAATGTTGAGATTTACTCTTTCTTTGGCGGATCACATCGTAAAAACCCGGATGCAGAAACCGCCCAATTTCGTATGGCTTTAATGATGGTTAACGAAGCTGCATATTGCCTACAGGAAGAAATTCTTAAAACTCCTGTTGACGGTGATTTAGGTGCAATTCTTGGCCTTGGCTTCCCTCCTTTTACCGGTGGACCATTTCGTTATTTAGATTTTGCCGGAATGGATAATGTGGTCGATAGAATGAACCAATTTGCAGATGAAATTGATGTTCGCTTTAAACCCGCTCCACTTTTAGTTGATATGGCGAAAAGTGGGAAGAAATTTTATGATTAGTTATCACCCAAGGTAAAAAATAGTTATGATGCTCAAAGGTGTATCGTTTCGCACCGACCAAGAGCGCCGGATCGCGTAGAAATAAAATTTTAAAACGACTTGGAAAACTTCAATAGAAATTATTCTAAGACAATTCTGGAAGACTTTCAGCATAGGGCGTACCACAAACTTCTACAAATTGATTTAATGACCGGACTTGAAGAATTGCGATCCCTTTCAGGAAATCGTTTTGAATTAGAACAAGCTTATGACAAAGTTGGAGTGTAGCTAACCGCTGAAATTTAACCTATCAACAGTTAAACAAGGTACTATTCTTTGACTCAGATTCCGGGTCATGTTTATTTTTTGGAGATCCAATTCGATATTAAACGCTAATTAAGATCGGGGGCGTAGCTTTCCGCACCAATATGGAGGATTAGGGGGAGATGAATTTTCATGCTTGATTTTCTAAGTAGTTTTTTTAATTATAACTATGTTATAACTTTTATCTCGCTCCTATGGAAACTAAAATTCGAAAAGTTGGGAATAGCCTTGGAATCACGCTCCCAAAACAATTAATAGAAGAGCTTCATTTAAAAGATGGGGACAAACTTACGATTGAAAAAAAGGGTGCCAATTTTCATTTAAAACCAATCGATCATGAGTTTGAAGATTGGGCGGAAGCATATCGCGAGTTAAATACGGAGTATAAAGAAGTGCTTAGAGAGCTGGCAAAGTGATCCGATTTTTAGATATAACCACCATTCTTATTTTTCATGAAAATCAGATTCAAAACTATGGCGGTACCAAAGGAATTAGAGATGAAGGATTGTTAGAGTCAGCAATGGCACAAGCAAAACAAAGCTTTGGTGGGGAATATATCCACTCAAATATTTTTGAAATGGCCGCTGCTTATGGTTTTCATATTTGTAAAAATCACCCTTTTTTTGATGGGAATAAGCGAACCACTTTAGTGGCTATGTATACTTTTCTTTTTGTAAATGGGTGGAGACTAGTTGCTGAGAAGAAAGTACTCTACGCGACCATTATGGCGCTTGCTAGTGGTAACCTTGAGAAGGTTGAATTGGCTGATTTTTTGAAAGAGCACTCAATCAAAAAAGAGTAAGCAAGAGTTATGATGCATATAAACTAAAGCTAGTTACGCTCCGACGTAGAGCGCAGGAGCGATTTGAACATTCAGCAAAAAGAAGCTGAGCTAGAGTATTGTGAACCATTCCATTATCTTGATTTAGCCAGCGTTGAAAATGTATTAGATCGAATAAACCAGTTTGCGGATGAAATTGATGTTCGCTTTAAACCCGCTTCTATTTTATCTGATATAGCAAAGTCTGGAAAGTATTTTTATAAATAGCTTGTCAGTTCACTAAGGAACGTAAATATTCAAATTAGATATATTCACTTAATTCAAAGCTACTATCTTTGAGTGAATGAAGAGAACTATTGCCCTTATTATATTTACTTTTTTCATTAGCACTGAGAGCTCAAGAATTTTTGCTCAATTATTAAAAATTGAGGCTATTGAGCTAACCGGTGTGGGGCTAACTGCGAATGATGATTTTGGGGACTATGCATCTTTTATATCAAAAGTGAGAAACCCTGCCCTCTTCCAATCGCAACTCATAAATCAAGTTGACAGCTTAAGCACTATAACAAATACCGGTTTTTCCATTGATTTTATTTTTTCCCTTGTAGATATGCCATTTAACGAATTCATTTTCGGTATTCAAAATGGTTCCGTTGAAACTGAACTATTCAAGTCTTTATCGTTTCAGTCTGATTCCGGCTTCGTTTCTTCTGATATCACCAATCAAAGCCAATATTTTACTTTGAAAACCGGATATCGGCGGATTTTTAGAACTGATAAAAAAATTAAATTATTAGCAGGTACAACCATTCAACTCGGTATTCCTGTCTCTTCTAAAACTACTCAAACTTTTAACAGAGAGTTTGTGGGAGAGGCGTATTCTTTTTTTGGTAAGCAATCGGTTTCTTTTGGGCTTTCCATTCCCTATGGCCTTCGATTCAAGTTATTCAGAAATGTACAGGTGGCTTTCATAAGTAAACCAACATTTTTCTTTCAGCGGGTTGATGGAACCCCTTCATCCAGCCTTTTGAGAGGAACTAACCTAAGCTTTCGTTTTAATATTCAATCCTAATGAAGTACGTCACTGTCACATTTATGATGTTTCTTTTTGGGGTTTCAGCTCATGCCCAGTTTACGATCAGCGGTCATGTTTATGACAAATCAGATGGGGAATCACTGCCCGGTGCAACCATTTATTTGCCCGACTTACAATCCGGCACTGCAACCAACGCATTTGGGTTTTATTCCGTTAGTCCATCAATCAGTCCGTTTCGCCTTCAGGTTTCTTATCTGGGATACCAAACTATTGATACCACCATCACTTTAGCCGAAAACCAACAACTTATTTTCTATTTGACTGAAAACGTGGGCCAACTTGCTGAAATTCAGATCACCGCAGCGCCCATAGAATTGCAGGAGCAAGTAAATTCCACACGGATGGGAACGATCAGGCTTCAGCCAAAAGAGATTAATTCCATTCCAACTTTGGGTGGAGAAGCCGATTTAATAAAAGTTGCACAATTACTTCCCGGTGTAACCAGCGGCAGTGAAGGTTCAACCGGAATGTTTGTTCGTGGTGGAACCGATGATCAAAATCTTGTTGTGTTGGATGATGCCGTAGTCTACAACCTTGGGCATTTATTTGGCTTTTTCTCTGTTTTTAATTCTGATGCAATCAAAAATGTGGAATTGGTAAAAGGTGCATTTCCGGCAAACAAAGGAGGTCGACTATCATCAGTAATGGATGTGCGTATGAATGAAGGTAGTTTGCAACGATACAATGTTCGAGGCGGAATTGGCTTACTTACTTCTCGATTAACAATAGATGGTCCCGTCATTCCAAATAAAATGAGTTTTATGCTTGCCGGCAGAAGAACTTATATAGATAAAGTATTTCAGGCTGTGGGAGTTGCTCTACCCTATTATTTCTATGATTACAATGCGAAAATAAACTATAAAATCAGTGAAAATGACCGTATTTATTTCAGTACATATTTTGGGGATGATGTTCTCGCTTTAGATGAAACCACTGAAACCGACGAAGGAAATGAAGATCTCGGTTTTGGATTTAAACTTGGAAATTTTACTTCCACCATGCGCTGGAATCACATCTACGGAAACCAAAAAATGTTCAGTAATGTCACATTGCATCAGACTAGATTTAAATACGACATTTCCGGAAAATTTATCGACAACAACATTCTAATTCGTTCCCAAATTCAAGATGTTGGTCTCACAGCTGATTGGGAATATTTCGAGAAACCGGATAACAAATTCATTTTCGGCGCACAAGCAGTAGGGCATTTTTTTCGACCAAATGTGATCGGGACATCCGGTGAAATCAGCGATTTTATTGAAGATCGTAAAGGACAGCTCATCCAAAATTTAGAATCTGCTATATATTTTGCCAATGAGAGAGAGCTCACAGAACAGTTAAATTTGAATATCGGACTACGGTATTCATTAACCTTTGCAAAAGACAAAATCTATTCCGGCCCGGAACCGCGCATTGCTGCTCGCTATAAATTAGATGATCGGCATTCTATTAAAGCCAGCTACAGTTTGATGCGCCAATACATGCATCGTGTATCCTCTTCCAGTATTGCATTGCCAACCGACCTCTGGTACCCGGTTACGGCATCCATTAAACCACAACTTTCACACCAATTAAGCGTGGGATATACGCGAATTTTTCCTGAGCCTCAAATCAGTTTAACAGTTGAAGGCTATTATAAATCGCTCGAAAACTTAATCGAATATCGGGAAGGAGCTTCTTTAATTTTAAACGATAAATTTGAACGAGAGCTTTTGGCCGGCAGCGGAGAATCGTATGGTTTGGAAATATTATTAAGAAAGAACAGCGGTTTTTTTACGGGATGGGCGAGCTATTCTATTTCAAAGACATCGCGAACTTTCGATGAGCTAAATAACGGCGTCACATATCCGGCTAAGTATGATCGACGGCATGTTGCGAATCTTGTTTCTTTGTTTGAGCTGAATGATCGAGTTTCGTTTTCTACAGTTTGGACGTATCAATCCGGTGCATGGTTTACCCCACAAACCGGTCAATTTTTAATGCCAAATGCATCTTTAACTCAGGTTGAACTCATCCCTATTTATGGTGATAGAAATGGAACGCCACTTGGGGCGTCTCATCGATTAGACATCAATTTTATTTTAAAGCCAAAAGGAAAACGACGATATGGAGGCGAGTGGCATATTGGGGCTTATAATTTCTATAATCGAGCGGCACCTTTCAGAGTAGGTATACAGAATAATGGAGTTACTTATGAATATGTGCAAGAAGGCTTGTTCGGCTTTATTCCATCTATCGCTTATAACTTCAATTTTTCATCGAAATGAATCACCTAATTTATGTATTCCTACTTCTTTTGTTGGCTTTTTTGATGTCCTGCCAATTAGAGAGCCTGCCCATTTCTGTTGAACCGGCTGAATCACAAATTGCGGTGGCATCATTAGTCGGTCCGGAAGAACTACTTTTTGTAACACTAACAAAGAGCTTTTCGGCATTATCTGCGGAGGATATTTCTGAAATTACTCAAGATTTCACCCAAGCTTTATTATTAGATTCTGCGTTGGTAACTCTTTCATACGAAGGCTTCACTGATACTCTAGAAACTTTTTTTGGTATCACAGGTCTCTATTTCACCGAGCTGGAAGTTTTCAATGAATTTCAACTTATGGAACTCACCGTTTTTGATTCTACAACTTCAGAAATTGCCTTTGCCCAAAGTGTTCTTCAGCCACCTGTCAGGATCGACTCCGTTGAGATTTCGCGCAGAGACACGACCATTAATTTTCTTGCTGATTTAAGCTTCTCATTCAATGACCCGCCCTCGATCGACAATTTTTACGTAATTCAGATTTATCAATTCACCCCACCCGATACCACTATTTCTGATTCAACAGCGGAAGGTGGTTTATTTTTTGGTGGTGAAAACTTTCTGATTTACGAAAGCTTGCTAACTGATCGAGGTGTTGATGAAGATGGTAGAATTCGAAAAGACGATATTATTGAGTTCACTTCAACGGTTGATTCTGCGTTGGTAGTTCTTACTAACATTGACGAAGGCTATTACAATTTTCTGGAAGCTCGCGGTCGATCCGGTAGTTTCCTCTCATCCATAGCAAACGAACCGGTAAATCACCCCACAAATGTGAGCAACGGTGTTGGCTATTTTTCAGCTCATCAACCGAGGGCAGAAATAATTATTGTACGTTTCGGCAAAATTGATGAATAGTGGCTTTTCGAATTCACAATTCTTAATTGATGATTGCCTAAATATTAATTGAAATACTCCTATCTTTGGATTCAATTTAGAATTTTTTAGACAAACAGCATGCAAACGCTACTCTTTTTTATGGGCAACCCAAACGATCCAAATGGTGGAATTATCAACCTCGTATTCTTGGGTGCCATTTTTGCGGTATTTTATTTTTTCATTATCCGCCCGCAAAGCCAGAAGCAGAAAGCTATTCAATCAAAGGTTGAAAGCATGAAAAAAGGCGATAAAGTAGTCACTTCTTCCGGTCTTATTGGCGTTTTAAACACTATTGAAGATGACTCTGTTTTGATAGAAGTTGGCGGCGGAACAAAATTACGATATCTGAAGACTGCTATCACTGATGTGAATCCGAATAAACAAGAAAAGAAAGATTAGTAAGTTGGAGAAAATCCGGTTTAACACCATTCCCGAGGCTATTGAAGACATCAAAGCCGGCAAAATGATCATTGTTGTGGACGATGAGGACAGGGAAAACGAAGGTGATTTTTTGATGGCTGCTGAAAAAGTAACCACCGAAGCTATTAACTTTATGGTAATGAAAGGGCGTGGTTTAGTGTGCGCCCCTGTTACTAAACGGGTGGCTGAACGATTCAAGCTCAAAAATATGGTGATGGAAGGCGCCGATCCGGATGAAGCCAACTTTACCATTTCCATAGACCACAAAAGACTTACTACTACCGGTATTTCGGCATCCGATCGTGCTAACACCATTCGTGAATTAACAAATTCGGAATCTAAACCGGGAGATTTCCGCCGACCCGGTCACATTTTTCCATTGATTGGTGTGGAAGGTGGCGTTCTTCGCCGTGCAGGCCACACAGAAGCAGCTTTAGATTTAGCTCGTCTTGCCGGGCTTCAACCGGTCGGCATTATATGCGAAATCATGCGCGAAGATGGTGAAATGGCTCGAGTTCCAGAACTTGCTGATATGGCAAAGAAATTCAATATGAAATTCATCACCATTAAAGATCTCATTGCTTACCGAAATGAAACAGAAAGCCTGGTAAAAGAAGTGATGGATGTGAACATGCCAACGATGTACGGTGACTTCCGCCTTCATGCATTTGAAGAAACTATGACCGGAGATGTTCATCTTGCTCTAACTAAAGGCAACTGGACAAAGAATGACGCCGTTCTTACTCGCGTGCACTCATCCGACTTAATCGGAGACATTTTTGGTGCTCGAAATGCCGATACGAGCGAATTACTGCATCAGGCCATGCTTCAAGTGGAGCGGGAAGGTACCGGCGTTGTACTATATATGAATCGCAATCAACGCGGCTCGGTGTTAGTAAATCAACTTCGTACTCTCAAGTTTATGCAAGAAGGTAAAAACGGTGATTCAATTGAAAACGAAGATAACAATCCCAAAAAGAGCGACTCCCGTGATTACGGTGTTGGAGCTCAAATTTTACGGGCACTTGGCATCCGAAAACTAAAACTTCTCACCAATAATCCTGTTAAAAGAATAGGGATAAAAAGTTTTGGCTTGGAAATCGTAGATCAAGTTGAGTTTGAAGATGATTTAGACCTCTTTTCAGACCGAAAAAATACTTCAATGGAGAAGTAATTCTCACTTCTCACTTTTTAGAACATAATTAAGTGTTTCTCTTCTATGGGTATATATATTTCAAACCTGAGGCCTGCTTCTTAATACATCGTTAATCTACTTGTAAACGATGAATATGTCATACTTCTCCGCCAGCCGGCAGATCGGAGCGACTCATCATAAATAGGAGTTAAATGGTCTACGGAACTCTTTTTTAGTATCTGCTACAGGCATCTTCCATAGGAATCCCTACGGGGCCTTTGGGAGAACTCAGGTTTCAAGTTTGTAAAATGCACCAATGCAATGCATTAGACAATAGTAACTGAAAGGCAGTTCTCCAGAATTGAGTAGTCTGCTCCTCATACAGAAAGTACACCCAGCCTTGCTCCAATCGTTCTGCCCTTCAAGTAAGCTTGAAACTTAAAACTACTTGAGCTTTATATATCTGAAATATATCTCTTATAAATACTTTTGTAACAAATACTCTTTTAAATACTCATCTTAACTAACTAGCCATAAGTAGTTGTCTTAAATTGGGGTAGTATTTAGGATGTGGTGTAATGAAATAAATTGGGGAGATGAGAAAGAAGTGTATTGGAGTATTGCTCGCACCAATATCCAAAATCTTAATACATCATGGTTTACAATGCTCAATTCTTTTCAATTTGTTCAAGAATCATATCAAGTTTATCTCCCACCTTGCTTCGATGAAAGCGGATACAACCACTTTGAGCTTCGCAATTATGAACGTGGTTACCAACTTAAAGACGGAAATACTATTGTTTTTGAAAAAGGTGAACGAGCGCCACAGTATGATAAAGTTATTGATTGGCTTAGAAATTTACTTGGCACAAATAACTAGTATAACACTGGGAGAGAGGTTAGTCTTCTCTCCCATTATTTGGATAATTCATGACTATTAAAAATTACATAATAAATTCGATCATAATACTCGCGTTATCTTGCCCGAGTACTCAAAGTGAACCTGAAAACCCATCTTTAAACGTTAACTGGAAAACGCCCACAAATTTAGTTGATACTCCCAATTCAGAACTACTACTTATTGAAAACAAAACACTAGTTTTTTCAGGCCAAGCCGAACTACTTACTGCAATTTCAATAGATGATGGAAGCCCAATTTGGCAAACTGATCTATATGATGGTCGTGCATTACGATCAGATCATTTATTGTATTCTAAAGAGAAAAATAAAATAATTGGACGCCATTTTAATAATATAATGGTATGGAATTCGACCAATGGAGTTAATGTATTTGAATTGTCAGACAGCCTAAACGGTATTAGTTCTTCGCGAGTAAACTTTAACACATTAACTAATAATGGGTTTGCTATTGTTGGTGAGTACAATGATGCTCATATAATGGATTGGGATGGGGAACTCAGGTATTCAATTAGAATACCTTGGTCAACATTTTCAGTAGATTATTTTGAGTCCAAATTATTCATCGGTCAAAGAAACACCGTAAACGGCGGTCTAACCCAAGGACGAATTCGTGCCTTTAATGCTGCCATGGGGGATAGTTTATGGACTTATCAGACCGATAATGGTGGATTTTATGAGAAAATATACGTTGAGGATGGAGTGGTGTATGGGGGAACTCGCGGAAACTCCCCAAATTCGGAAGTCGTGGCATTGGATGCTAAAACAGGAGCAGTAGTATGGCAATATATTACTGATAACCCACTAGAATATACCGACTATTTTCTGGTGACTGATGAATATGTATTTACAAGAGGAACCGGCTATGCTTTTGCTCTTGACAAACAAACCGGTGAGCGATTATGGGGCTTTGGCTGGGGGAGTACAACAAGTGTTAATTTAGTGTACCTAGAAGGATATTTATACCTTTCAAATCGTGGGGCTGTTTATGTTTTGGACGCAGAGACAGGCGAACTTTTACATACCGAACCTTCTCCTCCGGGTGATGGATATATATATAAACTTGGTGTTTCCGAAAATAAATTATTCGTACAAACAGGCGCCTCCATCATCGCCTACGAACCGTGGCATTTGAGGGATTAAGCAACATTCAATATGAAATATTCAACATCCAAGGAGCAATGGTAACCCGAACCGGTTACATCAAACACGCAGATAAAAACGACGGAGTAGTAAACACACATAGTGTACTATGGTCTGAAGGTGATCAATTTGAAGATTTAAATAACATTTATTTCGATGATATACCTGTTGATGGTGGGTACAATCATTTTGAGTTGAGGCATTATGAAAGACCTTACACCCTGCCAGGCGTATTTGAAAAAGGTGAGATAAATCCACCGATGGGTAGACTTGAGTTTTGGATCCAGAGTGGTTATCAAAAACAAAACTAATCAATTAATAAGGAGAGGGTTAAACTCTCTCCTAACTTCCATAATTATGAAAATTTCAATATTAATCACATTCCTATTCATCTCCTGTTATGGCTGCCCTACAACAGTTGATCCTCCCCCTGAAAATAATAAGGCTAACTTACGAGTCATTTGGGAGTCACCTATAGATATTATTGATACTCCAGACACTCCCCCATTGGTTGTAGATAGCCAGATACTTATTACAGGCGAGCCTGCCCTTGTTGCTTTTAACATGAATACGGGAAATCGGGTTTGGGAAACAGAAATTGGAAATGGTAAATCAATAAATGGCAATGTACTAGTTCATGATTCTATCAATAATCGAGTATTTGCAGCCCATAACAAATCAGTCATTATTTGGGATATTAATACCGGTCAGGAATTAAATAGAATTAATGAAATTGCCTGGCCATTTGGTAACAATGTAATGTTAGACAATGGATATGGCATAGTTGGTGATACTGCCTCAGCATATAAATTGGATTTCTCAGGTAATATCATTCAAGAGTATGATGTAAGTATGCCAAGTAATTCGATTGCCTATTACAATGGGAATATTCTTTTCACTCAAGGAAAAACCCTTAATGGAGCTTCTACAATTGGTAGAGTAACTGCAATCTCTGAAGAAACAGGTGATAGTTTATGGAGCTACAACACTAATAATAATGGGTTTTTAAAATCTGAGATTCATGATGGAATATTTTATTCGGGCACATCAGGGAATTCAGATTTTTACTTGTTTATAGCGATTGACCCAATTTCTGGTGAAATATTATGGGAATACTTGAGTAATCACCCACTTGAATATGTTGAAAATTTTACTATAGGTGATGCCAATATTTTTGTTGTAAGTGCGGCCTATTTATTTGCATTAAATAAACGAACAGGTACGAAAGAGTGGGTTTTTCAATGGAATAGTGCATCCAGAGTAAATCCTATTTATTCTTCCGGTTATATATATATATCCAACCATTACTCGATTTTTATTATTGACGCAAAATCAGGAGAATTAGTTCATGAAGAACCATTGCCGCAAGGGGCTGGATATTTTTGGATGTTTGCAATGTCAGAGGATATGTTTTTTGCTCAAACAAGCACAAAATTAATTGCCTACCAACCGTGGCATTTAAGGGAATAAGCAACATTCAATATGAAATATTCAACAACCAAGGAGCAATGTTAACTCGAAGCGACTACATCAAACACGCGGATAAAAGCGATGGAGTGGTTAATATTCACAGTGTTCTTTGGAGTGCCGATGATGAGTTTGGTGATCTGAATAACCTGTATTTTGATGACGTTCCTGTTGATGGCGGATACAACCATTTTGAACTACGTCATTATGAAAGACCCTATACTCTTCCAGGTGTGTTTAATAAAGGTGATGTGAATCCTCCTATGCAACGATTAAGAGAATGGATAAATGGAGGTTATGAAATTGATGCAAATAACTAATATAAGAACCCAAGGAAAAGTTTCGGCTTTTCCTTGGTTACTACTTACAACTATTATCGCAATATCATGCTGTTTTCCTACTTCAGGTACATCGCCAAAAAATAATGACGACCCAGCATTGGTTCAGCTTTGGGATTATAGCTTCAATGTTGCCGCAATTGCTACTCCGTTACTATCCAATGACACATTATTTGCTGCAGCTGATCAATATATTTTTGCTTTAGATGCTAATACAGGTGACGTACTTTGGCAAACAGTAAACGATTTAACCAACTATTTACAAGCTACTGGTTATGTTAAAAAAGGAGATCAAATTGTTGCGCACCATACCAATAGTACCAAAGCATGGAATACCGTTACTGGTGAGTTGGAGTGGGAATTCCCATTCAACAGAGAAGCAGGTTTAGAACCGCTAGGTAGAGGGAGATATAGTGTGACTCCCAAAGGGTATGCAATACCGTCACGATTTAATAGCTTCTACATTCTAAGTGATAGAGGAGAATTGGTGGAACATACTCAAGTAGATCCCAAGTTTAGGGTTAATGGGGTCCGCTATTTCGATGAAAAGCTTTTTGTGGGACAAGGCCAAACTCTGAATGGGGCTAAAACCATTGGTAGAATTACAGTTCTTGATGAACAAACCGGTGACAGTTTATGGGCTTATAATACTGAGCATAATAGTTTTGGTACGCCAAAAATTGTAGACGGTGTTTTATATAACGGAACAAGTGGAAATTCTAATTTTTATCTATTTCTGGCACTCGATCCCAGCTCTGGAAATGCAATTTGGGAATATATAAGTAATCATCCACTTGAATATGTTGAAAATTTTATAATAGGTGATGATTTAATTTTTATTCGAAGTGCAGCATATTTGTTTGCTTTAGATCGACAAGCAGGTAAAAAACAATGGGAATTTAATTGGTCGAGTGCTACAATTGTAAACATAGTTGAAAAAAATGGCTTTGTATATGCCTCAAATCATTATTCCATTTTTGTGCTTGATGCACAAACCGGAGAACTAGTACATGAAGAACCACTACCAGAAGGAGCTGGGTTTTTCTGGGAGCTAACCATTTCAGAAGAGAAGCTTTTTGCCTTGACAAGCACCAAATTAATCGCCTACCAACCCTGGCATTTGAGGGAAGAATGAAATGAAAACATACCTATCGCTTACCATCTTAATTATTGCGTTCATACTATCTTCTAATTCAGTTACGGCCCAACCTTCGGGTCAAATAAAATTGGATGGTGATACTTGGAATTATATAAAAGTAGCAGTGTATCATGTTGATGAATTAAACAGTTTTAAATTTAAAAAACCGTTTAGTTACATGGATGAATCTACTTTCGATGTTCAATCATTTGGTTTCGAGTTGGGGACAAATACCCCATTTGTGGATTTCATTTCAGTGTATTATTTGAGTGGTGAAAATCCGAACTTTAACCCAAATTATTTTAATAATGAACCTTTTTCAGAAAATGCGTTCGTAGAATCGATCAATTCGTACGGCATCGCATTAGAGCAAGCTGCTTTTCCTTTACTTAAAGATGAATCAGGATGGAAATTTTTTATCAACTCTTCTGGAACGTTGGGAATTTCCAATTACTCAGGAATTTTACGGCGCGATTCTGCTAAGAATGCGGAAGTTGAAAACTTTACTGAAAGTTCTTTAGAGTTTAGTGGCAGGCTTAGCGCTGTGGGTGACTTTGCATTCGGATCTACTAAATTTCGTCTTTTTTATGCCCCTATTACCCTGCGGTTTGGCTATGGCAGATATAGTTTTTCCGCAGCAACTTTTGGTGCATCGCTGTTGGTAAAAGTAAAATAATTTGCCCATAAAAAAACCCGGCATTCTTACGAACCCGGGTTTTTAATTTCAAGAATGTATTAGATTACTCTAGCACATATACATCTACTGCATTCAAGCCTTTAGGTGTTTCTGATGTTGAATATTCAACTTCGTCTCCATCTTTTAAGCTTTCATTATTTGGTAGATTCTCTACATTATTTCGGTGAACAAAAATATCTTTGCCACCTGATTCTGGGGTTATAAATCCGAAACCTTTTTCGTCATTAAACCACTTTACTTTTCCATTTTCCATATTCGAATATTCTTTTCTATCACAGGTACAGTTGTATCACATTATTAAGCATGTGATTTGCATTCTAATCGGCTGCGTTATTGTTATTAAAGTACAAACTAGAGAAGGGAAACAAATACTGTACTTTTTACCGAATCCTGACCTTTAACTTGTTAGTAAAAGTTCGTGGTTAATTAAACATAAACCAAATTAACTTTAAGTTTAATTTTCTGATGTTAATTTAATATCTGAATCTGTTTCAACATCCTCTTCTTCAACTTCCTCATCAGTAGATTTTTCTGTTGGGAAAAACCTTTTGTTGAATATTAACAGTGATACAATGGAAACTGAAATAGCAATATCAGCAACATTAAAAATATAGGGGAAGATTGTTCGGTCGAATACTTTGAGGTAAAAGAAGATGAAGTCAACCACATGACCATCAAGCAAGCCGCCATATCCACCAACAAAAGCCATCGTAAGACGGTCAATAATATTTCCCAGCGCGCCGCCAATCACTAATCCCATAAGAACTAAATAACTAATTGGTGATTTTTTGATGGTGTATAATAAATAAGCAACAATTCCCAGAGTTGCAGTAATCGAAATAAGGCTCACAATGTGCGTATCCAAAATGTCGATCCCTAAAGCCATGCCAGAGTTCTTGGTATAATAGAACATGAGCCAGCCATCGATAATATCAAACCGATGCAATTCTGGTGTAGTTCTAATGATCCATTTGGTCCATTGATCAATGGCAATAACGATCACTGCCGGTGTAAATAAGGCTAATAATTTGGCTCTGGTCAACTACTCAGGGTTAACGACGTTTTAGTTTCGCATCAATACTTAGTTGGGTATGTGGCACGGCTTCTAAGCGACCTTTTGAGATTTTCTTGCCCGTTACCTTACATACTCCATAGGTCTTGTTGTCGATCCTGCTAATTGCGTCATCGAGGTATTTAACAAACTTACGCGTTCGGTTGAACAACATATAGGTTTTCTCACGTTCTTGGGCATCTGTGCCCGCATCAGCCATATGAAATGAATAAGCAGATTCGTCCGAAGAATTTTCCATGCTTTCGCGAAGGGTTCGCTGTAAAGTATCTAATTCATCTTCAGCTGCGTTCCGCTTATTAATGATAATTGCACGGAAGTACTCAAGCTCTTCATCGTTATAAGGGGATACTCTGGTATTTTCTTCTACTGGTTTTTCAGCCATCTTCTTGCTCCTTACGATTTTATGTTTCTTCGAACGGAAATAGTGCATTCTGTATCACCAATTTCCCATGTTTTTACAAAGTCAGATACTTCCAACTCTGTAAGCTGAATTTCTTCAGCCAATGTTTCTTCTTTGATGTAGTCACTCATGGAAACAACGGCTTCTTTTATAAGTTCCTCGCCTTTAAATCCAATTGAAATACGATCTACAACATCAAAATCTGCTTCTTTTCTCATGCTTTGAACTCGGTTCACAAACTCACGCGTTAACCCCTCAATTCTAAGTTCATGAGAAATTTCAGTGTCAACTGCTACACTTAAACCACGTTCTGACTCAACTTGCCAGCCTTCCAAACCAGTTCTAATTATATCAAGTTCATTCGATTCCAATCGAACTGTTTCACTTCCCTCGAGTTGAATGTCAATGAAGCCTTGCTGCTCAAAATTAGTAATTGTTTCTGTCTCAAACTGATTTACTTTTGCCGCAACTGCTTTCATTCTTGGGCCTAAGCGTTTGCCCAATAGCGGGTAATTTGGTTTTGCCGTTTTATGAACAATTCCGGAATCATCCTCTACAAACTGAATATCTTTTATGTTTACTTCTTCTAAAATTATGCCTTTCACCGATAATATCGCACGGCGTTCCGCTTCATCTTTTATTGGCAGAATGATTCTAGCCAATGGTTGACGTACATTCACGTCTATCTGATTTCGAACACGTAATACGATGGTTGAAATTAGGCGAGCCATATCCATTTTATGCTCTAGTCCCTTCATAATTGCTGTTTCTTCAACCGTTGGGAAAAAAGAAAGATGCACAGACTCTTCATCTGATTTTGATACTTCGTTCAATCGTTGATAAATCCATTCGCCCATATACGGTGCAATCGGGCTCATCATTCGGCTCATATTTTTCAAGCACTCGTACAGAGTTTGGTATGCCGCCGTTTTATCTAAAGTAGTACCAGATTTCCAAAATCGTCGACGATTTCTACGAACATACCAATTGCTAAGCTCCTCAGTAAATTTCTCCATTTCGCGGGCGGCTTTAGTTGGCTCATACTCCTCAAAATATTCTTCCATCAACTTAACGGTAGTGTTCAATCGAGAGATGATCCATTGATCAATCTCCGGGCGATCAGAAACCGGAATTTGAGAACCTGAATAGGTAAACCCATCAATATTAGCATACATCGCGAAGAAAGAGTACGTATTTACCAGAGTATTGAAAAATTTTCGTTGAACTTCTTTAAGTCCGTCAAAACTGAATTTCAAATTTTCCCAAGGCGCAGAATTACTCATCATGTACCATCGTACAGTGTCTGCACCAAATGCATTAATTACTTCAAAAGGGTCAACTGTATTTCCTTTCGATTTTGACATCTTTTCGCCATTCTCATCTAGTACCAATCCGTTTGAAACTACATTTTTAAATGCGACTTCATCAAATAACATGGTTCCTAAAGCGTGCAAAGTGTAAAACCATCCTCTTGTTTGATCTACCCCTTCAGCAATAAAATCAGCAGGGAAACTGTAACTGAATTCATGATCATTTTCGAAAGGATAATGCCATTGAGCAAAGGGCATTGAGCCGGAATCGAACCAAACGTCTAATAAATCCGGAATTCGGCGCATTGTGCCGCCATCGGGGGCTTTCCAGGTTATTTCATCAATGTAGGGTCGGTGAAGATCTAGCTCCTCATCGACTTCAATTC
>Ga0316205_10002346_pt1 | contig 19992 bp, 17 predicted proteins | sample 3monthpyrite_MG_FD_204941 | JGI IMG/M metagenome (GOLD analysis project Ga0316205, IMG submission 204941) | Microbial mat bacterial communities from mineral coupon in-situ incubated in ocean water Damariscotta River, Maine, United States -... | ecosystem: Environmental > Aquatic > Marine >... | reverse complement strand
ACCCGCTCGGTAGGGGTCATCGCAAGTGTAACAACATCTGTTGGATAGCCCGGCCCGATGGCCAGCTTTTCCATATAGGTGTCAGGCGCGTGCAACATGGAGCCTTTTGGCCCCATCGCAATAACTGCCAGAGCATTGGGCATGTCTTTGGCGCAAAGGGTGGTGCCTTCCAAAGGATCAAGCGCGATGTCAACTTCCGGCCCGTTGCGATTGCCGACTTCTTCGCCGATATAAAGCATCGGCGCTTCATCGCGCTCGCCTTCGCCGATAACAATCCGACCACAAATATCGAGCTTGTTGAGCTGGGTGCGCATCGCGTCCACCGCAGCTTGGTCAGCGGCTTTTTCGTCACCGCCGCCTACCAGTTTGGCAGCGGCAATCGCGGCTTGTTCGGAAACGCGGGCGAGCCCGAGCGAAAGCATTCGGTCGGAATAAATTGAATCATCGGGCATTTTGGGCCTTTCCCGTAAGTGTTATTTCGGGGAGATAGAGAATCCCGCCCCGTCGATGGTGAAGATATATACCACCGTAGCGTCAGAGCCAGCTCTTTTTTGGCATGTAATTTCAACAACGTCGTCGTTGTCTGTTGGCGCAGCGCTCAAAACGCGCTCGCAGTCATGGCCGTTCATTGTAATCCCGAGCTTGGCCATTTCGTAATTGTCAGACGAATCTTGTGCGAGGGCAGGGAGGCCAGCGAGAACCAATGTAATGGCAGATACGAATTTCATGTCAAAATCCTCAAATAGGTTTAGTCTAAAACCCGTATTACAGGCTCTCAATGCGCAAGGCTACCGGTTCGGCCAATGATGCGCTCAATGCGCAAATCTCCGCCAATGCTGTGTCTAGCTCAGCGCGCGGCGTTCTGTGAGTCACAATCACCAGTGGCGCGGTTATGCCGTCATGGCCGTATTGGTGCATGCGGTTGATCGACACATTATGGGCGCCCAAAATTGCCGCCAGCTTCGCCAGAGTGCCCGGCGCATCGGTGAGGCTGAAACGCAAATAATAGGCGGCATCCGAGCCTTTGGACGAAGAATTCGGCAGGGCCAGACCCTTGGCGGGTTGCCCGAAAGCAGGAATATTCAGGCCGCGCGCGATATCCATGATATCACCCATAATCGCGCTGGCGGTTGGCCCCTCTCCGGCGCCGGGGCCGTGATAAACGGTCTGCCCGATGAAATCACCTTCGACGACAACCATATTGCTCACGCCTTCAAGCTGCCCAAGCGGCGAAACCGTTGGCACCAGACACGGCTGCATCCGCTGCTCGATCCCGTCATCGTTTTGCTGTGCCACGCCAAGCAATTTGATCTTATAGCCCATGTCGGCTGCGTTTTTGATATCTTGCAAGGTGATCCGCTGGATACCTTCTATCTCAACCTTGTCAAAGGCAACCTGGGTGCCAAAAGCGGTGGCTGCCAACAAGCTAAGCTTGTGCGCGGCATCGATCCCGCCCACATCCACGGTCGGGTCTGCTTCGGCATAGCCAAGCGCCTGCGCTTCTTTTAATACATCTTCGTAGCTTTCGCCGGTGGCATCCATTTTTGTGAGGATATAATTGCAGGTGCCGTTCATCACGCCCATCACCCGTGATATCCCGTTGCCTGCCAAGCCCTCTGTCAGCGCCTTCACAATCGGAATTCCGCCAGCAACCGCAGCCTCAAATCGTAGCGCCGCGCCAGTGCTTTCACCCAGCTCAGACATAGCCTGCCCATGCAGCGCCAACATGGCTTTATTGGCAGTAACCACATGCTTGCCCGCTGCCAGTGCAGCCTCAACGCAGGCTTTTGCCGGGCCGTCTTCGCCGCCCATCACTTCCACCAACAAATCCACATCATCGCGTTTTGCCAGCGCCACAGGGTCATCTTCCCATGCATATCCGCTTAGGTCTACGCCGCGATCCTTGCCTTTAGAGCGTGCCGATACCGCGACAATCTCAAGCGGGCGGCCAGCGCGCCGGGCCAAAAGGTCTCCATGCGTCTGCACCATTTTGACAACGCCAGCACCCACGGTGCCAAGGCCTGCAATCGCTATTTTTAGAGAGTTGCTCATAATATATTCCTTATGCGTCGGGCTCAAGAAAACCCCAGCCATCAGGGGCAAAGCCACGGCTTTGCGCCAGCTTTGTGGTGCGTTCTTCGTGTAGCCAAATGTTTTCGGCGCTCATTTCGGCGGCGGTGTTTACCAGCACGGCCACACGGACCTCACCGCCTTCGAGTGTTTCGGCGTCGGTTTCGGCGGCGTATCCGAAGGTTTTGAGCGCTTTCAAAAATGCGTCCTGATCGGCACCATCTGTCGGAACGAAAAATAACTCCAGAGCGATATCCGCACCTTCAGTTACTTTACCTTCAGCCAGTATCTGGGCAACCGAATAGTAGGTCGCTGCTTTCTGGTCAAATTCCTGCTCGTCGCTCACGCTTGGTCTCCGTTTTGTTCCGGCGCTTGTTCGGGCGCTTATACTGTGACACAGTGCCTATGAAAAGCGTGAATTACTGCTTGGCAGCACGGCGAAGGGCCGCGTTCATTGCGCGTCTGCGCACAGGGTCAAGCACGGGCCCGCGAAGGCTGGCTGCTTTTATGCGCAATGCTGCGGCGCGGGCTATGAGCGAACGGGCATCGGGTGCAGATTCGGTCGGTCCGAGCGGTCCGAAATTGCCAAGTGGTTGTAGCGCCGGCCATTCCAACCCGCTTATCCGCTCAGGAATTGAATTTTGGTAATGCCGCAGATCATCGTTTATTGAACAACCAGCGAGCGCAAGTCCTGACACGCAAATAAGAGCAAAAAGTGTGCGCACCGAAAAATAGCCCTTGAAAAAGTTGCGATTGCGAATTCAAATGTATAGTGTCGGCAAGGCCGGTGCAAGCGCCCACGGAGAGCCCAAACATAATGACCAACACCCCCTCTGACCTAGAAGAAATAGCCGAAAAAAGTGCCGCAACAGCGCATAATCTCACCGAGATCGCTGAGCTTTCGGTGAAGATCTGGCAAGCGGCCCTAGAAGGGCAGGACGAATCTGTTTCGCCGGTAAAAGCTATGGAGGAGATTCAGAAAGCACTCTGGAACTCGCCAGAGGCGCTGGCAAAGGCCTCAACAGAGTATTGGTTGGGCCAACAGGGATTGTGGTTTGAAACAATGCGGCGCTGGATGGGCCCTGAAGCTCCGTCACCCGATGGCCGCGGCGGCAAGCGCTTTGCCCATAAAGGCTGGTCTGAAAACGCACTGTTTGACTATATTAAAAACGCGTATCTCTTTACGTCTGACTGGATGCACGAGCAGGTTGACGACGCCGACGGGCTTTCTGAGGCCGAGCGCAAAAAACTCGATTTCTATACCCGGAACTATGTTGAATCTCTGCACCCCGCCAATTTCTTTGCGCTAAATCCCGAGGTCTTGGAAGCAACAGCAGAGCAAAACGGTGAAAACCTTGTTCGCGGCCTGCAAATGATGCTCGAAGACACCGAGCGCGGCCATGGCAAGCTTTTGATTCGCCAAACCGATATGGAGGCCTTTGAAGTGGGCCGTGACATGGCGGTCACGCCGGGCAAAGTTATCTGGCAAAGCAATGTCATGCAGCTCATCCAATATGCGCCGACTACCGAAAAAGTGCGGGCGAAACCACTGCTGTTTGTGCCGCCTTGGATCAACAAATTCTACATTCTTGATCTGAACGAGAAAAAATCGTTGATGAAATATCTGGTGGGTCAGGGCTACACCGTGTTTATTATTTCATGGATCAACCCAACCGGCGCCCAAGCCAACGAAACCTGGGATAGCTACGCCGCCGCCGTTATGGATGCGGTAGATGCCGTGCTCATGGAAACGGGCCAAAAAAGCCTCAATATTGGCGGATACTGCGTAGGCGGCACCTTGCTTGGCCCCCTCATGGCCTATCTGGGCAAAATGAATGACAAGCGCGTGGCTTCGGCCACCTTGTTCACCACCCAGCTCGAGTTTTCAGACGCCGGGGAATTGCAGATTTTTGCTGATGAAGAGTCTCTCGCCGATTTGGAAGAGCAATTGACCGATGGGTATTTGCCTGCTCAAAAAATGGCCAGCGCCTTCAATATGCTGCGCGCCAATGATCTGATCTGGTCCTATGTAGTGAATAATTATCTACTCGGCAAAGAGCCGTTTCCGTTCGATCTTCTTTATTGGAATGCTGATAGCACCGGCATGCCCGGAAAACTACATCTCTATTACTTGCGCCGGTTTTACATGGAAAATGCATTCGCATCGGGTGATTTTACGCTGTTGGGCGAGCCGGTTGTTCCCGCCGATGTCACCATGCCGCTTTATCATGTTGCCACCAAAGAAGATCACATCGCCCCGGCGTCATCTGTATTTCGCGGGGTGCATTTGCTGGAAAACGCCAAGTCGCGGTTTATCCTTTCAGGGTCGGGCCACATTGCCGGCGTGGTTAATCCGCCCGCCGCGGGAAAATACCAATACTGGACCGGTGACGCCGAAGGATACAAGACCCTTGAAGATTGGCTGGTTGATGCCGGCGAAACCGACGGCAGTTGGTGGGGCGATTGGGACAATTGGCTAAAAAAGCGCAGCGGAAAATGGGTAGATGCCCGCGAACCCGGCGCGATAAACGGCACGCTGGAAGACGCGCCGGGCAGCTTTGTGCGCGACCGTTTTGATTTGCGCTAGGTTTTTCTTGCTATTTGAACAGATGTTCAGTTAACCTTGGAGAAAATCCGAGGGCGGCATGGCACGAAAATCTGGTTCAAGTGGTAAAAAGACAGCGCGAGAATTGCGCACCGCAGCTACCCACCTTTTTGCCCAATACGGCTATGCCGCTGTTTCTATGCGGCAAATCGCAACAGAAGTCGGCGTGCAGGCGGGTGCTCTTTATCTTTATACGCCTGACAAGCAATCATTGTTGTTCCAGATTATGGACCGCCACATGGATGACCTGCTTGACGCATGGGCCGTAGAAAGCGCCACACCCGCTGAAGGTCCGATGGCCCGACTCGAACAGTTTGTTCGCTTCCATATCCGGTTTCACCTGGATCGGGTTGACGCTGTTTTTATCGCCTATATGGAGCTTCGCAACCTCTCGGAAGAGAACTTCACCAGCATTGAAAAACAGCGCAGGGCCTATGAGGACCTGCTGGAAGAAATTCTGCAGGAGGGTAGCGCAACCGGCGCTTTTGATCTGTGCGACACCAAGCTTTCTGCCTATGCGATTATCGCGATGCTCACCGGTGTGACCACATGGTATCGCGGTGACGGGCGGCTCTCGGTCGACAGAATCGAAGAAATTTATCTATGTATGGTGCGCGGGTTGGTCTCTCAGGGCGGCGCATCAGCTAAAACTGAGCGTTAAATCCGAGTTTATACTCGAACAGGAGTTTGAAACTTTCTATCGGTTGTGTTCTCGCTTAATCAATGGCAGCTTTTATTAACTGAATTCCAGCCAATTATGCAGCCGCAGCACTCGGCGAGACCATGTGCCGCAAAACAGCGGGGCTGACAAATTGTGCGTCATTATTTCCCCCCTTAAGCGCGGTAAACGGCTCCGCTGGTTCGCCTAAATCGCTCACGACCATCCGCGCTTTTTCAAAGCGGTTGGAGGAAGTGTATATCCCCGGTGTCGCAATAACAGCGAGCCCGCAGCTTGTAGCGGCCTCACAGCCGGGGTCACTACCGTTTATTGCGATGGCGCGGCGGCCGGCAATCCCGAGATCATCCAACACAGCGCGATAAAGCGCGCCTAAGTTGCTGGGCATACCGGCGTTTTCGGAAGTTTTTAGAGATGAAAACCACCCCAATGTATGAAAGCCAAGCGTGGCCGACAACAACGCTTCGGTTTCGGCCCTTGTGCTGGTGGAAACAGCCGCAAGCGAGAGGCCCTCGTGCTGCGCTTCGTTTAAAAGCCGCGCAACCCCGGGGCGCTGCCGCGCCGCGCCATTTTGAACAGACCTGCAAAAAAGCTGGGCCTTGCGGGCCGCGATTTTCGCGAGTGTTTCAGATACCGGCACATGAGCATGGCCGGTGCGCTGCGCCGCGAGGGCAAAAAGCCTGAGCTTTGGAATGGTAAATTCAACCGGCATCAGGGTGCTGTAAATTTCCCGATCCCAATGCCAGCCGAGCCCGTGCTCGTCAAACGCGCGGTTAAATGCGGCGCGGTGGAGGTCGGCGGTCTCTGCCACCGTGCCATCCACATCAAAGATTAGTGCCTGTAATCCCATTTCGGGTGCCTCCGGTTCACATTCTGTGCTTAAGGTATCGCTCAGAAAGATTACCGGAGTATTACCGAATTGAATAAATGTCGTCTAAAAACGGTTGCTACCCACAAAATGTAGTGTATCAGAGATTGGGATACATAGGGAACTTTGCGCAGAGATCAGCGACTTTTTCCGCGACAACCGCTTCGACATCGCCGTTGTTTTCAGGTCCGTTTTCCGCCAGCCCATCAACCACTTCGATGATCATTTCGCCAATCAGGGTGAATTCTTCAACCCCGAAACCGCGTGTTGTTCCTGCTGGTGAGCCAAGCCGGACCCCCGATGTGACCATTGGTTTTTCGGGGTCAAACGGGATTCCGTTTTTGTTGCAGGTAATGCCGGCGCGGCCCAGAGCTTCTTCGGTTGCGTTGCCTTTCACCCCTTTTGGGCGCAAATCCACCAGCATCAGGTGCGTGTCGGTGCCGCCTGATACGATGTCCAATCCGCCTTTCATCAAGGTTTCTGCCAGCACTTGCGCATTGGCAACCACGGCCTCGATATAGCCGCTAAACTCTGGCTGTAATGCTTCACCAAAAGCGACAGCCTTGGCGGCAATAACATGCATCAAAGGCCCGCCCTGAATGCCGGGGAAAATTGCGGAATTTACCTTTTTGGCAATATCGGCGTTGTTTGTCAGAATCATGCCGCCGCGTGGCCCACGCAGGGTTTTGTGCGTGGTGGTGGTCGCCACATCGGCGTAGGGGAAGGGCGAAGGGTGTGCGCCTGTGGCAACAAGCCCCGCAAAATGCGCCATATCGACCATCAGAATAGCGCCCACTTCGTCGGCCACGGCGCGGAATTTTGCAAAGTCGATCTGGCGCGGAATGGCGGAACCACCGGCGATAATCAAAGCCGGTTTGTGCTCCAGTGCGAGGCTGCGCATCTCGTCATAATCCAGTAGGCTATCTTGCTGGCGCACGCCGTATTGCACCGCATTAAACCATTTGCCCGACTGATTTGGGCGCGCGCCATGGGTCAGGTGCCCGCCCGAAGCAAGATTCATACCCAGAATTGTGTCACCCGGTTTTATAAGCGCATTAAAAACACCCTGATTTGCTTGTGAGCCAGAATGGGGCTGCACATTGGCGAATTCACAGTCGAACAGCTGCTTTGCGCGTTCTATTGCCAGATTCTCTGCCACGTCCGCATATTCACACCCGCCATAATAGCGGCGCCCCGGGTAGCCCTCGGCGTATTTGTTGGTCAATACAGAGCCCTGCGCTTCCATTACGGCGGCTGAAACAATGTTTTCCGAAGCGATCAGCTCGATTTCGGCGCGTTGGCGGCCGAGTTCGCCGGTGATGGCGGCTTTGATTTCCGGGTCTCGGGTGGCGAGAGTTTCGGTGAAGAATCCTGAATCTGTGGTCATGAGCGCGCTCCTTGGTTTGGATTTGCTTTCCTATAGGGGGAAATCCCCCTTTGGCACAACTAAAAACCGCCTCTCGCGGTGCTATGACCGGCATTGCAGGATTGTCCGCTTGTAAACCGTGCGCATCATTGCAAATATAGCCATAAGCTAGGGAGCCCCTATGGCCTTTGAGAAAATACATTTTAGCGCGAACGACACCGAAAAGGCACAGGACGCCAAGCGGCGCTTGGCACATATCTACGGGCAAGCGACATTTGAGGGGGCCGAGGTGATCGTGCCACTTGGCGGAGACGGTTTTATGCTCTCGACGCTGCACGCTTCGCAGAGCCTGCCTGCGCCAGTATACGGGATGCACCAAGGCACTGTCGGCTTTTTGATGAACGACTATTCGGAAGAAAATCTGCCCACGCGCATTGCGGCGGCCGAAAGGGCCGAGATTCATCCGCTTAAAATGCGCACTATCTGTAATGATGGTTCGAAAGCCGAAGCGTTGGCGATCAATGAGGTTTCACTGTTGCGGATGGGCCCGCAGGCGGCCAAGCTGCGCATTTGGATCAACGGCAAAATGCGTATGGAAAGCCTTGTTTGCGACGGAGCGCTAGTGTCGACGCCCGCCGGCTCGACGGCCTATAATTATTCGGCGCACGGGCCGATTTTGCCGATTGATGCCAATATTTTGGCGCTTACGGCGGTGGCCGCTTTTCGCCCCCGCAGATGGCGCGGGGCATTGTTGCCGATGGATGCGGATATCAGCTTCGAGGTTCTTGAGCCGGGCAAGCGCCCGGTTGCGGCAGTTGCGGATTCCTCAGATGTGCGCGATGTAGTTCGGGTCGATATCAGCATCGAGCCAAGTATCACCCACGCCTTGCTATTTGACCCCGGCCACGGGCTGGAAGAGCGCTTGCTAAATGAGCAGTTCCAGTAGGAGATCAACATGGGTTTAAGCACAAGAAAACAGCTCAAATGGTGGGGAATAACCGCTATTTTCGTTATTGCCGTGTTCTGGGTTTTGGGCGGGGCGCTGCTACCTTATATTGCCGGGGCTGCGATCGCGTATTTCCTTGATCCGGTTGCCGACAAGCTGGAAAAAATCGGCTTTTCGCGGCTGTGGGCGACGATCGTGATCTGCACGATTACCGCGCTGTTCGCTCTGCTGGCGATCCTTATTGTTCTGCCTTTGTTGATTGATCAATTTGTCGGCTTGGCAAAAGCCGCGCCCACACTTGTTGCCCAGTTTCAAACCTTTATGGGAGAGCGGTTTCCTTCGTTTTTTGTCGAAGGCTCGATGCTGCGCAACGGGCTATTGAGCCTGCAAAACATGCTGAAAGATCAAGGGCTGGTGCTGGTCAACGGTGTGCTTAATTCTTCTTTGGCAGTGTTTGATTTTCTGATCCTGCTGGTGGTGACACCGGTCGTATCCTTTTATCTGTTGCTGGACTGGGATCGACTTGTCGCAAAAATTGATTCCTGGCTTCCAAGAGAGCATTTGCAGACAATCCGCATATTGGCGCGGGATATTGACAAGGTTTTGGCTGGTTTTGTGCGTGGGCAGCTTACTGTCAGCACCATATTAGGCAGCTTTTACGCGATTTCCTTGTTGCTGGTTGGGCTGCAATTTGGCGCTGTAATCGGGCTTTTGGCCGGGCTTATCTCTTTTATCCCGTTTGTTGGCTCTATTGTCGGTGGCGGCCTATCTATCGGCGTGGCTCTGTTTCAGTTTTGGAATGATCCGATCTGGATTGGCATGGTTGCCGGCATTTTTGTTGTTGGGCAATTTGTAGAGGGCAATTTTTTAACCCCGAAACTGGTGGGCGGCTCTGTGGGCCTACACCCGGTTTGGCTTATGTTTGCGCTCTCTGCATTTGGGGCGCTTCTTGGCTTTGTTGGCTTGCTTATCGCGGTGCCGGTTTCTGCCAGTATTGGTGTTCTCGGGCGCTTTTTGATGGAGCAATATATGGAAGGCCCGCTCTTTAAAGGGCCAAAACCACCGGAGGAAGAATGAACACTGCCGAACAACTTGCATTTGATCTTCCGGTGCGACAAGCCCTTGGCCGCGCAGACTTTTTTGTGGCACCCTGCAATGCGCGCGCCGTGGCGCAGCTAGATAACTGGGCGCGGTGGCCAGAAGGCAAGCTGGCCCTTGTTGGCGCTTCGGGAAGTGGCAAAACCCACCTTGCGCATGTGTGGGCGGCAATGAGCAACGCGCGCATAGTATCGGCCAACGCGCTTGCGCCCGCAGACGCATGTGCCGCGCTGGTGGTCGAAAATGCTGACCAGATTTCCGGCAATGAACAGTCGCTTTTTCATGTATATAACGAAATGAGCGCCGCAGGTGGCGCCCTGCTGATTACCGGCCAAACCGCACCCGCGCGCTGGCCGCTGAAATTGCCGGATCTGCGCTCGCGCTTGCAATCTTTGCCGGTGGTCGCGGTTGAGCCCCCCGATGATGCGCTGATATCAATGATAATGGTCAAGCTGTTTGATGATCGGCAATTACCTGTCTCGCCTAAGCTTTTGGACTACCTTCTAAAGCGCGTTGAGCGCTCTTACGAGGCGGTGAATGCGTTGGTCGAGGCGCTTGATAAAGCCGCTTTGGCAGCCGGAAAGCCGCTTTCGATGCGCCTTGCATCTGCTTACCTAAAGGAGGCCAATGATGGTTGATGCAGATTTTTTAAAAGCCGCACCTACCACCCCGATCACGCTCCCGTTTGAAGGGCCGTCCCGATTTATTAACCGCGAGCTTTCATGGCTGGCTTTTAACTGGCGCGTGCTGGAAGAGGCGGCAAACCCGTCGATTCCGCTCTTTGAACGCGTGAGGTTCCTTGCCATCTCCGCCACTAATCTGGACGAATTTTTTACAGTCCGCGTTGCCGGTTTGCGGGAAATGATCCACGAGGGTATCAGCCAGATATCGGCTGACGGCATGACCCCGCAACAGCAATTGGAAAAAATAAACGATGATGTGCGGGCACTGATGGTGCAACAGCAAGAAACCTGGCGGGCCTTACATGCGGCACTGTCAGATGAAGGCATCCTCATTTTGGGCAAGGAAGATGTAACCGAATCCGATCGAGATGCTCTTTCGCAAACCTTTATCGAGCAGGTTTTTCCGATCCTTACCCCGCTTGCGCTTGATCCTGCGCACCCGTTTCCGTTTATCGGTTCTGGCGGCTTTGCGCTCGCGCTTCAGCTCAAGCGCAAAGGCGACAAGCCCCGCCTAAACGCGCTGCTGCCGGTTCCCGCGCAGATTCCGCGCTTTTACCGGCTGGCAAATGGCCCCGATGGTGCCTTGCGGTTTTTGCCGCTCGAAGCGCTGCTCGAAATGTTCATTTCCGAACTGTTTCCGGGCTACAAGCTGCACGGTAACTGTGCTTTTAGGGTGTTGCGGGATAGCGATCTTGAGGTCGAAGACGAGGCTGAGGACCTCGTGCGCGAGTTTGAAACCGCGTTGAAGCGGCGCAAGCGCGGAAAGGTGATCCGGATGAATATCTCGTCAGGTGCCCCAAGCGAGCTTCGCGATACCATCTTGTTTGAAACCGGTGTTGCGCCTGACGAGGTGATCGAAACCGAAGGTTTGATTGGCATGGATGACCTTTCGGAGCTTATCTTGCCGGCGCGGCCCGATCTGCTCTGGGCGCCGTTTACGCCGCGTGTGCCCGAGCGCGTGCAGGATAATGGCGGTGATATTTTTGCGGCGATGCGCCAAAAAGACATGCTCCTGCACCACCCTTACGAAACCTTCAACACGGTGGTCGAATTTCTGCAACAAGCCGCACGTGACCGGCACGTGATTGCGATTAAGCAAACGCTTTATCGCACAAGCCGCGACAGCCCGATTGTTGCCGCGCTATGTGAGGCCGCAGAGGCGGGGAAATCTGTAACAGCCGTTGTGGAGCTAAAAGCACGTTTTGACGAAGCGGCCAACATCCGGCTTTCCCGCACACTGGAGCGGGCAGGGGCCACGGTTGTGTATGGCTTCATTGATTGGAAAACCCACGCCAAAATCTCGACCGTAGTGCGCCGCGAGGGCGAAAAGCTCGCTACCTATACGCATTTTGGAACCGGAAACTACCATCCGGTTACGGCCAGTTTTTACACTGACCTTTCGCTTTTCACCTGTGACAAAGATCTTGGCCGCGATGCCACTAAAGTATTTAATTATGTGTCCGGATATGCACAGCCTGACAAGCTTGAAGCCCTTGCCATTGCGCCTCTGACCCTGAAATCAACATTGCTGGAAAACATTGAAGCCGAGATAAGCCATGCAGAAGCGGGCCGTCAGGGCGCGATATGGGGCAAGATGAATGCCTTGATCGAAGCGGACGTTATTGATGCGCTATACCGCGCATCGGCCGCAGGCGTGAAGATTGATCTCGTGGTTCGCGGCATTTGCGGCCTTCGCCCCGGGGTTGCGGGCCTTTCGGAAAATATTCGCGTTAAATCTGTGATCGGGCGGTTTCTGGAGCATTCACGCATTGTGTGTTTCGGCAATGGCGCTGCATTGCCAAATTCAAAAGCCAAGGTTTACATTTCCAGCGCCGACTGGATGGGGCGAAACCTGAACTGGCGGGTCGAAACTCTGGTGCCAATCAAAAACAAAACTGTGCATGCGCAGATTATCGAGCAGATTATGTCGGCCAATATGGCAGACACGGCGCAAAGCTGGGTGCTGTCTGGTGACGGTAATTATCACCGGCATAAAGGCGAAAATCTATTTGCCTGCCACCGGTATTTTATGGAAAACCCGTCCCTTTCCGGCCGTGGGGCGGCAGGGGCAAAATATGCACCGGGGCTGACACATGAACGCAATTGAGCAAGAACGTCATCGTGTTGGGGTCATTGATGTTGGGTCCAACTCCGTGCGGCTTGTGGTATTTGATGGCGTTGCCCGCTCGCCTGCTTATTTCTTTAACGAAAAGGTGCTTTGCGGGCTAGGGCGTGGGCTGGCAGAAAGCGGATTGCTCTCGCCCAACGGCCGCATTCGCGCGTTGGCAGCAATAAAGCGTTTTACGTTGTTGCTTGAGCATATGGGGGTTGAAACGGTTTCGACCGTTGCCACCGCCGCTGTCCGGGAGGCCGGAGACGGCCCTGATTTTTGCGCAGAAGTGCAAAAGGAGACAGGGCTCAAGCTGCATGTGGCCAGTGGCGCAGAAGAAGCGCGCCTGTCGGCCCAAGGTGTGTTGCTCGGCTGGCCTGATGCTGACGGGCTTGTCTGCGATATTGGCGGTGCATCAATGGAGCTTGCCCTCCTGCGCGCAGGGAAGGTCGGCAAGAAAACGACCTCGCCGCTAGGGCCGCTAAAGCTGGCTGATTATACCGGCAATACAGAGGCATACATCCGCAAAACTGTGGCAGAGACCGTCGCAAAAATTGCAGCGCCGCAAAATGATCGCTTATTCCTTGTTGGCGGGTCGTGGCGGGCCATCGCGCGGCTTGACATGGCGCGGCGCAATTACCCGCTGCATGTATTACACGAATACCACATGAGCTCGAGCCAGATGGCTGAAACTGCTACATGGGTGGCCCATCAATCGCCCGAAGCGCTCAGTGAAATCACTGATACCTCGATGAACCGCCTCAAGCTTGTGCCGCTGGCTGCCAAAGTCATGAATGGCTTGATCGCACAACTCAACCCTTCAGCGATTGCAGTATCAAGCTATGGTATTCGCGAAGGTATGCTTTATGAAGCGATGTCAAAATCCATGCGGCGCCTCGATCCGCTGATTGAGGCGTGCCGCTTTATGGAGACAACAAACAGCCGCTTTCCCGGATTTGGTGACGCGCTTTTTAATTGGCTCAAAGGGCTGTTTGGCGATGTCGATCAAAGACTCCTGCTCGCCGCGTGCCTTTTGCATGACACCACATGGCGGGCGCACCCGGATTACCGCGCAGATATGTGCTTCGAAACGGTTACAAGGGCCAATATGGGCGGGATTGATCATCAGGGCCGGCTGTTTCTAGCTTGGGCGATCCGCAGTCGTTATGAATCAACGCGTTCCGAAGAAAGCCCGACATTGGCGCTTCTTCCACCTGAACAGGTGGAAATCGCCCGGAGCCTTGGCCTTGCTATGCGCCTTGGCGCGATGATTTCCGGTGCGCAAGCTGTCATGCTGAAAAACACCGCGCTCTCCTTGGAAAACGGGCAGCTTATGTTAAGCCTCACGGGAAACGCGAAATCTCTCATGGGTGAAGTTCTTGAAAAACGCTTTCAGGCTCTTGCGCGCGCGATAGGCGCGGAGGCTGTGCTTCTGTCAGAGTAAAGAAGAGCCTGTTATGTTCAAAAAAAACGGCCCACTCGCGTAGGCCGTTTTCTATTTCTCCCTGAGGCTTGAGCCAACAATTAACTGCGGTCAAACATACACGAACGCGGGGGTCACCGGTTTATGGAATTGGCAACCATCTCTCACGATCTAGGCGATTCATAGCTCAGACCCCTCGATTCTGCAAAGGAAAACTGTGGTATTTTGGAACTCTTCGTTGCGTGCGCCTCTGCCATGGCCTAAACCAAAGAAAACAAACAAACCGGAGTGCATGCATGCGCCTATCTCGCTATTTTTTGCCTGTTTTAAAGGACAACCCGGCGGACGCCGCTATCGCCAGCCATCGCCTAATGTTGCGTTCCGGAATGATCCGGCAATGTGCTGCGGGTATTTATAGCTGGCTGCCGCTTGGCTTTAAGGTGTTGCGCACGCTCGAAAATATTGTGCATGAAGAGCAACAACGCGCTGGCCATATTCCGATGTTGATGCCAACGCTTCAAACCGCTGATCTATGGCGCGAATCCGGCCGCTATGATGACTATGGCGAGGAAATGCTGCGCATAAAAGACCGGCACGGGCGTGATTTGCTCTACGGGCCGACCAATGAAGAGCTGATTACCGATATTTTCCGTCATTCGGTGAATTCATATAAAGAACTACCGCTCACGCTTTACCATATCCAGTGGAAATTCCGTGATGAGCGCCGCCCACGCTTTGGCGTGATGCGGGGCCGCGAGTTTTTTATGAAAGACGGCTATAATTTTGATATTGACGAAGATAGTGCACTGCACGCCTATAATCGCCACCTTGTCAGCTATTTGCGCACCTATGAGCGCATGGGGCTAAAAGCAATTCCGATGCGGGCCGATACCGGGCCCATCGGTGGCGAGCACAGCCACGAGTTTCTTGTTCTGGCTGATACCGGCGAGTCCGAAGTGTTTTATGACAGTGCCGTTACCGATCTAAGCTTGGGTGAACGGCAGGTGGATTATGACAGCGTAGCGCAATGCCAAGGCATTTTTGACGAGTTTACAACCCCTTATGCCCGCACAGACGAGACCCATGACGAAGCGCTTTTTGCCAATGTTCCGGCAGAGCGTCAGCGCACGGCGCGCGGCATTGAGGTCGGCCAGATCTTCTATTTCGGCACAAAATATTCCGAAGCAATGAATGCCAGTGTGAGCAGCCCCGATGGCAAAGAAGTGCCTGTCCACATGGGCAGCCACGGTATTGGGGTTTCACGCCTGGTCGGGGCGCTGATCGAAGCCAACCATGACGAAAATGGCATCATCTGGCCTGAATCCGTTGCGCCCTATAAAATCGGCATCGTTAATCTCAAGCAAGGCGGGGCCGAAACCGATGTCGTCTGCGAACAGCTCTATCACGGGCTGACCCTTTGCGGGCTGGACCCGCTTTATGATGACCGCGATGAACGCGCCGGAGCCAAATTTGCCACGATGGACCTGATCGGTTGCCCATGGCGGATTACCGTTGGCCCGCGCGGGTTAAAAAACGGGGTTGTCGAACTCACCAATCGGCGCACGGGAGACTCCGAGGAGATGTCTCCCGAAGCGGCGCTTGACCGGTGCACCCAAATATTTGCTGGAGTGTAAGCTTTTGAACACGCGGCCTTTCTCTGCTTTTGAGTGGACCATCGCCTGGCGCTATCTCCGCGCCCGACGTAAGGAGGGTGGCATATCGGTGATTGCATGGTATGCGCTGATCGGGGTGATGCTGGGCGTGGCCGCGCTTATTGTTGTGCAGGCGGTGATGATCGGTTTTCGTGAGGAATTCACTGATAGGATATTGGGTGTTAATGCCCACGTCACGCTCTATTCCGCTGATTATGATCTTGCAAATAACCGCAGCCGCGGATTTGAAAATTATGACGAGGTTGCTGCAGCCGCCGCTGCTGTGCCGGGAGTATTACGCGCGGCACCTATTATTAAGGCGCAAGTGATGGCCGCAGCCAACGGGCAAAACTCTGGCGTTCAGATTTATGGGCAAACGCTGGAAGACCTGAAATCACTGCCGCTCATTGCCAACCCCGAGAGCTTTCTGGGCGATATCGAGCAATTTAACGATGGTGTTGCAATAGGCACCGGCATAGCCCGCGCGCTCAATTTGCGGGTAGGCGATTTTATTCAGCTTATTTCACCTGATGGCGCAGTTACACCTTTTGGCACCACGCCGCGGATCAATGATTATCAGGTGACCTATATCTTCAAGGTAGGCCGCGCCGATATTGACCGGACACGCATTTATATGCCCTTCTTCGAAGCACAAAGCTTCTTTAATCGTGAAGGCTTAGCCGATGAAATTGAAGTGATGGTGGAGAATCCGCAAACTGTAGACGAGATGCGAGAAGGCTTTAAGGCGGTCACAAACGGCGCGATGGTCTGGACATGGCGCGACGCAAACGGAGCATTTTTGAGCGCATTAGATACCGAACGGCGGGTGATGTTCATCATCCTTTCGCTGGTGGTTTTGATTGCGGCAATGAATATTATTTCGGGCCTTGTGATGCTGGTTAAAAACAAAGGGCGGGATATCGGAATTTTGCGCACGATGGGGCTGACACAAGGGTCTATTATGCGGATTTTCTTTATTTGCGGCTCAATGATCGGCATCATTGGCACGCTGCTCGGGCTGGCACTTGGCACTTCATTTGCCTATTTTATTGCAGATTTGCAGCACTTTTTGGAGTGGATATCCGGCAATCAGCTGTGGAACCCGGAGATCAAATACCTCACCGAAATTCCGGCGAGGTTGCGTTGGGAAGATGTGATCGCGACGGTGATGATCTCGCTCGGCCTGAGCCTGACCATCACCATAATTCCGGCCCGTAATGCAGCCAAGCTCTCTCCGGTGGAGGCGCTGCGCTATGAGTAATGTGCTGGAATTGCGGGGCCTTACGAAACTTTATTTCGAGGGAATGCCTAATGAGATCAAGGTTTTAGATGGCGCCGATCTTACGCTAAAAGCGGGTGAAGTGGTTGGGCTAATCGCGCCATCGGGGGCGGGGAAATCAACTTTGCTGCAAATTGCGGGGCTGTTGGACAACCCGACCTCTGGCGAAGTAATGATCGGTGGCGAGGCCGCCGAAACGGCAAAAGACAAAAAGCGGACCCGCTTGCGGCGCGAACAAATTGGCTTTATTTATCAGTTTCATCATCTTTTGCCTGAATTTAGCGCGGTCGAAAATATATCGTTACCCCAGCGGGCCAACGGGATAGCGAAGGCAAAAGCCGAGCAACGGGCAAAAGCGCTGTTGGACCGCGTTGGCCTTTCCGAGCGCTATGACCACCGACCGGCCGAGCTTTCCGGTGGCGAGCAGCAGCGCGTCGCATTTTGCCGCGCTCTCGCCAATAAGCCATCGCTTTTGCTCGCGGATGAGCCGACCGGCAACCTTGATCCTGAAACGTCTGAAACCGTGTTTTTGGTTTTGATGGAACTGGTGCGCGAAACCGGGCTTTCGGCGCTGATTGCCACCCACAACCATGACCTCGCCGCGCGGATGGACCGCGTGGTAAGACTGGCAGCCGGAAAAGTGGAAGCCGTCTAAAACATCCCTTCAGCAGCTCTTATACCACCGCACGGATCAGAAAACCGGGGTATTATTTGGCGCCAAGACCACGTTTCATCAACGCATTGCGCAATGGTTTGATACCATGCAGATACTTAAGGCCGGTGCGGCGCAGGTCTTTAAATGCAGCGCTATCAGCCATTGATGCGCGATTGAGCAGATCAACGCCTTTTATGCGGGCCGCCATATCTGGCCAGCGCATCCGGTGATACTTCTGCAGCAGTTCGGCGCCTCCAATATCCTGGCTCTGATTGCGCGCCTCTATCACCAAATCTCTCAGGGTTTTAAGGTCGGCGAGGCTCATATTTAACCCCTGTGCGCCGATTGGTGGAATTACGTGCGCAGCTTCGGCCAAAAGGGCTGTCCGAGGGCCGTTGAGGCGCTCGGCACGTTGGCTGATAATTGGCCAAAGAGCGCGTTTGCCAATAATTTCGATTGCGCCCAGCGTGCCGCAACTGCGTTCGGAAAGGGCGGCGTTGAAGTCGGTGTCATCCATTGCGAAAAGCGTGGCAGCGCGCGGGCCGCGCTCCATCCAGACAATGGCTGATTTATATGGATCTTCGAGCGGCACAAGGGTAAATGGCCCGCCGGAGCGGTGGATTTCGGTGGAAATATTTTGGTGTGGTTTGGTGTGCGACGTATTAAAAACGATGGCTTTTTGGCCGTAATGCCATGTTTTAACGGTTATACCGAGTTGTTCGCGCAGTGGCGAATTTCTGCCGTCTGCGGCAATAACCAATTTTGCGGAAATTTGATTGCCACCTTTAAGCTGCACAAGCGCCCCGGCACTGCGCGGGGTCATTTTGCCAACTGTTTCGGGGGCAAGGAGCTGAAAATTGGCGAACTTCCGGAGGAAAGCCAGCATTTTTTCCCGTAAGAGCGTGTTGGGGAGATTGTATCCAAACGCAGGCAAGCCAAGATCGTCCGCTATAAAATCAGCCTGCTCGCGGACAGAGCCGGCTTCGCCGCCCGCATCCAGAATGCGCATGGTGCTAAGTGGTGCCGCGTGTGGGCTAAGGACAGACCACAGGCCAGAATCGCTCAGCAGATCGACAGAAGGAAGAAGGAAGGCGGTGGAGCGAAGATCGGCGCCAGCCGTGGCGCCATCGGTGATCGGGGGGATCGGGTCGACGCAGACGGTTTCGAAACCGGCGCTGGCAAATAAACAAGCGGCACTAAGGCCGGCAACCCCGCCGCCGGCGATCAGTATATCACAGGGGATTCGCATTTAGAGGCTCCGCAAGGGCAGTAAGAAAGGCGGTAAGGTCGTTTGTTTGGTGGTGAATATGCCGGCTCGTCTCGGCTTGACCAATAAGCACGGTTTTTAGACCCAGCGCGAAGGGAATTTCAAGGTTGCGCGGGTCATCCTCAAACATTGCAGCCTGATGATGTGCAAGATCGGCTTTGGCAAACACCAGATCAAAGGCGCTGGCATGGGGCTTGGAAACAAAATCAGCGTCATCCACACCAAAAACCATGTCAAAGGTGGAATGGAGCCCAAGAGCCTTGATCGCATGATGGGCATAGCTGCGGGAGCCATTGGTGTAAACAATCTTGCGGCCGGGCAGGGCCATTATGGCTTGTTGAAGCGTCGGATTTGGCTCCAGCACCGAAAAATCTATATCCTGAACCTCGTCCAGATAATGGTGGGGATCGGTGCCATGATGGTGCATGAGCCCCGCAAGCGTGGTGCCATGTTGGCGCCAATAGCTGGCGCGGCGAAGCGCGGCGGCCTCGTGCGAGAGGTTTAACTCACGCATCAGATAGCGCTCCATATTCGCCTCAAGCTGGACAAAAAGCTGGCTCGAAGCGGGATAGAGCGTGTGATCAAGGTCAAAAACCCAATCCCGCACATTGATGAAATCTCTTGCAGGCATGGTCTATGGATAGACCTTGAAAGGTGCGCGTGCAACACCCATTGCGCGGAGCGCGAATGGGCTCTATCTTGCCCGAAAAGGAGATATAAATGGTAAATCGTGTTGAGCAAAACAAGGATGCCTATGAACTGGTGCTTGAAGCGATTGACCGCGGGGTTTACGAACCCGGAGACCGGTTGGTTGAATCAGAATTGGCCGAGCGTTTCGGGGTATCGCGCACACCGGTTCGCGAAGCGCTGCAACGGCTGGAAACCCAAAGCATATTAGTGCGGGACGGGCGCTCGATGGTGGTGGCTTCGCTTGACCACGACCAACTCGGCGAGCTTTATGCGGTGCGCGCCCAGCTAGAAGGATTGGCGGCGCAACTAGCCGCACAGCACGCCGCACCCGAAGAGATATTGATTTTGCAGGATCTAGTGGCGCAGGACAGTGCACTGGTGGATGACCCCGACGAGCTGGCGCGCGCCAACCGGCGCTTTCACCGGCAAATTCATCTTGCCAGCCACAACCGCTATCTTATCCGCCAGCTCGATTCTGTGCACCGCACCATGGCACTTTTGACCACCACTTCACTGGCCGCCGAGGGCCGTGGAGCAGATGCTCTATCCGAGCACGCTGCGATTGTAGAAGCGATTGCCAATCGTGACAAGGTGGCAGCAGATA
>Ga0316205_10002345_pt1 | contig 19997 bp, 18 predicted proteins | sample 3monthpyrite_MG_FD_204941 | JGI IMG/M metagenome (GOLD analysis project Ga0316205, IMG submission 204941) | Microbial mat bacterial communities from mineral coupon in-situ incubated in ocean water Damariscotta River, Maine, United States -... | ecosystem: Environmental > Aquatic > Marine >... | reverse complement strand
CACATCCACACCAGTGAAAGCGCCCTGCTCAGGACTTGAGCCAAACTACATCATTAATAAAGATAGAGACTTGGTCAAAAACTTATCAGACATCATTTCAAAAATCACCGCGGATATTCAGCAACCAGCTGAAGCCGGCCTTACGTGATGCCGGTATTTTTTACACAGGGTTATTTAGATCAGAAACTTTTACGTTCGATACTTGCGGATAGAGCCGCTCTCGGCCTTCCTTGGTGCCGGTATTATTTAGCTGAAGGCCGCAGAGTTCAGTAACTTTTATATTCGATAATTGCGTTGAGAGTCGCTCTCGGCCTTCCTTGGTGCCGGTATTTTTTACACAGGGTATTTAGATCAGAAACTTTTACGTTCGATACTTGCGGATAGAGCCGCTCTCGGCCTTCCTTGGCCTTCGCGGCATAAGGCCATCCATGGCCAAAAAAAATGGCCCCGCATAAGCGGGGCCATCAAAGAGCAAGCGACACATGCGCGTCTTAACTCAATATGACTGACAGGAACGACAACCAACTGGTTACTATGAGCGCTATTATTATCACCAGAGGAAAGTTCTGAAATGTAAACATTGGAAACTCCTAAATTCTATATAAGAGATATCTTATATTACATATCCTTCCGGTGCAATAATTGTGAACGCCACAGAAATTATTTCAAGAGCAAAACGCAACTATTTAGAGTAAATTTGAAAATAAATTAATCCTTATTAATCAAATAGATAAATAGATAACGCCAAATATATCCCGTAAAATCAGAGAGCTACAGAAATGGTGCTATTTAACATAACACGGTGAGTGCGTTTAAATATTTTTCCCTGCTATTCTACGACAGGGTTGAAATGACCTGCATCAGGAGTAACAGGATCAACGGCACTTTCCCTTGCTATCAACAAAACAAAAGCCCGGGACAAGCTCGTTAAAAACAGGCATCAGGGCTCAAAGGCTTAGTGCAAAAATACAAACTCCATCTGGAAACCAGAAATTTCAATGATATCGTACTCATTCAGTTGCACCATACCGCCAGCAATAACTTCCCCGTTCAGCAAGGGCCTCATTCCATTAGTATCACCACGCTTGTCATCAACCACGGAGAGCGTATAACCATCCATACCTCTCGATATGGTCGCCAGTGTTTTTCCTTTATAACCAATAGTGTTCAATGGCTTGCGCATTTCCATCACCACATTGGCGCAGGGACCATTCAATAATTTTGCAGCGCCCAGAGGCATGCCTTTCATATCGGTTCCCAAAGGATTGGCAGTATCAATCATCCGCGTGGCATCCATTTCGGCCTTGATGAACATAGTCGGCTCATACTCAACATTCTCTTGAGAAAAATAGGTAAACTGGTGGGCACCAATCTGAATAATGTCACCATGCATCAACAGTAATTTATTGATGTAATTGCCATTCACCATGGTGCCATTGGTGGTACCAAGGTCTTCTACAAAAGTATCCTTGCCAATCGTCGTCAATAGTGAGTGCCTGCCACTGACCGTCATGTCGTTCAGTTGAATATCATTGCCATGTCGTCGGCCAATACCGATACTGTCCTTGTTGATGGGGTACTCTCTGAGTATCGCGCCGTCCAGTGTCAATATGAGTTTTGCTGTCATGAATAGAACCTTGATCTTTATATTTATAGTTAATTAAAAACGTCGTCTTGCAATAAACGATACTGCTCAAACTGTGACTTGGTATGCGCATGCTTGTAGGCTTCAATACCTGAAATTAATTTTTCATCCAGCAGTTTTCGCAACGCATGATCCAGTGTCTGCATACCTTGCATGGCACTGCTTTGTATCACATTATCCAGTTGTTCCGGTCTGCCATCGCGAATGATATTCGCTGTTGCCGGGTTGTTTACCATCACCTCGATCGCAGCCAGTCGTCCACGATTATCCACCGTTCGCACCAGCCTCTGTGAAATAACACCACACAGGGAAGTCGACAGCATGGTACGTATATAAGGCTCATCATTAGCTGGAAATACATTAATAATACGCTCTACTGTCGAAGCAGCACTATTGGTATGCAGTGTGCCCATAATCAGTATACCCATCTCGGCAGCGGTGACCGCCAGGCTGATGGTATCCAGGTCACGCATTTCCCCGACGAGGATGGCATCCGGATCTTCTCGCAATGCGGATCTCAATGCATGGGCAAAACTTTTCGTATGTGTGCCCACTTCACGCTGACTGACAAGACAGCCCTTGTTCTTGTGTGCATACTCAATGGGATCTTCGATGGTAATAATATGTCCCTTGCGGGAAGTATTGATATAGTCAACAACCGATGCCAGCGTTGTGGATTTTCCTGAGCCAGTGGGTCCTGTGACCAGAACCAGTCCTTTCTTATTATTCGCCAGGGTCTTGACCACTGAAGGCAAACGCAATTCTTCCATACTCATAATATGCTCGGGGATTGTTCTGAATACAGCCCCCACGCCACCGATATGGCGAAAGAGATTAACCCTGAAACGAGATAAGCCGCTCACCTCATAGGAAAAGTCGACGCCACCGTGTTGTTCAAATTCCTGCCGCTTTTGATCAGTCATGACTTGCTCCATCAGATCCATGACTTCTGTGGCACTCAGTTCACGATACTTGATGGGGTAGATATCACCGAAAAGACGCATGCGTGGCGGGTTACCGGAAACCAGATGCAGGTCAGACCCGCCCTGCTCTACCACCAGCTCCAGAAATGCATTGATGCGTTTACTGATGGTTTCCATGACTAGCTGATCGACAGGTTGATGGACGGTAATATGTCCGGGTTAGTAACAAATTGCTGGAATTGCTTTTTATCGCTTGCATGTATGTAGGCGTCATCGGGATCAATTTCACCTTTTTTAAGTGCTTCCAGCAGTGCCTGATCCATCAGCTGCATGCCTTTCTCGGAGCCGGTTTGTAATACCGAGGGTATTTGATGGATCTTGCCAGTCAAAATCAGGCTGGAAATAGCGGGTACATTCAACATGATTTCAACGATAGCCTTGCGGTTACGTCCATCAGCCGTACGCACCAGTTTCTGACTGATAACACCACGCAGATTCTGCGCCATGAAGGTAGCGGTCTGGGATTTCTGCTCACTGGGCATGGCATCAATGATGCGGTCCAGTGATTTTACTGCTGATGAAGTATGCAAGGTTCCAAGTACCAGATGTCCGGTCTCTGCCGCTGTCATCGCCAGGGAAATAGTTTCAGGATCACGCAACTCGCCTACCAGTATAACATCAGGATCTTCACGCAGAGCGGCTCTCAGGCCATCAGCAAAGGTTTCCACGTGCTCACCCACGGCTCGCTGAACCACCAGTGATAGTTTGCTTTGGTAAACAAATTCGACCGGATCTTCCAGCGTAATGATATTCAGACGACGATTACTGTTGAGATGATTAATCATCGCGGCAAGTGTGGTTGATTTTCCTGTACCGGTTGCTCCTGTGATAAGCACCAGGCCATTATTGGTCTGAATCATGTTTTCCACGACTTTGGGTAAACCCAGTTCATCCAATGTAGGAATCTTCGGCGCAATCACCCTGAATGTTGCGCCCAGCCCGCCAACTTTATGAAACACATTGACACGAAAACGGCCAACTTCAGCATGGTCATAGGAAAAATCCAGGTCATTGCCTTCTTCGCAGTCGGTTTTCATGCCTGGCGGTATAATTTCATATAACAGGTCCTGCAATTCTGCGGCGGTCAAATCGCGATATTTTATTGCAGACAATTCACCCAACTGTCTCATCAGGGGAGGAGAGCCTACCGCAAAATGAATATCGGAACAGTTTTGTTCACGCCCCAGCTGCAAAAAAGCATTGATGCGCGCCATTAACTCATCTCCTGCAGCAGGCGATCAAGATCCATGCGCAAAGCCGTAAATGTCTGGTAGCGCTGCTCCTGGTCCACTTTCATGGCTTTCTGAATGACCGCTTCCAGGTTGAGCGGGATGGCCGGGTTGATACTGCGAGGCGCTGCTGCTTTACCTTCGACATGTTTTAGCAATGTCGACATAGGGTCTTTTTCGTCATAAGGGGGGCGTCCGGTAAAAATTCGATACATAATCACGCCAAGGCTATAGATGTCTGTGCGCGAATCAATATCTTCTCCTCTTGCCTGCTCCGGAGCCATGTAAGTTGGTGTACCCACCAGAACACCGGTTTTGGTGATGCGGCCATCCATACTGGAAGCGGCAGCCGCCAGACCAAAGTCTACAATTTTCACCTCATCGTTTTCGTTTATCAGCAGATTCGCCGGCTTGAGGTCACGATGCACCACATTCACTTGCTGCGCGGTCACCATGCCACTACATAAATCCCGAAGAATTTTAACCATACGCCGCATATCTGCAGGCACACCTTTGTCAAGCTCATCTGCCAGGGAGTGACTGGGAAAATATTCCATAGAAATAGCATATGACTTACCGAAGGTCAGAAAATCATAGATGCGGATAATATTTTCATGCGTCACTTTACGTGCATAACGCAACTCATGCGTAAAGCGCTGAACCACCGACTCATCACTGGCAAATGACGGGTTTAAAAATTTCAGGATGTACTCATCATCTACGACCAGATCATGCACTAACACGACCGTACCGAAACCGCCTTTACCGACACGCTTGATCACCTTGTAACGCTTGGCAATGGAATCACCCGGCCGCAAGCGGTCTGCATCAATCAGAACGACATTGGAATTTTGCGCATTCTCACTCTCGGCATGCCTGGTTTCCGCTGGTACTGGTTGTGGTTGTGGTTGTGGTTGTGGTGTATTAAATGCAGCAGGTACTTCATGGTTACGCAATAAATCCAGTCCGGACCGACTGAGCACCTGGGTTTTACCGGCGAAGCGATCAGCCAGATCAGCGGCCGCGTCACTGGCCAGACTTTTTACATCTTCATCATTGATGGTAATCATCTGCGTCATGGCTTGTTGTACTTGCTGGGCATTTTTATCATCCGCCAACTGTGACAATGCTGTGATTGCCTCTTTTTGCACAGCCGAATGGCCATTTGACAAAACCTTGATTAAATCCTGAACCGATTCGCGGTCACCGAGGCTGGCCAGTGCGCGTATCGCCACCTGTACGGTCTGGGGATCTTTATCCAGCATTTCACGCAGTGGCTGCAGCGCCTTATCATTACCCAAAGAGGCCAGCGCATCGGCAGCTCGTTCACGCACCCACCAGTCTTCGTCCTTCAATGCCTCGACCAGACTATCAAAGGCACGTTCATCCTTGCTGGTATTGAGTATTTCCACTGCTGTACGACGCAGAAAAGGGTCTTCATCCTTTATCAGAGCCAGCACTGCATCGACTACACGAGGTCCACCAATGGTACCAAGGGCATCAGCGGAGCGCACACGCACCCACCAGTCCTGGTCACGTAATGCCATCAGCAAGTCCTTGATAGCACGATGATCGCCCACTTCATTCAACACTTCAACCGCTGCACGCCTGATATATTCCGATTCATCCTGTAAATATTCGATCAGATATTTAACCGTGCTGGCATCGTTAAGATGAATCAGTGTCTCGATGGCTTTGGACTGCACCATCATATCCGGGTCTCGCAGCAGCTTGCAGATAAAATGTGCCGGCACCGGAATATCCATGTTCGCCAATCCTTCCAGTGCTGCCATGCGTACATTTTTGTTGGGGTCTTTCAGCAAGTCGAATAACGCGGTCCTGACTTCTTCACTACTAAACCCGGACATGAGCTTGACCACCCGATAACGGGTATCTGCGGATTCACTTTTTGAATAGGTAAGCAGGTGCGGCACGAGTTCTTCCGTGCCGATGGATTGCAGTATTTGAAATACTGTCTGGCGGATAGCCGTTGTGCCGCTATATAACACTTCAATCAATTGCTTCTGACTGATATTCCTGGCCTGATGTTTGATAATATCGATCAGATACTCCTTGCGGATATCAACGCGCTCAAGCGCATCAATGAGCAAATTGGCATCGTATTTATCTGATTTAGCCAGGATCCGTTTTATAACAGGAACCACGGCGCTATCGTCATAAGCCAGCGCATCGAAGAAATAATGCAGGCGTTCATCAGAAACCAGGCCTTGCAATAAAGACTCAAACACCTCGACATTAATGTCTTCAGACAAGGCATCAATCATCAGCGGGATCGCGGACTCACCCACTTTCCTTAACGTCAAACTAGCCTGACTAACGTCATTGGATGAGGGCGATGTGGCACTCAGTATATGACTGATTGCCTTTTTCGATTTTACTGTATCAAAGAGTCCCATGATCAACTTATATTCTTTTAACCAGCATTACCATTTCCAGGTCTGCCGCTGATTTTGTTATACAAACTATTGGTTTTCTGCACAGACCCTGGCTTGGAAAATAACGAATACAGCACCACTGGAGCACCCGTTCCGGCATCATGATATTGGTGTGTATTTGCATTGCGCCCACTTTCACTTCACTATTGTTATCACATAAGCCATCATTGACTCACTATAGGCTCTTTACATAAATGATATATTTTTTATTAATGATACAGACTTGCCCGTCTTCCAGATTCAAGGGCACAAACTGGTCGTTTTCCTTATTGAGATGATCATATAACCTTCGGCGATCAGGTGGAAATGAACCACTAATCCTGCCCGTCATCAATGAGCCATCCATCATATGCAACTCACTGTCGATGGATTCCTCGGCTGGATTCTCTACTGCATAATTCTGGTATTCAAGACGAACAATCGACGATTTATTATAAAACCGAATTTCATTCAGGTCTTCACGATGCACGACCAGAAAAGCCTCTGACTGGTTTAACAATTCAACCGGCGTTTCCTCGCCCATGTGATGAAGGCTCTGCTCCCTGACAAAAATAGAGCCCAGCACACGCCCTTCCGGGTGAATCCATAGCTTGACTGCCCTTTCCAGCTTCGGAACCTTGAAAAAATCCTCTGACATATCCACCTACCTTAAAACTGCTATAGTGCAACAATGATAATCGTTAAAATATCCTATAGAGTCAATATGTTAACACATAAGTCAATGCAAAATACTGCTTTCATGCCGGCTTATTAGCCGCTTGTCTGATTTTATATGAAAACAGGCAGTTATTCTGTTTTAAAATACAGTGGTCTGCAGCTAGTGCGATCAGTCGATTGTGCTGATATCGGCCGTTTCACTTCCTTATGCAATAATGCCAACCAGTTAACAAAAACAGGGGGTTTAGCTAAAGATTCCTGAGAAATACCCGAAAACGTAATAAAAGCATATTCTTAACGGTGTACAATTTGCTGGATTTTTACTAAAGTAAAAGACACATAACTATAATGCAACGACGGTTGAATCTTTTATGCCCAATTATGGACACATAACACACCCCGGATTGGTGCGTCAGCACAATGAGGATAATTACCTCATTGATGAAGATGCATATCTGTGGGTTGTTGCCGATGGCATGGGTGGCCATGCCTGTGGTGAAGTCGCCAGCCAGATCGTCGTAGACCTGATTCATGACAAAATCAAGGCAGGCTGCAGCCTGCAGGAAGCTGTCGCCACGGCCCATCATATCGTCCTGATTGCCGCAGACCAGCGCATGGGTCTGCCCGGCATGGGCTCAACGGTAGTTGCTGCCAGGTTCCATAACGATCATTATGAAATTGCATGGGTAGGTGATAGCAGGGCTTATCTCTGGGAGCAGGGTAAGCTCAAACAGATAACGCGCGATCATTCCTATGTTCAACAAATGCTGGATGCCGGTGCCATCAGTCAGAGTGAAGCCTTTGTTCATCCAAACCGCAATGTCATCACCCAGGCGATTGGTGCCGATGACCTTGACCAGGTTGATGTCGGCACAGTCAAGACACCGATGTACAAAGGTCAAAGCCTGTTACTTTGCAGTGATGGACTGACTGACGAAGTACAGGATGCAGCCATAGCTTCCGTTCTCAGTAGCGATGATAGCGAGCAGGACAAGGTTGACCAGTTGCTTAAACTGGCTCTGGCTGAGGGCGGTAAAGACAATGTAACCATTTTACTGGTATCCGCACCCGATCACGCCAAAAGAAGGCACGTCACCCTGGCCTGAGTGACAGCAACTAATCGTCTTCAGCTTTCAGGTTTTTCTCACTGGTTTTCTTTCCTTCACCCCTGGCCCGATTACCCGGGATCATCGGATCATCATCATCCATCAGTATTCGATACGCCGGCCCTTCAAGATCCTCATATTGACCACTACGCACTGCCCAGATAAACAACCAGACTGCCGCACCAAGAATGACCAGACCGATAGGAATAAGCAAATAGAGGATATTCATAATGACTTTGTCTTAAATTAAAATATCACCAGCATAACATGTTGTCTGGTTTGTCGCAGATGATCAATTAATGGCACTGTCTGCCTTTTAACATGGTTTCCCTGGATGTCTTATCGCGTCAAACGTAAAGCATTCAACACCACGACTAATGAACTGGCAGACATTCCGATAGCCGCCATCCATGGTGCTACCATGCCCATCGAGGCCAGCGGCAATGCTAGTACATTATAGACCAGTGCCCAAATCAGATTTTGCCTGATCACTGACAGGGTTCGTCGGGCCATCACCACACCATCGACTATATGCGGCAAACGCTCAGACAGCAAAACCATATCAGCGCTGGCATGAGCAATTTGCGACCCGCTACCCATAGCAATCGACACCTGGGCTGCCGCCAGCACCGGCGCATCATTCACACCATCTCCAACCATGACGACGATATCACCTTTTTGCTGCATGGCTTGAATGCGCTGCAACTTCTCATCGGGTAACAAGCCGGACTGCGCATCACGGATACCCAGCTGCTTTGCCACGGCATTGACAATACTGGCCTGGTCACCACTTAACAGGCTGACCTCCAGTCCCTGCGCCTGCAATGCAGAAATGCTGGCTTTGGCATCTTCGCGTATGACATCAGTCAAAACAAACAAAGCCAGCACCTTGTTTTCATCACCCAGGGCCACGACTGTTTTCTGCTGCGCCAGCATCGAACGTGCAATGGATTGGTGATTCAGCTCGGTGATAAAATCAGGCTTGCCAATTCTGTACAACTGGCCATCAATAGTGGCCTGCATACCTCGACCCGTCACCGCAACAATGTCCCGCGCCTCTGCCAGGTTAATAGCTGGCTCAATAATGGCTTTTGCTATCGGGTGTTCTGATCCGGTTTCCAACGTCGCGGCGATGGTTAATGCCTGATCATTTGACTCACACCCCAGATTGATCACTTTCTCTAACTGTAAACGACCCTGGGTCAGGGTGCCGGTTTTGTCGAATACTATATGGGTGGCTTTCGCCAGTGTTTCTAATGCATGGCCGCGTGTCGTTAGCAAGCCAAGACGTGTCAATTGACCGGTGGCCGCCACCAGTGCTGCGGGCGTTGCCAGCGATAAGGCACATGGACAGGTTACCACTAGCACTGACAGACAAATTCTGAATGCATTCTCCGGGTCATGTTGCCACCAATACCAGGCAATGATGCTGGCCAGCACCAGGATCGCAGCGACGAACCAGCCTGCTATGCGATCAGCCAATTGCGCCAGTTTTGGCTTTTCTGTTTGTGCGCGATCCAGCAAACGCACGATCGAGGACAACACAGTATCTTCGCCCACCTGTTCGACTCGCATCACCAACGGGCTTTCTATATTGATACTACCGCCTATTATCCGGCTGTTAACTTTTCTTGATACCGGCACACTTTCACCCGTCAACAAGGACTCGTCGACAGAACTTTCACCCTCAATGATCAAACCATCCGCTGGAATTGTTTCACCGGGCTTAATCCTGACCAGATCACTGACCTGTAACTCGGATGCACTGACGACTTCATCCTTACCTTCCTGCACTCGCGTGGCGGTAACCGGCAATAATCGAACCAGCTCTTCAGCAGCCTGGCCTGCGCGATGTCGCGCCATCATTTCAAGATAGCGACCCGCCAGCAGAAAAAAAGTGAACATGGTGACAGAGTCATAATACACTTCACCTTTGTCCTGAATGGTCATCCACACACTGGCAACAAAAGCAGTACCTATAGCCAAAGATACGGGTACATCCATACCCAGCTGCCTGTATTTAAGATCGCGCCAGGCCGATTTAAAAAATGGAGCAGCAGAATAAAATACCACGGGTAACGTAATTAACAGACTGACCCAGCGCATAAACTGGCGCAGATCCTGATCCATACCCTGATACTCACCCGCATACATGGCTACTGCCAGCATCATCACCTGCATGGCACCCAGCCCTGCAATAGCAAGGCCGCGCAAGGCTCGTGATCGCTCACGCTTCTGTAACTTTTCCTGGCGCCCGGCATCGAATGGATGCGCAACATAGCCGATAGCAGCAATGGCCTTGAGAATGTCGCTCAGGTGAATTTTCTCATCGTCCCATTTCACTCTGGCACGACGTGTGGAATAGTTAATACGAAACTCAATAACGCCAGGCAATGCCATTACGTGCCGCTCGTTTAACCAGACACAAGCCGCACAAACGATACCTTCAAGAATCAGTGATGCCTGACGTAAATGACCGGACTCCTGACTGACAAAGTCTTTTTGCAACTCGGGTTTATCGTACAAAGATAGCGTTGCAAACACTTCCTCCATAGCCTGCTGGGGATTACGTGATTTTTCAGTGCGGTATTGATAAAAATCGGTAAGGCCATTGGCAACTATGGCAGAAGCGACTGCCTGACAGCCAGGGCAGCACATCTCCCGTACTTCACCATCGATCTCGACCGGGTAGTGCGCACCCGGCGGTACCGGCAAATCACAATGATAGCAGTTTGACATTGGCTCAAATTTTTCCTGTTGGGGAAAAGCAGGTACTAGGTACCAGGTACCAGGATAATATACGACATGAACGAGAAATAAAGTATTTTTCAGCTCCTAGTTCCTAGTGCCTAGTTCCTCTCACCCAGTTCCTGTATTCTTGTAGAAGCATGCACCTCATAGTCTTCGTCGCCCTGGCTGAAACTGATATTTACATTCCATAAACCTGGATGCGGTAATAACAGTTCCACTTGATAGACACCGGGGGAGGTTTCCTTCATATCAAAAAGAATATCCTGACGGCTGTCCGATGCGCGCATGAATCGACCACCTACTTTCAGCCCCTCTATATTCCTGCTTGAAGCGTCTTCAATAACAAGCTGAAAAATACCGGCATCACTTGTTGTCGGCGCCTTGCCCAGCCAGCCCTTACGTATTGTCCAGCCACGCTGCTGTATTTGCTCGAGTTGACGTAAATAATGATTATACTTTAATTCTTTCTTTTGGTAGTTATTATACATCACCCCTGGAAATTGCATTTCAACCTGACTGGATGAGGCATCATCGGACATCAACAGGTTTTGCAAGCCCTGTGGCATGCCTTCTTTCGACAAGGTCACAAACACGGCATCGACGATCAGTATGATAACAAAAAAACTGACAATGATGGCCGGTCCCCAGTGAAACCATTTCTTGTTTTGTTGATCATTGCCTTGCAACTTAAGATTTTCGCGATGAGAAAATAACATACCCATCAGATAAGCTGCCATGAAAAACACGGTAATATTCATTGCCAATACATCAGCGCCTGGCCAAAAAATCAGGGCAATCGGAAAGTATATAGCCATCGCCAGTAAACTGATTACCAGTCCAGACTGCCTGGCATTTAAGGGAGTAAAGCGATAAAACAGCAGGTAGAGTAGCAATAACAGCAGCACACCTGCTGGTATCGTTAGTGCCATGGATGTCATTGGCTGGATTTCCCCCGCATAGTGAACAGGGCTTTTTTACTTTCTATGACAGCCTCACCATCAATCACCGTTTCAACAACAAACCTGAAGGGTAACTGACCGGACACCTGTTTTAATGGAGTTGATTTTACACGCACATACAGGCTGACGGATGATAGTGGTTCAAGTACGAGGTGATCAATCTTGCCAATATCGATCATCGCATTCGGCAAGTCCTGTATGCTTAGCTGTAAAGTGATTTTCTGCTCTGATTTATTATTGAATTTTATATCGTAACTGTTCTGAATACGGCCATCCGATAGCATAACGTACAAAGGATTTCTAACCTGCGTAACCGCCATGGATATTTTACTATTGGTCATAATACTCCAGACCAGACCGGTTATGGCCAACACCAGGGCGATACCATAGGCAATATTCTTTAACTTGAAAAATCGTGTCTTGCCGCCTTCAAGCTCATTCTCGGATGCATAGCGGATCAGTCCACGCTGCCAGCCCAGATTGTCCATGATGGTATCGCAGGCATCGACACAAAGTGCACATGAAATACACGACATCTGCAAACCATTGCGGATATCGATACCCGTTGGACACACCTGTACACAATAGCCGCAATCAATACAGTCACCGACCTTTTGCGTCTTTCTCTCATCTATTGTTTTCAGGCCCTTGCCCAGCTTAGCCCTTCCGGCTTCACCCTCACCGCGTTTTGGATCATAGGCCACTATCAAGGTGTCCTTATCAAACATAATACTTTGAAAGCGTGCATACGGGCACATATAGGTACATACCTGTTCACGTGCCAGCCCTGCCATCACATAGGTGGTTATGGTTAAAAACAGGGTCGTCGCATAGGCAGGGAAAGGCGCCTGAACGGTAAAAAACTGCACAATCAATTCATGCGCATCACCCCAGTAGAGGGTGAACGTCAGACCGGTAACAAAAGAAACCATTAGCCACAGTAAGTGCGTGATACTTTTCTTGAGTATTTTTTCTCCCGTCCAGCCTGCCTTGTCCAGACGTATCCTGGCGGGGCGCTCGCCCTGCACCAGATGCTCAATCAGAATATAAACATCAGTCCACAATGTTTGGAAACAAAAATACCCGCAGAAAGCTCTGCCTGCTATTCCTGTGACAAAAAACAATAGAAATGCAGCAATCATCAATATCGCGGCAAGCCAGAAAATATCCTGCGGATTGACGATCATGCCAAACAGATAAAAGATGCGGTCATGAATATCAAACATCACTGCCTGATCAACATGGGACTCTCGATGCCAGCGTACCCAGGGCAGAACAAAATACACACCGTACGCCAGCACCAGAACCAGCCACTTGATGGTGCGATAACGACCCTGTACCGATCGAGGATAGATCGGTACTCGCTCCTCAAACAATACAAGTTCTTCTGCGTTCTGGCTCATTACTTATTAAAATACCCTGGGTTAAAACAAAACGGGCTCAGACAAGCCTGAACCCGATATGGTGATAGCAATAGCAAAGGAGCCACTGATTAACTCATGAATTGATCAGTAACTCCTTAAAATAATTTACCTGCCACCACCAAGCTCGTGTACATAGACTGTTAATATCTTGATCTCTGCCGGGCTGAGCCTGTCCTTCCAATTGGGCATTTTTCGATTAACACCATTTTGAATCAACTCACGAAGTTTTTGACGTTTCCCTTCAGGTGTTTTCTCAGCATTGATATCTGCCACCGTCCAGATGCCATCGGTCAGATTGGCGGAACCGACGGATTTCATTCCGACCGCTTCCCTGGTATGACAGTAAAAACATCCGCCACCCTCTCCATTAAACAAGGCGCCCCCACGTGACACTTTCTGAGCATCAGCTTCATGACCGGATAAACTCAGCACATATTCAACCACGTCATCGAGTTGCGCATCTGTAAAGGTCTTTTTGAACCCGGGCATAAATCCATTACGCCCCTGCTCCAGTGTCATTTGAATTTCTTCAACCTTTCCACCCCAGAGCCAGTCATCATCGATAAGATTCGGGAACAAACCCACAACACCTGCTCCGCCTATACCATGGCATGCCGCGCAGTTTTCAGCAAACAGGGTTTTGCCGACTGAGCGCGTGAATTGCACCATATTGGAGTCCGACAGGATTTGCTGATAATCGGTATCAAGCAACTTTTGCATGGTTTCGCGTTGCTTGAGTGCTTCTTCGCCTTCCTGTAAATCCTTCATCAACAATGCACGTGTATTCCAATGGGTAGTAACCTCTTTATCACCCACCTTATAAGTAATACTGTTCAAGCCGCCTTTGGTATAACTCTGACCCACAGGCCAGGCAGGATAAAAAAACCAGTATGCTACGGCAAATACCACAGTGGCATAAAATGCCCACAGCCACCAGCGTGGCAAGGGATTATTAAATTCCTGTATGTCGCCATCCCATGCATGACCCGTTGTTTGCACGGATCCGGATTGGCTCTTGCCTTGTTTATCTTCACTCATCTTTTCTTACCTTGTCATCAGAGCCTGTGTACTCTTCGTGTTCTTCATCCATAAACGGAATATTTTTATAGGATTCCAGTCGTTCGGATCTTTTTTTGCTGGAGAACAAATAAACCAAAATGGCGCAAAACAGCACAAAAAATAATACCAGTGCAAATACCTTGCTGTTCTCCAGATGAGTAAACCATTGAAAGAAATCTGTCATGATATTACCCACCCGTTTCCGCAGTAAACACTAGCGGAATTCAGAAAAATGTCCTTCCTGGTAACTCTTGAAATCAACCATGGTTCCCAGTACCTGCAAATAAGCCACCAGCGCATCCATTTCAGTGATACGTGATTTATCACCATCATAGTTGCCAGTCTCGGCCTGTTGCAGAAGATTTCTTTCGGCATAAACAATATCGAGTTTTTCCGCAACCGCCTGCCCAAAGCGTTTTACATTGGCCTCGAATTCCTCGTCGGTCTCAGAGTATGGAACACCGACTGCCTTTTGTGCTTTTAAACGTGCCTGAATGTCAGAATAGTCGAGTGCATTTTTTAGCAACCAGGGATAGTTCGGCATAATGGAGTCTGGCACTACCGACCTGGGTTTAATTAAATGCTGTGTATGCCATTCATTGGAATATTTATTTCCAACACGCGCAAGATCCGGACCCGTACGTTTCGAGCCCCACTGGAACGGGTGATCATACTGTGACTCTGCCGCGAGGGAATAATGGCCATAGCGCAAATGCTCATCACGGAAGGGTCGAATCATTTGCGAATGACATAAAAAACAACCTTCACGCACGTAGATATCGCGTCCACGACTCTCCAGCGGTGAATAGGGTCGGATAGCATCGCGGCCATCAGCCTTTTGTACTTGCTCCACCGTTTCGTTGATAAAAAACAACGGCACGATTTCCACCAGCCCGCCTATACTGACCACAATCAATGTTAGCGCTATCAGCAGCCCGGCATTGATCTCAATATTTTCATGTTTGAACTTCATTAATTTCAGCTCCTAGTTTCTCAATCAGGCATTCGCCAGTTTTGCCGCTAATTTGGCGTCGAGTTCTGCGGCTTCACGTTTGGACTGGGCAATCGTGCGAATAATGTTATAGGCCATCACCACGACACCAGCGACGAAGAACATTCCGCCAATGGCACGCCACACATAAGGCTGGTGCAGGAAGGAAACCGTCTCTATAAAGCTGAATTTCAGGTTGCCATAATTATCAAAGGCGCGCAGGAACAGACCTTGACCAATACCCGCGATCCACATGGTCGTGATATATAAAACGATACCCACCGTCGCCAGCCAGAAATGTGTGTATATCAGTTTAAGGCTATAGATCTTGGTACTGTAAAGACGTGGGATTAGATGGTACATGGAGCCGAATGAAATCATCGCTACCCAGCCCAGCGCACCGGAATGTACGTGACCTATTGTCCAGTCAGTATAATGCGATAAGGCGTTGACACTTTTTAATGACATCAATGGACCTTCGAACGTTGACATACCATAGAATGATAATGACGCAATCATAAACAACATGATAGGATCAGAACGCAATTTGCCCCAGGCGCCGGACAGGGTCATGATGCCGTTGATCATACCGCCCCAGGACGGCAACAACAGCATTATGGAGAAAGTCGCCGCCAGTGTAGAGGTCCAGTCCGGTAGTGCGGTCCAGTGCAAGTGATGCGCACCCGCCCACATATACAGGAAGACCAGGGCCCAGAAATGGATAATGGACAGACGATAGGAATAAACAGGACGACCTGCCTGTTTCGGGACAAAGTAGTACATCATTCCGAGAAAAGCTGCGGTGAGGAAAAACCCTACGGCATTATGTCCGTACCACCACTGCGTCATTGCATCCTGTACACCTGAAAAGGCGCTGTAGGACTTCATCGTAAACAGACTAACCGGCATCGCCAGATTATTAAAAATATGCAGGATGGCGGTGACCAGTATAAAAGCAAGATAGAACCAGTTGGCGACATAGATATGAGGCTGGCTGCGCTGACGAAGAGCCTGAACAAAGAGCGCCAGATATGCCACCCATACAACGGTTATCAGGATATCAATCGGCCACTCAAACTCGGCATATTCACGGCCTTGCGAGTAACCCAGCATATAACTGAGTGCACCGGAAACAATAATAAGTTGCCAGCCCCAGAAGGTGAAGGTGGCCAGCCCGTCACTAAACAGGCGCGTCTGACAGGTTCTCTGCACCACATAGTAAGAGGTCGCAAATAGGGCGCTGCCACCAAAACCAAAAATAACCAGCGTAGTATGAACAGGTCGAAGACGGCCAAAGGTAATCTCTGCTATATCAAAGTTCAGCGCCGGAAACGCCAGTTCAAGGGCTATCCATACCCCTACCGACATACCCAACAGTCCCCAGACCAGGGACATGATCGCGAATTTACGAATGATCTCGTAGTTATATTGTTCTTTTGAAGCACCTGCGCGCGCCATACTTCTTGCCTCATTATTTAATGTTCTAACTAAACCCCTATAAATCAGATAGATATATAAATATAGGGCAGAAAATCCTGTATATTATAATATGCTTATATTATTCGGTTCAAGAAAAACTTTGTTGCTGGTGATGCTTTTGTTCCATAAACAACGGACGAGTCATGGGAAACTTGAACCATGATAGCTAGAAATTGTAGCTGTTATGCAGTTTTTTGCATGTCTTCTGCTGCAAAAATCAGCGACTATCGTCTTCTCTTCAAACCTGGCAAAGAGGTTGATGCTTACACTGCTGCTATCAATGAGTCTTCAGACGAAGTTAATCGATAGTCGTTACAAGGACACCATCAGTTAAACCACTGCATCACTAACGGAATATAATGATCGACTAACAGGAAGGCAAAAATCCCCATCAAATACAGAATTGAAAATCCGAAGGTTTTCATGGCGATATTGCTGCCTTCTTCGGCCTTCATTAACATGATGGCGTAATAAAGAAAACCCAGCCCCAGGGCAAGCGCACCGCCGAGGTAAAAAACGCCACTCATTCGGGTAAGAAACGGCAAGATACTGACAACCAGCAAAAGAATGGTATACAACAATACGTGCAATTGCGTAAAAGGAATGCCATGAGTCACAGGTAACATCGGTATTTCCACCTTGGCATACTCATCGCGACGATGAATCGCGAGGGCCCAGAAATGCGGTGGCGTCCACACAAATATGATCAGGAACAGTAGTAAGGAATTGGGATCAACACTATTGGTCACTGCGGTCCAGCCCAACACAGGAGGCGCTGCACCTGCGGCACCACCGATGACAATGTTTTGCGGGGTCGCGCGCTTCAGGTACATCGTGTAAATAACAGCATAACCAATCAGTGAAGCGAACGTCAGCCATGCAGTCAACGCATTCACCAGAAACCACAGTATTGCCAGACCGATGACGCCAATGGTCAATGCAAAAATAACAGCATTACGCAAAGGCAAATGTCCCTGGGGTAAAGGTCGGTTCCTGGTCCTTGCCATGACCTCGTCCACTTTCTGGTCGACCACGTGATTGATTGCCGCGGCAGAGGCTGAAGCCAATGCAATACCGATAGAACCAAACACCAGGGGTTGCCATGGCACCATACCCGGCACGGCCAGAAACATGCCGACAATGGCGGTAAACACCAGTAGCATAACGACCTTTGGCTTGCACAGCTCATAATAGTCAGCCCATTTGATTGTCATTGTGCTCATCGCTTTCTCTTGCTTATCTTTGTTATTTACGTAACTTACTGTTCTTCATGAGTTTGGCCATATCACCCTGCATGCCTTTAGCCAGCTTAAGGATAGCCTCTTTCCCCATGCCTGCCTGTGCTTGCTGTTCCCTCTTTTCCTGCTTGTAATACATCATGACCTTGGCGTCCGGGTCTACTACATAGATCGCATCAGAGTTTAACGGGTCGCGCTCACCTTCTGTAGCAAATATCATCTTCAGTTGCTGCCGCTGCGCATCGTTGCTCAGCAATGCTGTTTGCAATGAAGGAAATTGCGCCAGTGTCTTTTGTAATCCGGCATCGACTACACCCGAGGTAATAACAAACAGGCGCTTCATCCTGGAAACCTCTTTACCCTGGCTCAGGCGTACGTTCTTCATAATCATCAGATGATCGAAGCAGTCCCTGTCGCAGGACCCTGAATTAAAGTAAACATAGGTCCATTTCTTGTCGAGGATATCAGCGGCGATCGGCTGTCCATTAACATCAGACAAACCATTTATCGGAAATTTAACCGGGGGATCGATTAACGTACCATAATTGGATGTGCCCAGGGAGCGAACGACATCAGGGAAATAATTATAAACAACCCAGGCTGCACCCATTGGGGCTATAAACATAAGTAACATTAATGGAAGAGCCATGCGTGAAAACAGGCCTTTTTTTACAACTTCACTCACCTTGATCAACTCCTGCGCCAGTCTGATTACTGGTCTTTTTAAACGATAAAACAACGTACATAATTAACGATAAAATCACCAGAGAAAACCATTGGACGGCATAACCCGTGTGTTTTTCCGGTGTCATTCTCGGGCCTGATTGAAACTGCTGGCGCCAGTCCCTGATCAATCCATACTCCTGACTGCTGGTCTGGTAGACGACATATGGCATGAGATTATACCCTGTTTCCTTGCTTAGCCACTGCAAATCAACGTAAATAACACGTTTTGGCCAGACCAGACCGGAGGCACCCGGCTGACCCAGCTTCATCCCGACACTGGGAACATTCTCAACTCGACCCTGTATGTTGAGGGGGCCTTCATCCCCGGGCAAATCGGGTATAAATCGTCGATCGTCACCCTGCTTTATCCAGCCGCGATTCACCAGCACATAGACATCACTACCCTGGATCCTTAAAGGAGTAAAAACGTGATAGCCTGGCTTTCCATTATACTTCTGATTTTCCAACAGTATTTGTCTTTTAAGATCAAAATTTCCATGAATTTCAACCTGTCGATACAGCATGTCAGCTATTTGACTATCATCGCTTTGCAGTAGCTCAGCCTGAGGGGCAGAGTGCTGTTGACGCATATCTATCTGCGCCTGCTTATCGGCAGCGCGCTGCAGCTGCCAAAAGCCTAGCGATAACCCCAAGGGCACCAAAATCAACAGCGTAACTGTCAGGTTCCATCGGTGCTTGAATTGAAATCGACCTAACTGCATTCAACCATCTACCTTCATCGTTTACCTACTAAAGGACAGCAATAATTGTTATTATCACCATTTACTTCAAGCCATTATGTAACGCTTATGTCACTTTTCAAGATACTGGTTGTACTGTTATTACTCGTTGTCGTATCAGCTCTGTTCTCAGGCATGTATTACATGATGAAAGACAAGGGCAAATCTGATCGTGCTGTCAAAGCACTCACCTGGCGTATTGGCCTGTCATTGGTACTATTTGCTTTATTGATGATTGGCGCAGCAACTGGCCTGATTCAACCTCACGGCGTATAAATCCAGACCACCGACACGCATTTAACGAGAGTGATTTATTCAGCTGACTAACATCAGCGTATCACGTTCGTACCGATGACGAAGTAAACACCAACATTATCAATATCACCGCAAAATCGCTCCCGTCCTTCCGTGGACTCCGCGAAATAAGCACTTCCTTGCGCAAACTCGCTCTCGGCCTTCCTTCGGTAGTACTTTTTGCCGGTGATACTAGCGTTTAGAGTCACTCCGCACTTCCGTGTGCTCTCACGACTAGTACGACTCAGCAATGTCCAAAA
>Ga0316205_10002344_pt1 | contig 19997 bp, 19 predicted proteins | sample 3monthpyrite_MG_FD_204941 | JGI IMG/M metagenome (GOLD analysis project Ga0316205, IMG submission 204941) | Microbial mat bacterial communities from mineral coupon in-situ incubated in ocean water Damariscotta River, Maine, United States -... | ecosystem: Environmental > Aquatic > Marine >... | reverse complement strand
GGGAAAGATCGGCATTTCCTTGCGTATCTCATCCCATTCATCCCACGCATCCGAATAGGAGACCTTCTCGAACACGACCCGCTCGGCCGGTGCGACCCGCTCAGGCACGTTGATTTCGGTGTCGGTGCCATAGGTCAGGGTGCCCGCGACCACAGCGTCAGGACCAAAGGAAATGGACTTTGCGACGATACGGGCGTCACCGAGAATGGCGGCGTTCAGCACCACGTCCTGCCCCATGGCCGTCAGGGACCCGGTGACGGGGCTTTCAATCGTCACAGAGCGCCCGAACATGCGCGCATTCCCTCCGATTTCGGCACTGGACTCCGATCGCACCGTGAACCCGGCAACGGTCAGATCTTCGGATGTCTTGCCACTTATGCGGACCGTGAACCCGGCCCCGTACAGGTCTTGCGCCGTCGCCGTATCAATCGAGACGTCAAATCCCGCGACATGCAGATCGCCTCCCGAGGACCCCTGCGTGCTGGCCGTTCGCGCGGATACGAATGTATCGCCTGCCGTGTCCAGCGTTTCACTGACGGTCTCGCCGGCGATGAATGTATCCCCTCCATTTTGCAGCGTCACCGTATCGGACAGGGCCGCAGTGGCGACAAAAAGGGACATCGCGACGGCCAGACCGGTTCGAAAGGAAAACATGACGGGCTCCCCACCAGAGAAATGCTGTTGGCCCATGTGTAAGGCACCCAAATTTGCATCGATTGATCGGGATCAATCGTTTTCTCCTCCGGCTTGCTAGGCACAGATTGGCACGTGTTCCGTGCCAGACAGAAAAGGAGATACCCCATGTTTCGTCAAAACCTGCCTGATCGACTTTCCGGTTCGGATGACTCCTCCTACTTCCCGTCGTTCCAGCGTGAGATGAACCGCCTTCTGGAGCAGTTTCGCAACGGATTTCCCGTGCCCGAAACGGATGCCCGACTGGCCTATGGCGCCAGCCTGTTTCCGGCGATCGATGTTGTGGAAACCGATGACGCCGTCGAAGTCAGCGCCGAAGTTCCCGGCGTCAGTGAAAAGGACCTTGATGCGTCGATTTCCGGTGATGTTCTGACCCTGAAGGGCGAAAAGAGTTCCGAGCACGAGGAAACCAAGGACAACTATCATCGCCTTGAGCGCAGATATGGCAGTTTCCGGCGGCAAATTCCGCTCGGGTTCACACCCAACGACGGCGCGGTCGAGGCCAGGTTCTCCGACGGCGTGCTCAAGCTCACCATCGCCAAGCCCCCTGCGGTCAAGGCAGACATCCGGAAAATCGACATCGGCAAAAGCTGACATCGTCACGGGGCGCGCGTTCCCGCGCCCCGCCTTTTTCATTCAGGGAGGCAGTTCGGATGAAACCCAAAACAATACTCGTTTGCCTGACAACGGCCGAACATGCCGATACGTTGATGAAACATGCCGTGCCTCTGGCGCGCAAACACGACGCGCACCTTGTCGGGCTGCACACGATTGAGGCCGTGCTGGTCTATCCGGGCATCGCCATGCACATCCCCGGCCCGGCCTTTGGCGCATTCAACGAAAGCCAGAAAGAAGAAGCCCGGAAGATCAGGGCCGTGTTCGAAAGCCACACCGAAAGGGAAACCTTCCAGAGCGAGTTCAGGCTTGTCCGGGCCGAGGCGACATCAGCCACCGAACGCATGGTGGAAAGCGCGCACGCGGCCGATCTTGTCCTCATGGCGCATGAAGACAGGGACGCAGACAGGTATGATCAGCGCCATGCTCAGGTTCAGGTCATCCGCAACAGCGGGCGTCCGGTGATCGTCATTCCGCTGGAATATGACGGCCCCGAGATCGGCGCAAACATCGTCGTCGGGTGGAGCGACACACGCGAAGCTGCCCGTGCGGCGCATGATGTTCTTCCACTTGCCGATGCCGGCGCGCAGGTGACCGTGTTGCGGGTGGGTCGTGCGCCAAAGGATCCGCTTGAGGATTCCGACGGGATTGATCTGGTTGAAACGATGTCCCGGCACGGCCTGAATCCGACGCTGGAATTTCGGGACCCGTCAGGTGACAGCATTGCGGCCGTTCTGAACAAGGTCGCGTTCGAGAAAGGTGCGGACCTTATCGTGACGGGCGCGTTCGGCCATTCGAAAACCTATGATTTCGTGATCGGCGCAACGACCTACACGTTGCTGAAAGACGCCCGGTTGCCGGTGCTGTTCAGCAAATAGCGGAGCCGGACGGAAAGACGAGGGATCAGGCCATTGGATCATCCGCCGCGCCTGCGGCCTGACGCGAGGGCACATCCGCCGCGCGGGCCAGCGGCGACGTGTCTGGCACCATGATCCCGGCCCGCACCGCGCCCGGGTTCATCGCACGCAAACGCAAGAGGTCCGGAGCCGCCCGTCTTGACCCAAGTCTCGCCAAACAAGATCAGGAAAGGCTTGAGAGTGGCGCAAAACCCGCTCAGGGCGCGCTGGTGTCCAGGCCGAAGGTCAGGCCGAAGCTGATGATCGCATCCGTTGACTTGCCGTCGCTGGGGAAGGCCTGGACAAAGGCATTGCCCACCGTCGCGCGCATTCCGGCCAGCGGGATCACGTCGCCCATATTGTATTTGAACCGGTCCCCGTCACCCGGATACAGCGCCAGCCCCCCGGTCAGCGCAATCTGGCCCCAGTTCCAGTCGTAGACCGGATACCCTACCATCGCCGCCACCGATCCGCCGCCATAGCTGTTGCGGAACCCGCCCACGGACCAGTCGAACCGCTCGCCCTCCCAGGTCAGGAACGCGCCGGGATTGACCTCCTCGAAGTTGAAGCTGGAATTGACGTGATACGATCCCAGCAGGATCGACACCCGGTCTTGCGCCGCGGCAGGCGGTGCTGCGGCAAGACCCGCCGCCATCGTCCCGGCCACGAATGCCTCTCTCGCGAAATGTCCTGCCATGGTGCTGCGTCCTGCTCCGGGATTTTCCGTCAGGATAGTCGTGCCGCGGGCACCGCGAAACACCCGGGCCGCAAAATGTCGGGCCTGAGTCCAAAAGGTCTCACCCCGCGGTCAGCCGCCGATCACATAGAGCTTGCGCATATGCTCGTGGATCACCCATTCCCCGGTCCACCCCCTGGGCAGAACCAGCAGGTCGCCCGGGCCGATGTCCCGCGCCTTCGATCCATCGCTGTTGCGGACCGTCGCCCGCCCCCTGATGATGTGGCAATACTCGCCCGCCGCCGTCCGGTCGGCGGTGAAACGCCCCGGCGTGCATTCCCACAGGCCGATCGAAATCGCGCCATCCTGCGACGTCCACAGCGGCGCGGCCGCTTCCGTCTGACCTTCCGTCAACGTCGTCGGCTTGGGGCGGAATACCCCCACCCCGATCCGTTCCAGATCGCCGAATGCCTCCGGATCGACCATGCCTGTACCCTCCTTGCCATTTCGTCCCGGTTTCGATCCTGCACAGGCCCGGGGCCGGAATGCAAAAGGATTTGACTACTGTACACATGTGTCTAGATTGGTTTGGAAACTGCGTGGCGAGGACAGCATGACACTTACGACCAGACCCAGGCGTCAGGGGCGCCGGGCCCGGCAGGACACCGCCAAATCCGCCCCGGCCCGCAAGGTCGATTACCGCAACCTGCGCAACCCGTTCCCGGTGATGAACCTCTTCTCCGAGGATCGGATCGAGGCCATGCACGCCACCGCTCTGGAGGTTCTGGAAACCCTCGGGATCAAGGTGCTTTTGCCCGAGGCGCGTGCGCTCTTCCGGCAGGCCGGCGCGCGCGTGGACGAGGCGGCCGAAATGGTCTGGCTGGGCCGCGAGATCATCGACGCCGCGCTCGGCACCGCGCCGCGACAGATCCACTGCCGGGCGGCCGCTCCCGAACGCGATGTGACACTGGAACTGGGCCGCATGGTGTTTCAGCCCGGCGCCGGCGCGCCCCATGCCACCGACCTCGAACGCGGCCGCCGCCCAGGCACCGAACGCGATTTCCGCGAACTGGTGATGCTCACCCAGCATTTCGACGTTCTGCACATGGTCCCGCCCCTGGTCGAGCCGCAGGACGTGCCCATGCACCTGCGCCACTACGCCACGCTCGATGCGCAGATGTCGCTCACCGACAAGCTGCCCTTCGTCTTTGCGCGCGGCACACCGCAGGTGCAGCAGAGCTTTGAGCTTTTGCAAGACTTCCGCGGGCTTTCGGATGATGAGTTTGCAGAAAATCCCCATTGCTACACGATCATCAACACCAACAGCCCGCGCACGCTGGACATTCCCATGGCCCGGGGGCTGATCGATTTCGCCCGCGCGCGGCAGGTCTCGATTGTGACGCCCTTCACGCTCATGGGGGCCATGGCGCCGATCACCGTGGCCGGGGCCATCACGCTCAGCCACGCCGAGGCGCTGGCCGCCATCGCATTGACGCAACTGGCAAGACCCGGCGCACCAGTGTGCTACGGCACCTTCACCTCGAACGTGGATATGAAATCCGGCGCGCCCGCCTTCGGCACGCCCGAGCATTTCCAGGCGTCGCTTGCCGCGGGCCAGCTGGCACGCAAGCTGGGGCTGCCCTGGCGCTGTGCCAGCGGATCGGCGGCCAATATCAACGACGCCCAGGCCGCCAACGAGACACAGTTCGGCAACTGGGGCTGCTTGCTGGCCGGGGCGACGGTGATCATCCACTCCGCAGGCTGGCTCGAAGGCGGGCTGACCGTGTCCTACGAAAAGCTGATCACCGACATCGAGGTGCTGCAAATGGTGGCCGAGCTGTGCGCCGGGGCCAGCGCCGGGGACGCTGAAATCGGCCTGTCGGCCCTGGCCGAGGTGCAGCCGGGCGGGCATTTCTTTGGCGCGCAGCACACGATGGAACGCTACCAGACCGAGTTCTACGAACCGCTGATCGGGGATTGGTCGAATTTCGGCACTTGGAGCGAACGCGGCGCCCTCGACGCCTCGACCCGGGCCACGGCCAAATGGCAGGAGATCGTCGCAAACGCCCCTCAAGGCATCGGCGACCCCGCCCGCCTCGAAGGGCTGCGCGCCCGGATCGCCCGCATGGCCGAGGCCGGCGGCGCCGCGCCGGAAAGCTGAGCCATGGAGACCGCCACCCGCAACCTGCCCGAGACACCCCGGACGCCCGAGGCCCAGGGCAACATCAAGGCGACCCGCGAGGACTGGATCAGGGCTGCGCTCGACACGCTGGTCGACAGCGGCGTGAGCGAGGTCAAGATCCTCGGCCTCGCCACCCGGCTCGACGTGTCGCGATCCAGTTTCTACTGGTATTTCCGGAGCCGCACGGACCTGCTCGCGTCCCTGCTCGATCACTGGGAAGACACCAACACGCAGGCGCTGGTTGCCCACACCAGGGCACCGGCGGACACCATCACCCAGGCCGTGGCGCATTTCTTCCGGTGCTTCCTCAACCCGTTGATATTCGATCAGAAGCTTGATTTTGCCGTGCGCGAGTGGTCACGCCGGGATGCGGATGTGCGGCAGAAGGTCCGCGCCAACGACATGATGCGCCAGGCCGCGATCCAGGCCATGTTCGAGCGCCACGGCTATGCCCCGCCCGAGGCCGACATCCGCGCCCGCATTCTCTACTACCAGCAGATCGGCTATTACGCGCTCGACCTTGCCGAACCGCTGACCGAACGCCAGGCACGCGTGGCGGGCTATCTCGAAGGCTTCACCGGCGTCACCCCGTCCCAGGCCGAGGTGGCAGCCGCCCGCGCCTATGCCGCGGCCCATGTGAAGGACGCGGACTGACCGGCCCGGACCCGGGGCTTTTCCTTTCGCCAAATAAATCCCGGCGGCACGGGCCTGCGGTTTCGCAGAATTCACAGGCCGAGGGGACGGCGTCCCCTTCCTCCCGCAGCCGGATGCGCGCGCCGTCAATGACAGACCCGCGCCCGCCGCCGCTGGTGTCGCGGCCCCAGGGCGGGCCGGGTGGCCTCCCACAGATACCCCACGAAGGCCTGCGCCGCCGCGCTCTCGGGGTTCTGCGCGGCACTGGATTTCAGCGCCAGTCGCGCCGCCCCCGGTGTCACCAGCCCCTTGGCCGAGAACACCCATTCCAGGAACCCCAGACGCGCGATGGCATCGGCCTCGTCGCCCCGCGCATCACAGGCCTCCAGCCCGCTCAGGATCGTTGTCACGGTCATTGTCTTGTTCTCCCCGGCCACACCCCGGGCCGGATGGGGCGAGGGGCCTTGCGGGGTCGCGGGTCAGACATCTGCATGGCCCGCCGCCCATGTCCGCCCCCCGCGGATTGACGTCTCCCAAGGCTGGTTTCCGGGCTCGGGGGCGGTTGTGACACCTGCGATCGGGCACCTTCCCGGGCCGCACGGGCCCAGTGGCATCTCGCCTGATCGCCCCTCCTTACCGTTGCGGGGGCAGCGCCGGGATTGCACCGGCTTCCCAATTCTCCGACTCCTTGCGGAGGCGGCACCCTGACGGGTTCAGGCTACGAAATTTCATCCGCGGTGCAAGCGTCAATTCGGACACACACGGGCCAAATTGCGTCACGCCGGACCGACCACAGGTTACGCGGCCCCGGAGGTGGTTCGGGGCTGACTCCCGGCCGTTATGGATGCTGATTTCCGAGCCCGTTTCACGGCGTTTCCGGTACCGTTCCAACCCGGGTTCCGAGCAGCGCCCAATACCCGCCGCATACGACATGTCACCGTAAACCTGTCATTTTAGACATGTCTTGTATGACATATCTTAACCGACGTGAAAGCTCGCAAGACACTGATTCAAATGTATCTTTATGTCCGGAATTTTCAGAGCGCGGCAACCCGCCCGCTCAGGCTCGGCACCGCCTGCCCGCCCACCTGCAATCCGGCGATGGCACCGCCCTCGATGACAATCTCGCTCAGGATCATGCTGGGCCGCCCGATCTCGCCCCCCTGCCGGGCCACGATCCGACGGACTTCAGGCGCGATCAGGCCCCGCGCCACGAGATACCCGGACAAGGCCCCGTTCGTCGTGCCCGAAGCAGGTGTTTCATTCACCCCGACCGCAGGACAGAAATCCCGGATCACCAGCGCCCCCTCCCCGGTCATGGCAAAACACCCGACCGTGTGCACGCCGACGGCCTCGCTCAACGCCCTGAGTGCCGCGAAATCGGGCGCGAGTGCCGCCACATCGCCGGCCGCCCCGAAGGCCACGAAGAGATGTCTCAGTCCTGCATCCGCCGCCCCGGGTGCGGCCACCAGAGGCGCCCCCCCGGCCCCCAAAGCGGCCAGCAGCGCGCCTTCGTCCACCTCGACCGAAATCGCCTGCGGCACCGCCAGTTCCATCATCACCTGCGGCCCGCCGGGTCCCGGCACAACGCGCACCGGCACGTCTCCTGCCCCGGCTTTCAGCGTGAAGGTCTGATCACCGCCCCCGCCATCGCCCGCAAGATGCGTGAACAACCCGATCGTCACATGCCCGCACATGGCGATCTCGCCGCCGGGCATGAAGAACCGCGCAGTGACCTCCCGGCCATCGCGGGCCGTCACGAAGCCCGTCACCGGCGCGTTCAGCTCCCGCGCGATGCCCTGCATCTGCTCGGGCGTCAGATCGGCCGCATCCCAGACGATCCCCCCGACATTCCCGCCAAAGCGCGTATCGGTGAAACAGTCATAGACATCAAAAGGATACCCAACCATCGCCCACCCCTCTCCCGGGTTTCAGAACGGAATGTCATCCGCCCCGGTGACAAACCTGGCCACGACCTTCTTCACCCCGGCCTTCTCGAAGGCGATCTCCAGCTTGTCGCCCTCGATGCCGATGATGGCACCATATCCGAACTTCTGGTGAAACACCCGCTCACCCACCGTATGCGCGCTGACCGCGGCCATGTCGATCACGCTCGAACGGCTTTCGCGCGGCTGGCTCACGGGGCGCTGACTGGCCCGCGCCTGAAGCCGCTTCCAGCCGGGCGAATTGTACCCGTCCGCGGCCGCGGCGCGCTCTTCGATCCCCGATCCCGCGGCCATCCCGGCCGCGCCATAGCTCCCGCCATACAGCCCCGGCGGCGTCAGCACCTCCACATGCTCCCCGGGCAGCTCGTCGATGAAGCGCGACGGCAGGGACGATTGCCACTGCCCGAACACCCGCCGGTTGCCGGCAAAGGAAATCGTGCACAGCTCCTCGGCGCGCGTGATACCCACATAGGCCAGACGGCGCTCCTCCTCGACACCTTTCAGCCCGGTCTCGTCCATGCTGCGCTGCGACGGGAAGAGGCCATCCTCCCAGCCCGGCAGGAACACCGCCGGAAACTCCAGCCCCTTGGCCGCGTGCAGGGTCATGATGCTGACCTTTTCCTCGGCCCCTTCCTGCTCATTGTCCATGATCAGGCTGACATGCTCCAAAAAGCCCTGAAGGTTTTCAAACCCTTCCAGGGCCTTGACCAGTTCCTTGAGGTTTTCCAGCCGCCCCGGCGCCTCGGGCGTCTTGTCGTTCTGCCACATCCCGGTATAGCCGCTCTCATCCAGGATGATCTCGGCAAATTTGATATGGTTACCCTCGAGAATTTCTCGATACCATCCAAGAACCCTGGACTGAGATCGCAACCTGTCAAACTCAGCAAAAGCATCGGCGACCTCGTCATCAACTTCAGCATCTTCAGGCAAAGTTGCGGTGTATTCTTCGAGATTGCTTGTTCCAAATTCACTTTCGAGATCTATCTCCAAGGTATTGGCATAAATGGCAAATTGTGTCTCTTCGTTCGAAACTCGTTCAATTTCAGCGGAATTGCCCGTCTCTCGCTGTAGCCATTGCCAGCGAGCAAGACTTTGAAGAAAGTGACGTAGTTCCTTACCGCCTTTTCCAGACAGACCAGTGCCATCAAGCAAGGCTACAGCACCAAGCGAGAGAGAAACTCCTTGCAACTGAGCCATCCCTCGAATCTTCTGCTGCGCCTTGTCGCCCAGGCCCCGCTTGGGCGTGTTCACCACCCGCTCGAAGGCCAGATCGTCGGTGGGCGAAACCACCAGCCGGAAATAGGCCATGGCATCGCGTATCTCCATCCGCTCATAGAAGCGCGGGCCGCCAATGACCCGGTATGGCATCCCGATGGTCAGAAACCGGTCCTCAAAGGCGCGCATCTGATGGCTTGCCCGCACCAGAATGGCGATTTCTTCTGGCCAGAACTTTAAAAGAGGAGGTTGGAGAGAAAGCCCTTCTTCCTGCCTTGAACTCAGCTCCCAAAGCAGATTCTTGTTGCGATCTTCGGACAAAAAGCTCTCGTGGGCTTTTAGGCGTTCTTCTAGCTGATCAAAGCTGTTCAAGCCTCGCAGAGCATCCGCTTCAGCCAAGCGTTGGATTTCGTTGGTCAACATCTCAGACCGGGGATTGTTTCTCCTCTTGGCAACAGCGGACGTGCCCGATTGCATCGCCTCGATCTCCTCGCCGATCCAGCGCGCCTCTTCCTCGCCGTCCCAATGCCCGATCAGCCGGACCTTCTCGCCGCCCTCGGCCTGCGTCCACAGCTCCTTGCCCAGCCGCCCCTTGTTCCCGGCAATCACGCCCGAGGCCGCGGCCAGGATATGCGGCGTCGAGCGGTAATTCTGCTCCAGCCGCACCACATGCGCGCCCGGAAAATCCTTCTCGAACCGCAGGATATTGCCCACCTCGGCCCCGCGCCAGCCATAGATCGACTGATCATCATCGCCCACGCAACAGATGTTCCTGTGCTCGGCCGCCAAAAGACGCAACCACAGATACTGCGCCACATTGGTATCCTGATACTCGTCCACAAGGATATAGCGGAACCACCGCTGATACTGCGCCAGCACGTCCGCGTGCTCCTGAAAGATCACCACCACATGCAGCAGCAGATCGCCGAAATCCACGGCGTTCAGCTCCCGCAGCCGCGTCTGGTAAAGCGTATAAAGCGCCACGCCCTTGCCGTCATAGGCCGATGCCTCGCTCGCGGGCACCTTGTCCGGCGTCCAGGCCCGGTTCTTCCAGTGATCGATGATCCCCGCCAGCTGCCGCGCCGGCCAGCGCTTGTCGTCGATACCCGCCGCCGCCACCAGCTGCTTGAGAAGCCGCAGCTGATCATCCGTGTCCAGAATGGTGAAGTTCGACTTCAGCCCCGCAAGTTCGGCATGCCGCCTGAGAAGCTTCACACAGATCGAATGAAACGTGCCCAGCCACGGCATCCCCTCCACCGCCTCGCCCAGATGCCGCCCCACCCGGGTCTTCATCTCGCGCGCCGCCTTGTTGGTGAAGGTCACGGCCAGGATCTCGTTGGGCCGCGCCGTGCCGGTGTTCAGCAGATGCGCGATCCGGCTGGTCAGCGCCTTGGTCTTGCCCGTTCCGGCCCCCGCCAGCATCAGCACCGGGCCCTCCATCCGCTCCACCGCCTCGCGCTGCGCGGGGTTCAACCCGTCCAGATAGGGCGTCGCCCGCGCCGCCATCGCGCGCGCCGACAGGGATGCGCCGTCAAAGGCGTCTGAATCACTGAAACTGCTCATGCGCGAAACGATACAGGCAGATGATTGCGAATGAAAGCCTGTGTTCCTCTAATGTTCCGTCCCGATCCGTTTCTTCCGGCCGGAACTGTCCCGGGGTTCGGGGCAGAGCCCCAAGGCCTGCGTGGCCCGAACGCGCTCGAACCTGCGCGCCGCGCGCGCGATCGGATCACGCGACGGCAAACTCGAACGCATAGGCCACCAGCAGCGACCCGATCACCGCCAGCGCGAGATAGAGAAGAAACGGCTTCACCCGCAGCACCGGCAGGATCGCCATCGCGCCCCAGATGCTGATCACCCCGCCCGACACCAGGAACCCCATCGCCGCCCCGGGCGACATGCCATGGGCCATCAGCCCCCGCGCCAGCGGCAGAGCGGCATAGCCATCCAGATAGGCCGGCGCCCCCACCGTGACCGACAGCGGTATCGCCCAGACCGATTGCGCGCCCAGAATCCCGGCCAGCGCCTCGGGGTCCAGCCACAGGTTCAGCAGGAACTCGGCGGCAAAGGCTGGCGTCAGACAGATCAGCATCAGCCGGGTCGTCGCCCAGGCCTGGTCCCGAAACGCCGCGCGCCGCTCTGTGTCGCGCCACACAGCGCCCAGGTAGGGCCGCGCGCAGCCGCTCCGGCCCGCCACCAGCGCCGCCGCAATACCATTGTGCCGCAACGGGGTGCTGACCCAGCCGCGCCCTGAGAACGCCTGCGTCACCGCCCCGCCGAACAGGCCCAGACCAAAGGCCCCCAGCGTCTTGCCCACCGCGAAACTCATGCCCAGCATGGCCGCCGTGGTGGCCAGCATCGCGGGATCGGTGACAGGCGAGCTCAGCCAGAACGCCATGACCGGGGCCAGCGGCACCCCGGCCGCCAGCAGCCCCGCCATCAGCGGCAGCACCGTGACACCGCAAACCGGCGTCACCGCGCCAATCGCCGCCGCCGCCACGATCGCCCGCCCGGGCCGGGCCTCGAACACCCGCGCCACGGCGCTGTCCGCGCCGCTCGCGATGATCCAGGCGGCCAGCAGGATGCCGGGAATGACCAGCGGCGAGATGACGACAAAACTCCACAGCACGAAACCCGCCATGTCCCGCATCACCCCCGGCCACAGCACCACGCTGGCCAGCAGGATCAACGCAAGGGCGCCGAGGATCAGCGGCGCACGGGATCGGGTGACGGGTTGGGACGGCAGCTGGGACATGGGGGGCCTCTTTCCGGGACCTTGTCAGGATGCCACGTGATTTGATACAAGAAAAACGAATAGTTTAAATGGAACCTATGAGAAATTACGATGCCTCAACTCGACAGCGATCTGCTGCGCACCTTCCTCGCCGTGGCCCAGAGCGGCAGCCTCACTGACGGTGCGATGCGCATTCACCGCACGCAATCGGCGGCCTCGCTCCAGATCAAGCGGCTTGAGACGACGCTGGGCGCGCAGGTCTTCACCCGCCACGGGCGCGGCGTGCGCCTGACCGGGCTCGGCGCGCGGCTCCTGCCGGTCGCGCGCGAAGTGACCGTGCTGCTGGATGACACGTTCCGCACCCTCACGGCGGACGGTCTTGCCGGGCGATTGCGCATCGGCCTGCCCGACGACCATACCCAGACCCGCCTCGCGCGCATCCTGGCGCAGTTCGCCCAGAGCCATCCACAGGTGGAGCTCGACGTCACCTGCGATCTCAGCGTGCATTTCCCCGATAAACTGCGCGACGGCAGGCTCGATCTGGCCGTCTACGAGGTCGAAACCGCTTCGGGGGAGGAGATACTCCTGACCCGCGATCCCACCGCCTGGGTGCAGAAACGCGGCAGCAGCCTCGCCACCCGCAGCACCCTGCCCGTGGCGCTCTTTGACCGGGCCTGCTGGTGGCGCGATGTCGCGCTCGCGGCGCTGAAATCCGCGAACCGCCCCTATCGCATCGCCTATTCCAGCCAGAGCGTGAACGGTGTGGCCGCAGCCATCGAAGCGGGCATCGCCATCGGCCTTCTGGGCACCGGCACCCTGCCCGACACGCTGGAGCCTGTGCCCGACAGCCTCGGCCTGCCGGACATGCCCGCATCGCATCTGGTACTGGGAACCGGCGCCGGGGCGTCGGGGGATGCGGTCGGCACGATGCGCCGCGCCATCACGGACGCCTTCGCGCACCCCGCCTGAAGGCGCGCAGGCGCTTCAGTCGAACCAGCCCGGAGCGCGCCTCAACCGGCGGTCTTGCCGTCCACCGTTTCGGCCATGGCCTCGGCGCGGGCGGCAATCTCGGCCAGCGTGTCGGTCACATCCGTGGGCACCACCGGCACCTCGACGCGCTGCGGCTCGGGCGCAGGCGTGTCGCGCAGCCGCGCCAACTCGGCATCCTTCTCGGCCATCTTGTCCTCGGCCTCGCGCAGCTTGTCCTGCATCCCCGCCGTCTTGTCGGCCAGCATAAGTCCCGCCATCAGCAGCATCCGGGATTCCGGAATGCGTCCGATCTGCGCGGCCAGAACCTGCGCCTCGTCATCCAGCATCTTGGCGGCGGCATGAAGGTAATGCTCTTCGCCCTCCTGGCAGGAGACCTCGAAGTTGCGGCCACCGATTTCCACGTTCACTTCGGGCATCACGCATCCTCCGTCCGGGCGGCATCAGAGCCGCCCGTGTCATTGATCACCGTATCGAGATCGGCCAGGATCAGGTCCATCTCGGCCCGGTCCGCCGCGCGACTGGCGCGCAGGCCCTCCAGCTCGGCCATCATCGCCTTGTTGATCAGATGCGGCTCGATCACGCCGGTGGTGTTGGCCTCGCGCAGCGCGGTGTTGTTGTCGCGCAGCTGCTGGTTGGCCAGGCGCAGCGCCTGCAGCTCGGCATCCATCTTGCGCAGCGCCTCCTTGCGGCCCGCCTCGGCGGTTTCGCGCTCGCCGGCCGCGCTCGCGTTGACCTTTTCGGCCTCCCTGACGCGCGCGTTCAGCGCCTTCACCCGCTCTTCGAGCTGCGCATTGGCCAGCCGCTCGTCCTCCAGCGCCTGGCGCAGCTCCGACACCTCGGTGCCGCCGCCGCCATCGCCACCCGCCGGGGCGAGGCCATCCAGCCCCGCGCCGATCCTGTCCAGTGCCGCCATGATGCGCCCCTGCAGCGCGTCGATTTCGCTCATATCCCCAGATCCTCACCCGTTTCTTGTCATTGTCTTCCGGCCGCCCGGGTCCGATCCGAATCGTCCCTCTGCGGCATGGATCACATACCCATGCGCGAACCCTGCCAAAAAAGCGCCGCCAATGCAAAGACTGACCCCACAGACGGCCGCAGGGCCACGGCAGCGCTTGATCTTTGGCCCCACGCTGGTATGCACCGCTGAGACCTCGGAACTGCTATCAAAGGATACCTCACGTGGACATCGCCGCCCTCCGCTCTGCCCATCCCGATCACTGGATGAAAGCCGCCGCCATTCGCGCCCTCACGCTGGATGCCGTCGCCGCCGCCAATTCCGGGCATTCCGGTATGCCGATGGGCATGGCCGATGTCGCCACGGTGTTGTTTGAAAAACACCTGAAATTCGACGCCTCCGCGCCGCGCTGGCCGGATCGCGACCGGTTCATCCTGTCGGCGGGCCACGGCTCGATGCTGCTCTATTCGCTGCTGCACCTGACCGGCTACAAGGGGATGGGGCTGGACCAGATCAGGAATTTCCGCCAGCTGGGCGCCGTGACCGCGGGCCACCCCGAGAACTTCCTGCATGACGCGATCGAGACCACGACCGGCCCTCTGGGTCAGGGCATCGCCAATTCCGTGGGCTTTGCCATGGCCGAGGAAAACCTGCGCGCCCGCTACGGCTCCAAGATCATCGACCACTATACTTACGTGATCGCGGGCGATGGCTGCCTCATGGAAGGCGTGAGCCAAGAGGCCATCGGCCTTGCCGGGCGCCACGAGCTGCGCAAGCTGATCGTGTTCTGGGACAACAACAACATCACCATCGACGGCCCGGTCGAACTCAGCGACCGCACCGATCAGGTCATGCGCTTCAAGGCGTCGGGCTGGCATGTGCAGGAGATCGACGGGCATGACCCCGAGGCCATCGACGCGGCCATCACCGCGGCGAAAAAGGCGGGCAAGCCCTCGATGATCGCCTGCAAGACCCATATCGCGCTGGGCCACGCGGCGCAGGACACCTCCAAGGGGCACGGCGCGCTCACCGATGCCGCACAGATGGCCGCGGCCAAGGCCGCCTATGGCTGGACCACCGGCCCCTTCGAGGTGCCCGGCGAGATCAAGGCGCAGTGGGAAGAGATCGGCACGCGCGGCGCGGCGGATCACGCGGCCTGGCAAGAGCGGCTCGCATCCGTGTCCGAGCGCCGCCAGGCCGAAATCGCACGCGTGTTTGCGGGCGAGGCGCCCCGGCAGCTTTCGGCGCGCATCAAGGCATTGAAGAAGCAGATCAGCGCCGAGGCGCCCAAAGTGGCGACGCGCAAAAGCTCGGAAATGGTGCTCGAGGTGGTGAACCCGGTGATGCCCGAAACCATGGGCGGCTCGGCGGACCTCACAGGCTCCAACAACACCAGGACCGGCGACCTGGGCGTGTTCGACGTGGACAACCGCAAGGGGCGCTATGTCTACTGGGGCATCCGCGAGCATGGCATGGCCTCGGCGATGAACGGCATGGCGCTGCATGGCGGTGTGCGCCCCTATGGCGGCACCTTCATGTGCTTTACCGACTATGCGCGGCCCGCGATGCGGCTTTCGGCGCTGATGAAGGTGCCGACCGTCTATGTCATGACCCATGACAGCATCGGCCTGGGCGAGGACGGCCCGACCCACCAGCCGGTCGAGCATCTGGCGATGTCGCGCGCCACGCCCAACACGATGGTCTTCCGCCCCTGCGACACGGTCGAGACGGCCGAGGCCTGGGAACTGGCGCTGATGTCGAAAGACACGCCGTCGGTCCTGTCGCTGACCCGCCAGGGCCTGCCGACGCTGCGGGTGGAGCACAAGAACAAGAACCTCACCGCACAGGGCGCCTACGTGCTGGCCGATGCGCAGGGCAAACGCCAGGCGATCCTGATGGCCACAGGTTCCGAGGTCGAGATCGCCATGCAGGCGCGCGATCTTTTGCAGGCCGAGGGGATCGGCACCCGGGTCGTGTCGATGCCCTGCTGGGAGCTTTTCGAGGCCCAGGACGAGACGTACCGCAAGCGCGTCCTTCCGGGCGGTGCCGCCGTGCGCGTGGCCGTCGAGGCGGGTGTGCGTCAGGGCTGGGACCGCTGGCTCTGCGGTGAACGCGGCCGCGAGGCGCGCGCGGGCTTCGTCGGCATGGACAGTTTCGGCGCCTCGGCCCCGGCGGACGCGCTTTTCGAGCATTTCGGCATCACACCCCGGGCCGTGGCCGACAAGGTCAAGAGCCTGCTCTGATCCGGTGGTGCGCGCTGACGCGCGCGCAGGTCGTCTCGTCGTCGTCCCTACGGGTCTCCTCCTCGGGGGTGCGGGGCGGGCGCAACGCCTCTTTCGGCGGTCGCGCGGGCTGACATGGCGGACGCCTCCGGCGGGGGTATTTCCGACCAGAAAGAAGCCGGGCGCGCTGTCTGCGCCGGGGCCTTTTTCCGGGCCTCTTTCTGGTGTCAAATACCCATAATCGTCAGCCGCGCCACAGCGCCCACATGGCCAGCAGCGGTGCTTCGCCCGATCGCATCGCATGCAGGATGCCGGGCGGGTTGTAGAAGGTGCCGCCCGGGCCGGGGGTGAACCAGGACACGCCGTCCTGGCTGAAATCGCCGTCGCTCAGCACCAGGTAGGTTTCTTCGGGCGCGTGGTCGTGATCGGGATAGCGCACATGCGGGGCCAACAGCGACAGGCCCAGCCAGACATGATCCACCTGCGCCAGCCCGCCGGGGCCGATGATCATCGCATTGGCGTGCCCGTCGGGATAGTTTTCGCTCGCATTGGCTCCGCCGCCGCCACGGGCGCGCCAGGTGAAGGAGGGTTCGAGCCGGATCAGCGCTGCTGCGAGACGGATCAGAGCCCTGTCGTGAAAATTCGCCGGATCAGCGGCCTGCGCAAAATACCGTGTCGCCGGACGCCGTGCCGGTGTCGCCGCGCGCGGCTCGGGCAGAACGGCGAGGGCCGTGAAAATGCGCGCGATCGAAGCCTGGCCGTCGGGGTCGCTCACATGCGCGGCATAGGCGGCCCCGGCGGCCGCGATCACCTCTTCCAGCACGTCCCGCATGGCCGCCCCTCCGTTTCGCCCCGTCAGGCTCACGCTATCAGGAAAATCCTCTGCGTCACGGTTGAATTCGCCGCCCGCCGCGCCATAGTGGTCATCAGGCGACCAACCGGGGGCGACGTGGCCACAGGCATCATCCATCTGATCAAGCTCAGCGTCGGCACGCAAAGCGTCGAGAGCCTCGAGGTCTGGCAGGCCGCGCGGCGCGCCGAGCGCGGTGAGGACGTGAACCGCCATGTCACCCGCATGTGGCCCAGGCGCGGCGACGAGGTGCTGAATGGCGGCTCGATCTACTGGGTGATCCAGGGCGTCGTGCAATGCCGCCAGAAGATCGTGTCGCTTGACGAGGTGACCGGCCAGGACGGCATCCGGCGTTGCGCCATCGTGCTGGAGCCGGAGCTGGTGCGGACCTCGCCGGCGCCCAAGCGCCCTTTTCAGGGCTGGCGCTACCTGGCCCCTGCCGATGCGCCCGCGGACCTGCCTGGTCGGCGCGGGGGCGAGGACAGCCTGCCGCCGGAGCTCTCGGCGGCGCTGTCGGACATCGGCGTGCTCTGACAGAGCGTGCGCACCGGAGCGCGCTGAAGCATCATCCATAACACCTTTTGCGTTCATCACTTTTTGCTGATCCGCCAATTTCCGCGCACCCACCCGCCCGGTTTCGGCGAACCTCCGCACGCCGGGCGGGTGCCCCTTGGAACCCGGACACATCGCGCCCAAATGCAGCCAGTGTCGGATACGAGCAACCGGCAATGACGCAAACAACACCTTCAAGGAGACGTCACATGAAGAGGATTTTCACCGCGCTGGCCGCTGGGATTGCCCTGACCACGCCTGCGCTTGCAGGCGATCCCGGCAAGGCCATTCCCACCGATGACGTGGCGGTGCCGACCACGGCCCCGTTTGCCGACACCGGGGCCGGGCCGGACTGGACAGGGGCCTATGGCGGCTTGCAGCTTGGCTATGCGGATGTGGGCTCGAACGGGGCCGTGAATGGCGATGACTGGATCGCGGGCTTCACCGGCGGCTATGATTATGACCTGGGCAACTGGGTCGTGGGCGGCGGCATCGACTATGATTTCGCCGACATCTCACTGGGCGGCGGGCTGACGCTCGACAGCGTTTTCCGCGCCAAGCTGCGCGGCGGCTACAAGATCGGCAACGGGCTGCTTTACGGCACCGGTGGCTATGCGCTGGCCGACACCAACACCCTGGGCAGCGAGGACGGCTATTTCGTCGGCGCGGGTTATGAGTACCTGGTCACCGACAACCTCAGCCTGGGCGGCGAAGTTCTCTATCACGAGTTCGACAATTACGGCTCCACCGCCACGGATGTGGATGCCACGACATACCAGGCGCGCGCCACGTTCCGATTCTGATCCCCACTCGCGGGGCGCACGCATGGCACTGGGCCTCGCCTTTCCGGGCGGGGTCCTTTTTCGTGCGTCACAGCTTGCGGAAACCGTCGCCGTAATGGCCGCTTGATCGCCCCGTGGGAAAGGCACCTTCGTCGCGATACCGCGCATGACACCGCGCCAGCGCCCCGGCATCCAGCGTGACCCCCAGCCCCGGCCCCTCAGGCACCTCCACATGACCCGAACGGGCCACGAACGGCCCGCCCTCGATCACGTCGTCGCCGTACCAGCGAAACAGCGTCTGGCTTGGTCCCCGGACATGTTCAAGCGCCGCGGAAAGGTGCAGATAGGCGGCACTGGCCACGCCCGTCTCGCCGCTGTGGAACCGGAAGCCGATGTCGAAACCCGCACAGCTACGGATGAAATTCACCGCCCCCGCGATGCCGCCCAACTCGTTGATATTGGTGACAATCGCGTCCGGCACGCCCAGGCGCACCGCGCCCTTGAGGTCGATCAGATGGGTCGACAGCCCGGCGCCGGTCACCGCGCGCAGAGCCGCCAGTTCCTCGTGGCTTTCCACCGGGTCCTCGTACCAGGCCACGTCGAAAGGCTGCAACGCGGCAATCGCCGCCCTGGCGGTGGGCAGGGTCCAGGCGGCATTGGCATCCAGCCGCAGCTCGCGCGCACCGATTGCCTCGCGCACCTCGCGCACCATGGCGATCTCGGTGGCGAAATCCACCGTCGCCAGCTTGCCTTCGAAGACCTGCGCGTCATGGCGCTCGATCATCTCGGCACAGAACCCGGCGATCTGCGCGGGCGTCGCCTCGCCCGGATGGTTCGGCCCCGGCTCGCGAAACGCGAAATACTCGGTCAGCGGCACGCGGTCGCGGCATTTGCCGCCCAAAAGATGCCACAGCGGCAGGCCCTCGGTCTTGCCGCGCGCATCCCACATCGCCATCTCGATGCCCGCAAAGGCGCGACGCCGGGCCAGCATGTTGTCCCAGGGGCTGTAGACCATGCCGGGCAGCACCTGCGCCCGTGCCTCCTCGATCAGCCGGATGTCGCGGCCCAGCAGGGCCTCGCCCATGGCCTCCACATCGCGCGCACGATCCCCGTCGGCACACTCGCCCAGACCCACGACGCCGTCCTCTGTCTCCAGCTGGATCACCGTCTTGGTCAGCGAGGCAATTGCGCCATAGCTGAACCGGTAGGGGGCCACGAAGGGGATGTTCACGGGCGTGGCGGTGACGCGGCGGATTTTCATGGGCAACGGCCTCCTTGCGGCCCGATGTTCTCCGGTTTGGGCCCCATGCGCAACACTCCCGTGCCCGACCCCGCGCCCGAAGCCCGACCCGGGCCGGCGGACAGGTCTGAAACGCGGACAAGGCCGAAAGGCGGACAGGGCACCCGAGGGCACCGGCCCTTTGGCGCGACGCGAACGTCACACTCGGCAAGCGCCGTTTTTTGCCAGCTTCCCATGACGCCCGGCCCTGCGTATAAGCGGCGCACAGGCTACGAACACCGGCTACGAACACTGGCAACGAACAGGACAGAGCAGCCATGAAAGGCTCCAATATCGACGTGAAGATGGGCTCCGAACGCGGGTTTGCCTATGTCTTCGCCTTCGTCTTCACCGTGATCGCGCTCTGGCCGCTCTGGCGCGGGGGCGATGTGCGCATCTGGGCGCTGGTCATCGCCGCCGTGATCCTCGCCATCGGCCTTGTCGCGCCCAAATGGCTTGCCTGGCCCAACAGGATCTGGTTCCGGTTCGGAATGCTCCTGGGCGCCATCGTGGCCCCCATCGTCATGTTGCTGGTGTTCGTTCTGGTGATCACGCCCTTCGGCCTTGTCCGCCAGCGCATTGCGAAAAACCCGCTCGCGCCCAAGCCCGATCCGCAGGCGACCTCCTACTGGATCGCCCGTGACACGCCGCTTCAGTCTTTCAAACGTCAATTCTGAGGAACTCCCGATGCTCAGCCTCGTGTCCGAACTCTGGGCCTTCATGAAGGTCCGCAAGAAATTCTGGCTCCTGCCGATCCTGATCGTGCTGGGCCTTTTC
>Ga0316205_10002342_pt1 | contig 20006 bp, 21 predicted proteins | sample 3monthpyrite_MG_FD_204941 | JGI IMG/M metagenome (GOLD analysis project Ga0316205, IMG submission 204941) | Microbial mat bacterial communities from mineral coupon in-situ incubated in ocean water Damariscotta River, Maine, United States -... | ecosystem: Environmental > Aquatic > Marine >... | reverse complement strand
ACCGTGGATTGCGACGTGATCCAGGCCGACGGCGGCACCCGATGCGCGGCCATAACCGGCGGCTGGGTCGCCCTGCGCCTGGCCGTCAACAAGCTGATCCAGGCCGGCGACATCGTCACCGACCCGATCACCACAAACATCGCCGCCGTCAGTTGTGGCATCTATGCCGGGCAACCGGTTCTTGACCTGGACTATCCCGAAGACAGCGAAGCGGGCGTTGACGGAAATTTCATCATGACCGGCAACAACAAACTGGTCGAAGTGCAGATGTCGGCCGAAGGCTCTACCTTCAACCGCGCACAGATGGACGACTTGATGAACCTCGCGGAACTTGGGCGTGACCAATTGGTCGCGGCACAGAATGCGGCGATTTGACGGGTCCGAGCTGGTTCTGGCCAGCCACAACAAGGGCAAACTGGCAGAGATCGCCGAGCTGATCCGGCCCTATGGCGTAACCGCGCGCTCGGCCGCCGAGTTCGACCTGCAAGAGCCGGAAGAAACCGAAACCACCTTCGCCGGCAACGCGCGGATCAAGGCGCATTTTGCCGCCCGCGCCACCGGCCTGCCGGCCCTGTCCGACGACAGCGGGCTGATGGTGGACGCGCTGGATGGCGCGCCCGGCGTTTACACCGCCGATTGGGCCGAAACGCCCAGGGGCCGGGATTTCCTGTTGGCGATGGGCAAGGTTCACGACAAGCTGCTGGCCATTGCCGCGCCCCAGCCCTGGACCGCGCGGTTTTGCGCCACGCTGTGCATCGCCTGGCCCGACGGCCATGACGAGGTGTTCGCCGGCCATGTCGATGGCCACCTTGTCTGGCCCATTCGCGGCGCCAATGGTTTTGGCTTTGATCCGATGTTCCAACCTTTGGGCGAGACCGACACTTTTGGTGAAATGGACCCGGCCAAGAAACATGGGATGAGCCACCGCGCCGTGGCATTTGCCAAATTGCTGAATGACTGCCTTGAGCGCTGATTGGCAAGATGCGGGCTTTGGCCTGTACGTCCACTGGCCGTTTTGCCAGTCCAAATGCCCCTATTGCGATTTCAACAGCCATGTCGCCGCCCATATCGACCACGACGCGTGGAACAGAGCCTATTTAGGGGAAATCGCACGAATTGGGGCGCTCACACCGGGGCGTAATCTGCGCTCGATCTATTTTGGTGGCGGCACCCCCAGCCTGATGCGGCCCCAAACCACAGAGGCCATCATCGCCGCCGCCCAACAGGTCTGGCAGTTTGACAATGACATCGAAATCACGCTCGAGGCCAACCCAAGCTCGGTCGAGTTGTCACGTTTTCGGGCCTATCAACTGGCGGGCGTCAACCGTGTGTCATTGGGTGTGCAGGCGCTGGACACAGACGATCTGCGCGCATTGGGGCGGCTCCATTCTGTGGCAGAGGCGCGCGCCGCCATCGCCACCGCCGCGACAGTGTTTGATCGCTATTCTTTTGACCTGATCTATGCGCGCCAGAACCAGACGCTGCAAGGCTGGCGCGATGAACTGGCGGGCGCCCTTGAACTGCGCGCCGATCACATGTCGCTTTATCAATTGACCATTGAGCCGGGCACCGCCTTTGGCGACCGTTTTGCGCTGGGCAAATTACCGGGGCTACCGGTCGAGGATCTGGCCGCCGACATGTTTGAGCTGACCCAGGAAATGATGATTTCCGCCGGGTTAGAGCCTTATGAGGTCTCAAATCACGCGCGCCCTGGCCACGCTTCGCGCCATAATCTGATCTATTGGAATGGCGGTGATTATGCCGGTATCGGCCCCGGCGCGCATGGGCGCCTGACCCTGGATGCCCGCCGCTATGCCACCGACACCCCATTGGCCCCGGCGCGCTGGCTTGAGATGGCCAGCGCCGGGGCCGCGGAAAATCCGATGCAGCCCTTGTCGTCGATCGATCAGGCAAATGAGGCGCTGATGATGGGGCTGCGGACAATTCAGGGCGTGCAGCTGGCGCGCATCAATGCGCTACAGAACGAAGATTTTTTTTGTAAAATCAATGAGTTGGCTGATTTCGGCGTCATCGAGTTGTCAGCCACCCACCTGCGGGCGACGCAGGCCGGGCGCCCGATCCTGAATGAGCTATTGCGTCAGTTGATGGTCGCCTAGCGCGCCATTTTGGTGATGCCGGTCAGCGCCTGACACAGATCGTCCAGATCATCCAGATTGGCGTAACGGATCACCAATTGCCCGCTTTGCCCATCCGCGCCGGGCTGGATTGATACTTTCATGCCGGTCGTGGCGCTCAGATCGCCTTCCAGCGCCAATGTGTCGGCGTCCTTGCCCGCCGATGGCGTGCTTGCCTTGGGCGCCGGCTTGGGCGCACTTTCGTCCTTGACCAACCGTTCGACCGCGCGCACCGACAGGCCCCCGGCAATGATCTTGCGGGCCAATGCCGTTGGATCCTTAGCGGTGATGATTGCACGCGCGTGACCGGTTGTCAGTTCGCCCCGGCGCAACATGTCCTGCACCACATCGGGCAATTGCAGCAAGCGCAGCTGATTGGCAATATAGCTGCGGCTCTTGGACAGCGCCTTGCACAATTCAGTCGGCGTATGGTGGAATTTGTCCATCAACACCCGAAACCCCAGCGCCTCCTCGATCGGATTCAGATCGGCGCGCTGCATGTTTTCGATGATGCCGATTTCCAGAACCTCGCGGTCGGAAAAGTCGCGCACCAGCACCGGAATTTCGTGCAACTGCGCCATTTGCGAGGCGCGCCAGCGCCGTTCACCCGCAACAATCTGATAGTGGCCGGGCTTGGCCGCCTTGCGCACCAGCAGCGGTTGCAAAACCCCCTTTTCGCGAATGCTGTCGGCCAGGTCGTTCAGCTCATCGGCATCGAAATCGCGCCGCGGCTGATCCGGATTGGGCTCGACATATTCGATGGGCACAAACCGTTCCAGCGCGCCGCCGCCGGGCGCCGGATTGGCCGCCGCATCGCCCGGTTCGGGTGGTAGCGCCTCACCGATCAGCGCGGACAGGCCGCGCCCCAGGCCGCGATTGGGAGTTTTCTTGTCAGCCATGGGCCACCTCGTTTTCGCTGATGTCATGTCCGTGCCGCGCAGCCAGCTCTCGGGCCAATTCCCGATAGGCGGCACTGCCGGTTGAATGGGTATCGTAATCCAGCACCGGCAAGGCAAATGACGGCGCCTCGCTCAGCCGGACATTGCGCGGAATGATGCTCTTGAACACCAGATCGCCCAGGTTCTCTCGGGCGTCGATCTCCACCTGACGCGACAGGTTGTTGCGCGCGTCATACATCGTCAACACCACGCCCTCGATCCGCAGGTTCGGATTGGCCGTCTTGCGAATTTCGCGGACACTCAGCAGCAATTGCGACAAGCCTTCCAGCGCATAAAACTCACTTTGCAGCGGCACCAATACAGCATCTGCCGCCACCATCGCATTGACTGTCAGCAAGCTGAGCGACGGCGGGCAATCGATCAATATGTAATCCAGCCGCATGCGGGTGGCGTCGGCGTGGCGCAATGCATCGCGCAACAGGAAGCTGCGCTTTTCATTGGCCACCAAATCGATGTCGGCTGAACTGAGGTCGGTTGTGGAAGGCGCAATCCAGAGTCCCTCTGTAGGTGTTTCCTGCACAACATCTAGTAGAGGCGCGTCGCTCATCAGCAAGTCATAGGTGGTCAACGACCCGTCATCTTTCTCAACGCCCAGCCCCGTTGAGGCATTGCCCTGGGGGTCAATATCCACCAGCAACACGTTCAACCCGATCTCGGCCAGGGCTGCGCCCAGGTTGATTGTTGTCGTGGTTTTGCCCACACCCCCCTTTTGATTGACCACCGCGATGATGCGGGGGCTCTGCGGCGAAAAGGGGTCAGACATGGGCGATATTCCTCAGTTCCAGCACAACCGCATCCGGGTTTGTGGCGCTTGTCCATTTCTCGCTGTCAAAGCGCCAGTTTACAAGCGCCTCGTCGATCTCTTGGCGAAATGCCGCGCCCTTGAGGAACAGGCACCGCCCGGCCGGCGCCAAATGCGGGCTGGCCCACTCCAACAACTTGGGTAGCGGCGCCAGGGCTCTGGCCGAGATGACATTTGCGCCAATCTTCGGCAAGGATTCGATCCGACTGGCCATGACCCGTGCCGTCACCCCCATCTCGCCTGCCGCCGACATCAGGAAGGCCGCCTTGCGCTGATCGCTTTCGACCAGGATAATCTCGGTCTGCGGCTGTTTTTCCGCCAAGACTGCCGCCACGATCAACCCGGGTAACCCGCCGCCGGACCCAAAATCGCAATAGCGCAAGTCCCGCTCCTGCAGCAGCTTCGCCACTTGCAGCGAATCGGCGACGTGCCGCGCCCAAAGGTCTGGAAGTGTCGATTTTGCCACCAGATTTATCCGTGGTGTCCATTTTTCCAGCGCCTCAACATAGGCATCCAACCGGGCAATTGTTTCACGTGAAACACTAAATTTTTCGATAACCGCCGCGCGGTCCAGCGTCGACATCAGGCTGATTTGCGCGTTTTCTTGCGCAAATTGGCGAGAATGACCATCAATGCCGCTGGAGTCATGCCCTCAACGCGGCCGGCTTGCCCGATCGTTGTGGGCTGCACCCGGCATAGCTTTTCCGTCAGTTCACTCGACAATCCTTCAAGGGCGCGGTAGTCGAAATCGACCGGAATCTCCAACTTTTCATCCCGCTGCATCGCCGCCACGTCAACTGCCTGTCGTTCGATATAATGCGCATAGAGGCTGTCGCGCGCGGCCTGCTCCAGGCTTTCCGCATCAAAGTTTGCCAGTTCCGGCAAGAGCGGCGTGATCTGTGCGACGGTGACATTGGGGTAAGACAGCAGGTCAGCCGCGCTGCGGCGCTTGCCATCTTCGCTAATGGGGACGCCGGCATTTGCGATTTCCCTGGGCGTGAAGGTGTTTGACTGCAAGGCCATCTGCACAGCCGCCAGCCTTTCCATTTTGTCTGAAAAGGCGGTTGCGCGCACGTCGGACACGCAGCCAAGCGCAATCGCGCGCGGGGTCAGGCGCTGGTCGGCATTGTCGGCGCGCAGCGCCAAACGGAATTCGGCCCGCGAGGTGAACATCCGATAGGGCTCTGTTACGCCGCGGGTGATGAGGTCATCGATCATGACACCGATATAGCTGTCAGTCCGCGCAAAGTGGATGGGATCCTTGCCCTGGCCGGCCAATGCGGCATTCAGTCCGGCAACCAGACCTTGGGCGGCGGCCTCCTCATATCCTGTGGTTCCGTTGATCTGCCCCGCTAGATATAGCCCTTTGGTCGTGCGCAGCTGAAGATCGGCCCCCAGGGCACGCGGATCGACATAATCATATTCGATCGCATAACCGGGCTGAAGAATGCGCGCTTGCTCAAGCCCCTTGATCGAGCGGACATAGCTTTCCTGCACATCCTCAGGCAATGAGGTGGAAATCCCGTTCGGATAGACCGTATCGTCATCCAGACCTTCCGGCTCAAGGAAGATCTGGTGCGAGTCCTTTTCGGCAAAGCGCACCACCTTGTCTTCAATCGAGGGACAGTAACGCGGACCCACGCCCTCGATATGCCCACCATACATGGCCGAGCGGCTGAGGTTGTCGCGGATGATGTCATGTGTTGCGCTGTTGGTTTCGGTGATCCCGCAGGAAATCTGCCGGGCCGTAACCCCCTTGGACATAAAGGAAAACAGCACAGGATCATCATCGCCCGGCTGCATGGCCAGGTTGCCCCAATCAATAGTTCGACCATCCAGCCGGGGTGGCGTGCCGGTTTTCAGGCGGCCGAGATGCAAGCCCATATCGGTAATGCGATCGGCTAGTGCATTCGACGGGCGCTCGCCCATCCGGCCACCGGGTCGCGACACATCACCAATATGAATGATGCCGCGCAAAAAGGTGCCCGCTGTCAAGATGGTGGCCGGCGCGCGTAGCTTTGCGCCATCGGCCAGGACAACCCCCTGCACCGACGCGCTTTGTTGCAACAGATCCGCGACTTCGCCCTCAACAATCGTGATGTTTTCCTGGTCCCGGGTCAGTGAATAGATGGCCTGTCGATACAATTTGCGGTCGGCCTGGGTGCGCGGGCCCTGCACCGCCGGGCCCTTGCGGCGGTTCAACAGGCGGAACTGAATACCCGCGCGATCGGCAGCGACACCCATAACCCCATCAAATGCATCGATTTCACGCACCAGATGGCCCTTGCCCAACCCGCCAATGGCGGGATTGCACGACATCACCCCAATGGTATCAGCCCGCAACGTCACCAATGCCACACGCGCACCCATCCGCGCCGCCGCATGGGCGGCTTCGGTCCCGGCATGCCCGCCGCCTATGACAATCACGTCGAAATCAAAATGTTTCACGTGAAACACTCCTACTTTCCAATGCAAAAACTGGCAAAGATCTCTCCCAGCAGGTGTTCTACATCGACCCGGCCTATCAATTGATCCAACTGCCGCAACGCCGCGCGCATGTTTTCGGCGGCAATCTCGGCGCGCTCGGCACCAAGGGACATTTCCAGCTCAGCGGCCTGCAATGAAATCAGACCAGCCTCTAGCGCCAATTGATGCCTCTGTCGAGTGGCACTTCGCGCTGAGGCCACCCGTGACTTGAGCTGTTCCTCGATAAGATCGAGAACTTGCGCCAGCCCATCACCCGTCAGGCCCGACACGGACAGCCCCTCTGCGCCCAGATCGGATTTGCCGCGCACGTGAATGTCGCCGTCAACCGGTGTGACGCCGGGCGGCAGGCCGACATCATCCAGCAAGAACAACCGCAAATCTGCCCCTGTGGCTCTGTCCGTGCTGCGCGCAACGCCGATGCCCTCGATATGGTCCTGGGTTTCTCGCAAACCTGCGGTGTCCAGAAATGTCACCGGCAAACCGCCCAGGTCACATTGCACTTCGATCACATCCCGGGTTGTGCCGGCCACCTCGGAAGTAATCGCCACATCGCGCCCGGCTATGCGGTTGAGCAAGGTGGACTTGCCGGCATTGGGGCGCCCCACCAATGCCACCTGAAACCCGTCTCGCAGGCGCTCTGCCACTTTGACGCCGGCAGCCTCTGACCGCATCTCGGCCATGACCTCGCCCAGTAATCCAGACACTTCGGGCGAGACATCGACTGGCACATCCTCATCGGCAAAATCAATCGTGGCTTCGATCAGCGCCGCGGCTCGCAACAATTTGACGCGCCAGGCCTCGACCTTGTCGGACAATGCGCCGGAAAACACCGCCAGGGCCTGTTGGCGCTGCAACTCGGTCTCGGCGTCAATCAGATCCGCCAGACCTTCGACCTGGGCCAGATCCATCCGGTCATTGGCCAGCGCGCGACGGGTGAACTCACCTGCTTCCGCCGGGCGGAGGCCCTCGATCCGGCCCAGCACGGCAAGCACGGCGTTGATGATCGCGATCGACCCATGCAGATGAAGTTCGACCACCTCTTCTCCGGTAAAACTGGCGCCTTCATCAAAGGCCAGCACCAAGGCATGATCCAGGATATTGCCGTCAAAATCGCGCAGCCAGCGCAACACGGCGCGGTGGCTGGGCAATGCACCGGGGCACAGATGGCCCACCGCATGGCGCGCCATTGGCCCGGAAATGCGGATCACGCCGACACCGGCCCGACCGGGCGCTGTGGCCACTGCAAAGATCGTTTCTGACATTGTTAACCCATTGTTTTTGAACAATAAATTAGGTGTTCATGGAATCGAAGAAATCCGAATTGGTTTTGGTCTGCTTGAGCTTGGACATCAAGAACTCGATCGCATCGGTCGTGCCCATCGGGTTGAGGATCCGGCGCAGCACATAGGTCTTCTGCAAATCCTTGGCATCGACCAGCAATTCCTCTTTCCGTGTGCCGGATTTGAGGATGTCCATCGCCGGGAAGACGCGTTTGTCAGCCACCTTGCGATCCAGAACAATCTCGCTGTTGCCGGTGCCTTTGAATTCCTCGAAGATCACTTCATCCATCCGGCTGCCGGTGTCGATCAACGCCGTGGCGATGATGGTCAGGCTGCCACCCTCTTCGATGTTACGGGCCGCCCCAAAGAACCGCTTGGGCCGTTGCAGCGCATTGGCATCCACGCCCCCGGTCAACACCTTGCCCGACGAGGGAATGGTGGTGTTGAAGGCGCGGCCAAGACGGGTGATCGAATCAAGCAAGATCACCACATCGCGTTTATGTTCAACCAGACGCTTGGCCTTTTCGATGACCATCTCAGACACGGCCACGTGGCGCGAGGCGGGTTCATCAAAGGTGGAAGAGATCACCTCTCCCTTGACCGAACGCTGCATGTCCGTCACCTCTTCGGGGCGTTCATCGATCAGCAGGACGATCAGGTAACACTCGGGGTGATTGACCTCGATCGAATGGGCGATGTTTTGCAGGATAACGGTTTTACCGGTGCGCGGCGGCGCCACGATCAACGACCGCTGGCCCTTGCCGATGGGCGCCACCAGATCGATCACACGCGCGGATTTATCCTTGGCGGTCGGATCCTCGGTTTCCATTTTCAGGCGTTCATCGGGATAAAGCGGCGTCAGGTTGTCAAAATTGATCTTGTGGCGCGCTTTTTCCGGATCTTCGAAATTGATCGAACTGACCGAGGTCATGGCAAAGTAGCGCTCATTCTCAGAAGGAGCCTGCATCGCGCCCTGGACGGTATCGCCGGTGCGCAGCGAAAATGTGCGGATCATCTCGGGCGAGACATAGATGTCATCGGGGCCGGGCAGATAATTGGCCTCGGGCGAGCGCAGAAAGCCAAATCCGTCTTGCAACACTTCCAACACGCCGTCGCCATAGACTTCCCAGCCCTCTTCCGCCCGTTCCTTGAGGATCGAGAACATCATGTCGCCCTTGCGCATGGTCGAGGCGTTTTCAATCTCCAGCTCTTCGGCCATGGACAACAGGTCCTTGGGCGATTTGGCTTTCAGATCGGCGAGATTCAGGCTTTCAGCGGTCATGATAATTCCAGTGCCCGGGCCACGATGGCGGGTCATAAGTCAACAAAGGGAAAGTGCGTTCCAGAACAGGAGCCGGTTCAGATAGACCAGCGGCGCGCGGATTGTCAACGATTCCACGCCAGGGCGCCTAAAGCGGCCGGGCGATGACCGAAACCACGATGACGATCAGCAGCACCGTCGGCACCTCATTCATGATCCGATAGCTGCGCCCGGTGCGGATATTGGCCCCTGTGATGAATTCCTTGCGGCGACGGGCCAGCCAATGATGAAACCAGGTCATCGCCAGCACGGCCGCCGCCTTGGTCCAGGGCCAGACCGCGGACCAATCGACAATACCGGGGGTAAACACCAGCGCCAGGCCAAAAACCCAGGTCGCGACCATCGCGGGGTTCATGATCGCGCGCAAAAGCCGCCGTTCCATCACTTGGAACAGATCATCGCCGTCAGAGCCTGTCGCTATCTTTTCTGTGTGGTAGACAAACAGACGGGGCAGATAGAACAGACCGGCCATCCAGGCGACCACCGAGATCACATGCAGGCTTTTGCTCCATGGATAGGCCTGGGCCAGAAAGTCGGTGATCATCGGCAATCCTCTCAGCCTATCCAATAATAATAAATATATAAGAAAGAAAGATGATGTGTTTGTAGGGCCTGTGGATAGTGGGGATTAACCACTTGTTCAGGGTTTCATCCCCAGCCCGACCGCGGTGCATGGATCTGTCCACAAATGGGGATAAAGAAAAAAGCAAAGATTAAAGATAAATTTTTCAATGTATTAAGAGATACCTTCGTTTCAGCGCCTGTGCATGAAAATCTGTACATTCTGGGTTGGGGCACTCCTGCACAGGGCGGCTGAAAACTTCCTAACAATGGATGAAATGCGCAAAACCTTGGCATGAAATCGTGAAACTTGCCCTGTCAGGCCCAAGCGGGCATTACTCACCTGATCGCGCACATCCTTGTCGCGGCTTTATCCAAAGGGTTGTCCACATGTCATCGCCATTGATCCTGGCTTCAGGCTCAGAAATCCGCGCAAAACTGCTGGCCAATGCCGGTCTGCGGTTCGAAGTTGAGGCCGCGCGCGTCGATGAAAGCGCGATCCTGGCGAGTTTGCAAGCCTGTAACGCCCCGCCCCGAGATATTGCCGATACCCTGGCCGAGGCCAAGGCGCGCAAGGTGTCGAGCAAGCGGCCCGGCGCTTTGGTTCTGGGATGCGATCAGGTCCTTGCTTTGGACGGTGAAATTTTTCAGAAACCGCGAGATGACAAGGACGCGATGTCACAGCTGACCCGCCTGGCTGGACAAAAACACCATCTGTTGTCGGCCGCCGTGATCTATCAAGATGGCCAGGCGCTGTGGCGCCATGTGGCGCTGGTGCGGATGCACATGCGCGCGCTGACGCCGGAGCAGATCGGCGATTACGTGGCGCGCAACTGGGCACAGATCCGCCATTGCGTCGGGTGCTATAAGATAGAACAAGAGGGCATCGGCCTTTTCAACCGCATCGAAGGCGATATATTCGCCGTTCAAGGCCTGCCCTTGCTGGAAATCCTGGGATTTCTGCGCACCAAAGGAGCGACACCAATATGAGCGACAAGAAAATACCATTGGCCGGTGTCATCGGGTCGCCAATCGCGCATTCGAAATCGCCGACACTGCATAATTACTGGCTGAAACGGCTGGACTTGCCGGGACAGTACATGCCGCTGGATGTGGCGCAAAAGGATCTGGGCGAAGTGCTGCGCGCCATGCCCAAGATGGGCTATGTCGGGGCGAACGTGACCATTCCACACAAGGAAACGGTGCTGGGGCTGGTGGACCGTGTCACCGATCGCGCGGCGCTGATCGGGGCGGCCAATACGCTGGTTTTTCGCGCCGACGGCCAGATCTTTGCCGACAATACCGATGGGCACGGGTTCATTGAAAACCTGCGCAAGGGGGCCAAGGGCTGGTCGGCCAGTGCCGGGCCAGCGGTGGTGTTTGGCGCAGGCGGCGCGGCGCGCGCCACTTTGGCGGCCCTGCTGGATGCGGGTGCGAGCGAGGTGCGCATCGCCAACCGCACCCGAGCGCGGGCAGACGCGTTGCGCGCCGAATTCGGGGCGCGTGTCGAGGTGTTTGAATGGGTCAAGGCCGGCAATATGCTGGAAGGCGCAAAAACCGTGGTCAATTGCACGGCACTGGGCATGCAGGGCAAACCCGCGCTGAAAGTGCCGCTGGACGCATTGTCAACGGACGCGGTCGTGACCGATCTGGTCTATACGCCGCTCGATACCAAATTGCTGGAGGCGGCGCGCAAGAAGGGCTGTCGGGTCGTGGATGGGTTGGGCATGCTGATCCATCAGGCCGCGCCGGGGTTTGAGCGCTGGTTCGGCAAGAAGCCCCCCGTGGATGAAGACGTGCGCCAGGTCGTCCTGAATTCATGACCGGACCGCTGAAAATCGGGCTGACCGGATCGATCGGCATGGGCAAATCGACCACCGCCGCGATGTTTGCCGCGCGCGGCGTGCCGATTTGGGACGCCGATGAGGCGGTCGCGCGGCTCTACGCCAAAGGCGGGGCCGCCGTGGCCCCGATCAGCGCGGCCTTCCCGCATGTGATCGCACAAGGCGCTGTCTCAAAACAGGCTCTAAAGCGGGCCATATCGCAAGATGACGGCGTTTTGGCCACATTGGAGCAGATCGTGCACCCGTTGGTGCAGGCCGACCGTCTGGCCTTTGCCAAATCCTCCCGCGCGCCGATGGTCTTGTTCGATATTCCGCTGTTGTTTGAAACCGGCGCACAGAAGATGATGGATGCGGTTGTGGTGGTCTCGACCGCACCAGAGATCCAACGCGCGCGCGTCCTGCAGCGTGGCACCATGGATCTGGCGCAATTCGAAACCATTCTGGCCCGTCAGATGCCGGATGCGGAAAAACGCGCGCGGGCGGATTTTGTGATCATGACGGATACGCTGGAACATGCGGCCAAACAGGTGGATGATGTGATCGCGGCATTGTCAGCAAGGATACAAGATGCGTGAAATCGTTCTGGACACCGAAACCACAGGCTTTGACCCCGAAACAGGCGACCGAATTGTGGAAATCGGCGCGATTGAACTGAACAAACACCTGCCCACGGGCCGAACCTATCACCAATATATCAACCCCGAGCGCGGCATGCCGCAAGATGCGTTTGATGTTCATGGTATCGGGCCGGATCTGCTGGATCCGCCGCGCAAGGCCAAAAAGGGGGAGGTCTTGTTGCGCGACAAACCGGTTTTTGCCAAGATCGGGCAGGCGTTTCTGGATTTTGTCGGCGATGCCAAGCTGGTCATTCACAACGCGTCATTCGACATGAAATTTCTGAATGCGGAACTGAAATGGATGGGACTGCCGCCCCTGCCGATGGATCAGGCCATCGACACGCTGGCCATTGCGCGCAAGAAATTCCCGGGCGCGCCCGCGTCCTTGGATGCGCTGTGTCGGCGTTTTGGCGTGGATAACACCGCGCGCAGCTTGCACGGCGCATTGCTGGACAGTGAAATCCTGGCCGAAGTTTACCTGGAGCTGATTGGCGGCCGCCAACCAGGTTTTGGCCTGGATCTGAACATTGGGACGGGTAACATGGTTAATGGCGAACAATGGCGGCCCGGCCCGCGGCCCGAACCGCTGGCCCCGCGCATCACCGAAGCTGAACGCCAGGCACATGACGCCTTAGTCGAAAGCCTTGGCGACGATGCCTTGTGGAAAAAACTGGGGTAGAGGACGTTTCCTGGTTTTGGGCGCAGCGGTGCGAGGGGCGCCGCCCCTCGCGCTCCCCGAGGTATTTGCAAACCAAAGATGATCAGGGCGGGCCTTTGGGCTTCTTCTGTTCAAAAATATCCAAAACCGCGCGGCACGCGCGGCCCGAAATAGGAACATTCCTGCCCGCCGATCCTAGTTGGTCTTGTTTTCCGCTTTCGCCGCTTCGGCCTGGCGTTGCAGGTTCTGGCGATACAGCGCCACCCAATCAACATTGTCCAGGTTAAGCGGTGGGAAACCGCCGTCGCGCACCATGTCATGCACGACCCGGCGCGCAAAGGGGAACAACATGCGCGGGCACTCGATCAGCAAGAAGGGGTGCATCTGCTCTGGCGGCACATTCTCAATGTGGAAAATGCCGGTATATTCCAACTCAAGCAGGAACATCGTGGCATCGCCACCCTTGACGGTGGCCGAAACGGTGTATTTGGACGTCACTTCATATTGATGCTCAACGCTGCGTTTCTTGGCATCCAGACTGACCTGCACGTTCACTTCCGGCACCGCGTCACCCGCCACGCCCTTTTGCGCGACGATGTTTTCAAATGACATGTCCTTGATGAACTGGGTCAGAACCTGCATTTTCACGCCGGGTTTTGGCTCTGGTGTGGCCCCGGCTTCGGGTGCGGTCGCGTCTTTGGGCGTATCAGCCATGTCGGTCTCCGTTAAACATTTGCCGCCTCTTATCAGAGCGGATGGGGAGCCTCAATGCTTGGTCCAGCCTGAATCTCCGCGCGCGTCAGGGTTTCCGATCTCGGTATAGTCGGTCTCGATCACATCACCGTCGGCCATGGGGCGCGCGCCGCGCGGCCGTGGCCCGCCCGCCGGGCCTGCGCCCATCTCAAAGCTTTGAAATCTGACCCGCGATCTGGCCCAGTTGAACGCCCGGCGACGAAACGGCGGGAACAGCAACAAAAAGCCAAAGGCATCCGTGAAAAAGCCCGGCGTCAGCAACAGCGCACCGGCTACGAGGATCATCGCGCCATGGGCCAGCGGCTCGGTCGGGTCCCGCAATTCGTTGAAGGAATTGCGCAGATTTGCCATCTCGCGCAGGCCCTGTGTGCGGATCATCCAGGTGCCCAGAACCGCGGTCAAGACAACGATGGCCAGGGTCGGAAACAGGCCAATCAAACCGCCGACCTGAATGAACAGGGCGATCTCGATGATCGGGACGGCCAAAAACAACACGAAAAGTGGCATTCTCACTCCTTTTTGCGTCACATGCGCGGGCGGTGGACTTGATCCCGCGCCTGCCCTACATAGGTGCGAAGTAGGCTGGTTGCCAGACGGTCCGATTATTTGAGGTTTCTTGATGAACTCTGCCATTATCCAATTGCTTGTGCTTGCAGGCATTGCCATTTTCCTGATCCTGCGGTTGCGCTCGGTTCTGGGCACGCGGGAAGGTTTTGAAAAACCGCGTGAGAATCTGCCCCGCCCCGATGGCGCGCGCGGCACATTCGAGGTGATCGAAGGCGGCGTAGACCGCGACATTGCCGACCACGTGCCCGAAGGCAGTGAAAGCGCCGATGCGCTGGCGCGGATGAAGCGGGTGGAAACCAGCTTTGGCGTCTCAGACTTTCTGGGCGGCGCCCGCGGCGCCTATGAGATGATTCTGATGGCCTTTGAAAACGGCGATCTGACCGATGTGAAAGGCTTTTTGTCCGAAGACGTCTATGAGGCATTCCAAGGTGTGATCGACGCCCGCGCCGATCAGGGTTTGACGGTTGACGCCAGCTTTGTGGGCCTGTCGGAGATGGAGCTGGCCGGTGCCGAGTTCAACGACGAAACCGGTGAGGCAGAATTGACCGTGCGATTTGTGGCCGAATTGACCAGCGTCGTGCGGGACAAATCGGGTGACATTGTTGAAGGCGATGCCAACAAGATCAAACGCCAGCGCGATGTCTGGACATTTGCCCGCACCATGGGTCGTGATGATCCGAACTGGCAATTGGTCGCCACCGGCGCCTGATGCGCAGGGCGGCCGCAATAGCGCTGGGCCTGTGGCTGGGCGCCTCTGCGGCATTGGCCCAAACCCTGCCCAGCCGCCAGATCCTGGATTTCTCCGATCTCAAGGGCTGGGCGGCGGATGATCATGCGGCGGCGCTGAACACTTTCACAAACACCTGCCGCGATCTGGATGCGCCCGACTGGCAGGCGCTGTGCGCATTGGCCACCAAGCAGGTCGCGCCGCGCCCTTTCTTTGAGATGTTCTTTCGCCCGGTGCTGATCATGGACGGTCAGTCCCCGCTGATCACCGGCTATTTTGAGCCTGAATTGCTGGGCTCACGCACCCGCACCGCGCGGTTTCGCTATCCGGTCTACCGGATGCCGCCAGAGCTGAAAGAGGGCACGCTGTGGTTCAGTCGGGCCGAAATTGAAAACCAGGGCATTCTGGAAGGACGCGGGCTGGAACTGGCCTGGGTCGAAGACACCGTCGGGCTGTTTTACATGCAGGTGCAAGGGTCAGGCCGTATCCGGTTGACCGACGGCAGCGTGATGCGGCTGGGATTTGCTGGTTCAAATGGGCATAAATACCGCTCGCCGGGCCAGGAATTGGTGCGCCGTGGCGTTTATGGCATTCATCAGGTCTCGGCCCGTGTGATACGCAGCTGGGTGGCGCGCAATCCGCTGCTGGGGCGGGAATTGCTGCAATCCAGCCCCGGCTATGTGTTCTTTCGGAAACTCTCGGACATGGACACGGGTGACGGGCCGAAAGGAGCGATGAACCGCTCGCTGACGGCCGGGCGCTCTTTGGCGATTGACCCCGAATTCGTGCCGCTGGGCGCGCCGGTCTGGCTGGAAAAGGCCGGGGCAAAGCCCCTGCGGCGACTGTTTGTGGCGCAAGATACCGGATCGGCAATCAAGGGCGCGCAGCGCGCTGATGTTTTTGTCGGCAGCGGCGATGCGGCAGGCCAACAGGCCGCAACGCTGAAAGACCGGGGGCGGCTGATTGTGCTGTTGCCGATCGAGATGGCTTTTGACGGTGCCGGAGCGTTTTAGACATGGCGCGCAAACGCAAGCCGCTGGGTCCTGAAGACCGGGAGCTATGGGAGCGCGTGCAAGCCAGCGCCAACCCGCTGCATCCGGCGCGCAGGACGCGAAGTCCTGCGCCCGATGTTCAGCGCCCCAATCCCGCCAAGCCGGTCAGGGCCGCGCCTGCGCCAGCACCGATCCAGCCATTCGAAATTGGCGAAAAGGGCGATCCCTTTGCGCCTGTGCCGGGGCGGATCGAGGGGCGGCACAGCTCTGCCGTGGACCGGCGAGCCATGCAAAAGATGCGGCGCGGGCGGCTGCGGCCCGAAGCGCGGATTGATCTGCACGGCATGACCCAGGGCCAGGCGCTGCCGGCGCTGACCGGGTTCATCATGCGCGCGCTGGCCGATGATCGGCGCATGGTTCTGGTGATCACCGGCAAGGGCCGCGACCGCGATGAGGATGGCCCCATCCCACAGCGCCGCGGCGTCTTGCGGCACAATGTGCCGGGCTGGCTGCGGGCAGGTCCGGTGGCTGGCCAGATACTGGATATTCTGCCAGCCCATCAAAGCCATGGCGGAGAAGGCGCGTTTTACGTCTATTTACGCCGGCGCCGCTAGCACCCTGCGCGCCTTTTCCACCCCCAGCGCCAGCAGCGCCGTGGCGATGGTGAAATAGGCGGCAATCCAGATCATTTGTTGGGGGAAATTCACGCCCTGGTCGATGAACCAGCCGGTGATCCCCGGCCCTACGGCCGAGCCAAACACCATGGTGGCAGTCCAGATCGCCTTGATGCTGCCGATGTGTTTGGTGCCGTAATATTCAGCGGCAAAGGCGCCGGGCAGCGTGGCCATCGCGCCGATACCCAGCGCTGTGATGCACAGGCCCAGCAAGGCCATGCCCAGGCTGGTTGTGCCGCCCAGCACCAGATAGCCCAGAACATAGGGCAGCAGCATCAGATACATCAGCCGCCCCGCCCCGAAGCGATCCACAGCCCAGCCGCTGACAAAGGTAGAGCCCACGACGATGATCGTGAAAACCGGGATCAGCGCTACGAATTGCGCATGGGTCCAGCCCTGGACCTGGGCATAATGCACCTGGTGAAAGAACAACGATGTGTTCCAGGCGGCCGGGCCAAGGATGGCAGGCAAGAGCAGCCAGAACAGATTGTGTTTCATCATCTCGCCGCGCCGCCAATGCCGCCCGCCCATGCCAAGCGCGGGGGTTTCGCGGGCGATGCTTTGCGGGGTGCGCTCGCGCCGCAGCAGGGCCATCAGCGGCAAGATCGCGGCCAGCGCCATGAACGCGGCCAGCACCCAAAGCGCACGCCAGTCAAACCGGCCCTTGAGGGCCACAAAGACCAGTGGCAAAAACGCGGTGCCCACCGAAAACCCCAATGCCGCCACCGCCAGCGCCCGCCCGCGCGAGGCGATGAACCAACGTGACATCGCCACCGTCGTGATGTGGCTGCACATCCCCTGACCGAAGAACCGCAAGGCCAGGATGATAAGGGGCAAGGCCCAGACCGAGCGCGCGCCTGCCATCCACAGGCAAGAGGCGGCCAGAGCGGCAAAGGTGAAGGGCGCCAAGACCCGGACACGCAGAATATCGGTCAGGCTGCCGGCCCAGACCATGATCAGCGCGCTGGCGGTGGTGCCAAGGGTGTAAATCCCGCCCCATTGTCCGTTCGTCAGGTCGAACTCGGCCCGGATTTCACCTGCGAAGATCGAGATGAAAAATGTCTGCCCATAGCTGGAGGTGAAGGCCATGAGAAAGCCCGCAGCCAGCCAATTGGCATTGGATTTGAGGAATGTCAGGAAGGACATGGCTCTTGATCCACCGGTTTGTGGGGAAAGGGAAGCGTTTTGTTGCGCAAGGGCCAAGGCCCTGGCTGCGATGCGAGGGGCGCTGCCCCTCGCGCTCCCCGAGGTATTGTGAAACCAAAGAGAGATGCGGGCGGGCGCCTGTTTCTGTAGCGCGATCAGAGCACGGGCCGTTTTGCTGCGGGTCCAAGGCGGCGGGGCCGGGCATGAATGGTCTGCGGCCTCGCGGGTATCGGGTGGCCGAGCGGGCTGCGGATCTGGTGTCGGGATGCGGTGTGGGATCGGCCCTTTGGCCCTTCGATCAGCCGGGATTGCCAGAAAGGCGGGGGCGATGGCACGGGCAAGCAGGCGCGAGCTTGCGTGGCAGGTGCCAGGCTGATGCCAAAATTCCTACAGCAGGTAGCGACCCAGATCGGCGGTCCTGGCAATCTCGCCCAGATTTTCCTGCACGAAGGCGGCATCGACGGTGATCGCCTCGCCGCCGCGATCGGGTGCGGTAAAGCTGAGCTCTTCGAACACGCGTTCGAGCACGGTATAAAGCCTGCGCGCGCCGATATTCTCGACGCTTTCATTGACATCCGCCGCGATCCTGGCCAGCGCGGCTATGCCGTCCTGGGTGAAGGTGACGTCCAGGTCTTCGGTGCCCATGAGCGCGGTATATTGCAAGGTCAGCGCGTTGTCGGTTTCGGTCAGGATGCGGACGAAATCGGCCTCGGTCAGCGCGCGCAATTCGACCCGGATCGGCAGGCGGCCCTGCAGTTCGGGCAAAAGGTCGCTGGGTTTGGCGATGTGGAAGGCGCCCGAGGCGATGAACAGCACATGGTCAGTCTTGACCGGCCCGTGTTTGGTGGACACCGTGGTGCCTTCGATGAGCGGCAGCAGGTCGCGCTGCACGCCTTCACGGCTGACATCGCCGCCGCGCGCATCTGAGCGCGCGCAGACCTTGTCGATCTCGTCCAGGAAAACGATGCCGTTTTGTTCGACCGCCTCTATCGCGCTGCGGGTGACGGCCTCGTCATCCAGCAATTTGTCCGCCTCTTCGCTGATCAAGAGATCATAGCTGTCGGCGACACGCAATTTCTTGCGTGTGGTGCGCCCGCCCATGGCTTTGCCGAACAGATCGCCCAGGTTCATGCCACCGCCCATCTGGCCGGGCTGGCCGGGAATGTCGAACATCGCCATCGGGTTTGAGGTGTCGGCGACGTCAATTTCAATCTCGACGTCATTCAATTCGCCGCGCTTGAGTTTGTCGCGGAACATATTCAGTGTTTGCTCGCGCGCGTTTTCGCCGGCGATGGCGGCAATGACGCGGTCTTCGGCAGCCTTGTAGGCGCGGGCCTTGACCTCTTCGCGCATATGCTCGCGCGTCATGTTGATGGCGGCCTCGACCAGATCGCGGATGATCTGTTCCACGTCGCGGCCGACATAGCCCACTTCGGTAAACTTGGTCGCCTCGACCTTGAGGAAAGGCGCGCGCGCCAGCCTGGCCAAGCGGCGCGAGATTTCGGTTTTGCCGACGCCTGTTGGCCCGATCATCAGGATGTTCTTGGGATAGACTTCTTCGCGCAGATCATCGGGCAATTGCTTGCGCCGCCAACGGTTGCGCAGCGCCACCGCCACGGCGCGCTTGGCGTCATTCTGGCCAATGATGAAACGGTCAAGTTCCGAGACGATTTCGCGGGGGGTCAGGTCAGTCATGTTCAGCCTTGGATATGGGAAGGAGGAAGCCGGTCAAGCGGCACGAATGCGGGAAGCCGGGCCAAGAGGCGTGCGCGGATGCGTTCCCAGAACGCGCCCAAAAGCAACAGTCCCACGCCCAGCACGACCACCATGGTCGAGGCGCTTTCGCCCTCAAACACGGTGCCGGCCAGGGCCACCGAATAACCGATAGCGGCAATCAGGAAGGACCGACGGTCAATGATGATGGCCACCAGTGCAAAGAGCGTCAGCACAGCCACCAGCGCCAGGCTGGCCAGTGGGGTGTCGGCCTCGATCAGGGTCAGCGCGATGGTGTTGATCAGCGCCGGTGCGGCCACGACATGCATCCAGAAGCCTTGGGCCGAGCGGCGCGTGACACGGTGCGGATCGGACATGTCAAAGCCCATGGCAATGGCGAAAAACACAAAGCCCAGAATCAGGGTGATGGCGGCAAAGGGGCCACCTGCCGACAAGAGGAACAATTGGTCAATGCTTTCGGGCGTACCGCGCGCATTGGCGGCAATGACCATCGACAGGGCAAAGGCCGCGACCGCCATCATAGCGATGGCCACGGGCACCTTGAAGCGCCACCAGTAAAGCGCAACAGCCAGGATCGACAGTGCCAGCGGCATGGGCAGCGATCCGAAATCCTCTTGGGCCACCATGAACGGTTGGGCGAAATAGCTGATCAGCGTGGTGCCCGCATTGATGGCGAAATAAAGCGACAGCACGATCGCCGGGCCGATCATCCGGCGGCGGTGGATGAAATATTCCGAGAGCAGCCACAA
>Ga0316205_10002340_pt1 | contig 20050 bp, 19 predicted proteins | sample 3monthpyrite_MG_FD_204941 | JGI IMG/M metagenome (GOLD analysis project Ga0316205, IMG submission 204941) | Microbial mat bacterial communities from mineral coupon in-situ incubated in ocean water Damariscotta River, Maine, United States -... | ecosystem: Environmental > Aquatic > Marine >... | reverse complement strand
GATCGAGGCGGCATACATCTCATCATATTTGGCGGTGTCGATATGGGCCCCGGTCAGGATGGCGGGCGTCATGTCAGTATCGGTGGGCAATGGTCTCTCCCTCAAAGAGTGCCGGTTCTGATCCCTGGCAAAAGACACGCCGAACCGGTGGCGGAAAACGAAGTTTCCTACGTGCCCTGCAGATGCGAACGGCCCTGCCGCAGATTATTGCGGTGCCGAAACGATGCCCGCGATGGGCTGTTGATCTGGTTAGCCTCCCCAACCAAGACACGTGTCCGTAAGTGGCGCGCCGCTATCCTCCTCAGGCGCGTCAGGACCCGCGTCGGAGAACAGATATTGCTGTGCTCCTGCGCAGAAGATTACAAAGTTTCGCCACAATCGGAACGGGTGGTGGTCGCAGCGGGTCGAATTCTGTCACAGATTTTCGGGAAAAATGAAAAAACTGTAAATTAAATTACAAAGTGTAAAATAAATCCTTTATTTATAGTCTTTTGAGCGTGAAAAGATTTCATGAACATCGGCCGATGTCAGTGGCTTTCTTTTCCGACGGGCGCTCAATTGGATTTGACGTTCCTTGAAGTTGCACCACGTGCCCCTATCCGCCGAAGATTCGCGGGGCCGGGTCGCAAACTCTGCTATTCAGCGGTCAGCCCACGAAACGCGCCTTCCAGCCAGGGCATCTGGTGCAGACCGGGCCGGATAAAATGGGTGTTGATCAGGTCGCGCGCGATGGCTGCGATCTGGGTCGGCACGTCGCCGGTCCAATCAGCCCCGGCATAAAGGGCGATTTGGCGAGAAAACCCCGGAAACGGCAACGGGTGCGCGTCGATGTCATCGCGGAACCGGCCTGCGCGCAGCAGGCTGAGTGGCGTTGTAATGGTCCAGCCGCCGCCGCCCGCAACCAGCGCGCTGATGGATTGGTTGCTGTCCAGTTCAAACCAGTTGGGCAGGGTGGCCCCCTGTCGCGTCAGAGCCTCTTCGATCTGCTGGCCCATGACCTGCGCCTGATCGCGGCGCAAAAACCGCAAATGATCAAGCGCCGCCACCCCGCCCGAGATATCGGTGCCATGTGGCACGGCCAGGATGTAGGGATCCTGCACCAACGGATGCACCGCGACCCCGGGCGGCGCGGCGCGGCCCGCGGCGCAGATCGCGATATCGAGGGACTGATCGGCGATTTGCCCCAACAGGATATGGCTGGGGCCGGTATGCAGGCGAAATTCGCAATGTTGCATAGTTTCGGCCAGCCGCGCCGTCAGGGCCGGTGTCACCACGTTTTCGAAATCCTCGATCACGCCCATGCGCATCGCCGAGACCTGGCTGAGGTCAAGCGCGGTCAGGTCGCGCTGCCCGTCGCGCAATGCGCCAAGGGCGGCCTCGACATGGCGCAGAAACTGCCGGCCAGCCTGCGTCAGCACCATCGGGCGGCGGCCCTGATCGATCAGCGGCACACCGACAGCGGCGGTCAGGTTCTTGAGCTGTTGCGACACGGCAGGCGCGCTCATGCCCAGGCGTTTGGCAACATCGCCCACCGATCCGCTCTCGGCCAGCGCCTCGAACACTTCCAGACCCCGGATCGAGACACCTTTCAAAACTCCGGGCATGGTTTTTCGCTTTCTGCCGTGCAGGCCTCAGGCGGTTATGATCTGTTGCAGCAGGTCGGTGGGGACTTCGACGCCCTGCGCCTCGATGCGCCTGCGGGTGTCGTGTAATGCGCCTGCCGCCGGATCGGGCCGGGTCTGGCCCGCCACGGAATGCAGCGTTTCCGGCGCGATGGCCAACAGACAATGCCCGGACTGGAACCGCCCGCCAAGTGGCCCCTCGAAATCGGGGCTGGATTCGGAATGCGGCATCTCGATGTCCCCTGCCAGAACCCGCACGAGCGCCGCGAAACCGGACCCTTCCGCCGCGCGATCCTGCAAGATCGTGGGCGGCCCGTCACCATTGGGCAGGGCCAGTGCCATCTGGCGCGGCGCGGCGATATCGCCACCACCTGCCTGCGGCACCCGTATCGTCGCCATACAGAGCCCCACCAGCCCCGCCATGGCGCAGTTTTCCGCCGGATGGGTGGGCAGCGTCATGGGATAGGCATCGCGGATAGCCAGGATCGCGATGCCGTTGCCGCGCGCGGCCTGCAACAGTTGGGCATGACCGGCCTCGATCGCCGGGCAGGCAAAGCCGCCATCGGCGTCGACCGACAACGTCGCAGGTCCGGTCCGGGTTAGCTGCGGCACGGCCTTGCCGTTGACCCGGCCACAGCGCAGATGTTCCACCACGTCGGGCAGGGCGGCCAGCCCGGCACCACGCAGCCCGTCACGTTCGGCAAGACGGATCGAACGCGCCACGATAGCGGCATTTGCATCCGAGGTTCCGGCCCGGATCAGGACATCGCGCGCAAAGGTTTCGATATCGGCAAGGCTGAGGCGTTCATTCATGTTGAATATGTGTAACTGCGGCTTGTGGCCTGTCAATGCGGGTCGGCGCGCGGGCCCGGGCACCGAGGCACCTCAGGCATAGAGAAACTCGACCGTGCCGTCGGGCAGGATGGCGGCGGTGGTCAGCACGCCGGTTGTCCAGGCACCGGTATCGATCCCGATGCGGCCGTCATCGGTGACCGGGTAATCGGCCGGCGTGTGGCCATGCACGACCCACAAACCGTCATTTCTCGGGCGGCTTTCAAATTCGGGGTGCCCCCAGAGCAGGACGCGCGGCGATTGATCCTGCATCGCATGCTGCGGGTCGGCGGCGGCATGCACAACCCAGAGATTGCCCGATGACCAGCTCAGCGGCAGGGCCTCCAGCCAGTCCAGCAGCCCGGGCTTCATCTGGCGGCGCAACGCTTCGGCCCCGGCGCGAAACAGATCCGGTGCCGCGCCCGGCTGCAACTGGCTGGTATGCAGGCCGAAACTGTCCAGCGTGTCCCGCGCCCCGCTGCGCAGCCAGCGCGGCCCGCGGGTGGCCGGGTCGTCCAGAAAATCCAGCAGCATCCGCTCGTGATTGCCCATCAGGCAGGTAACGTTGTCCGGCAATTCCCGCGCCAGTTCCCAGACCCGCGCCAGCACATCGGCCCCGTCGGGCCCGCGATCAATCAGATCGCCGACGAAAACCACCTGCGGATTGGCCGCGCTGACCCGCCCGACATGGGCGTCGATCCGGTCCAGCGCGCGTTCCAGAAGATCAGCGCGCCCGTGGATGTCGCCCACAACGTAAACCGGATCGACCGGGCGCGGCAGGTTCTCGGGCGTTACCCGCAGGGGCGTCGCGGCACGGGGCCGGGCCAGAATGGAACGCAGGTTGCGGATCATCTCAGTCACTTGCGCTGGCGGGCAGCGAAAAACAAGAGGGCAGGGCGCAACAGCGGCGGTGCGTCGCCGATTCAGTCCCGTGCCCGCAGAATCCGGGCGGGCCGCGCCGCCAGTGGCCGCCAGGCAAAGCCGAGCCCGGCCACCAGCGACGCCGCCGCCCCGCCGGTGACGATGACAAGCGCCGAGCCCGCGTTGAAAGCATAGCCCGTGTCCATCACAAATCGCATCACAGCCCACCCCGCCAATGCACCGGCACCTACCGCCACCAGCCCGGCGGCGGCCCCTTGCAGGGCGGCGCGCAAGGCAAAGCTGAACAGAATGCGCGCCCGCGTGGCCCCGAGCGTTTTCAGCACGGCGGCCTCATAGGTTCGCGCCCGTTCGCCCGCTGCCGCCGCGCCGATCAAAACCATGAACCCGGTCGCCAACGTGGCCGCCGCCGCCCAGGATGTTGCCGCCGCGATCCCCGACAGCGCGCGCGCCACTTGATCCACCACATCGCGCACCCGGATGGCGGTGATGTTGGGCGCGTCGCGGGCCACATCGCGCAGGATCGCGGCCTCGGACCCGGCATCGGCATAGACGGTGGCGATATAGGTATGCGGGGCCCCGGCCAGAGCATTGGGCGACATCGTGATCACGAACCCGATGCCCGCGTTCGAGAAATCGACCTCGCGCAGGGCTGCGATCATGGCGGTGATATCGCGGCCCAGAATATTGACGGTCACGGTGTCGCCGATTCCGATGCCGATCTCGCGGGCTTCATCGGCGGCAAAGGCCATCAGCGGCGGGCCGTCATAATCGGGCGGCCACCATGTGCCTGCGATGATCTCATCGGCTGGCGGGCTGCTTTCACGGAAGGTGATGCCGCGGTCGCCATGCAGGACCCAGTGATCGCCCGCGACCTCACGCGCCGGGCGGTCGTTGATGCGGGTCACAAAGCCGCGCAGGATGGGCGCGGTTTCCACCCGCGTCACGCCCGGGTCGCCGGTGACCCGTTCGCGGAAACCGGGCAGCTGATCGCGTTGGATGTCGATGAAGAAATACGCCGGCGCGACCTCGGGCAGGTCACGCTGAATGGCGGCGCGCAGATTGGTGTCGATCTGACCCACGGCAGCCAGAACCGTCAGGCCCAGACCAAGTGACAGAACCACGCTGGTGCTGTCCGAGGCCGGGCCGCCAACCGCCCCCAACGCAAGCCGAAGGGCACTGCGCCCACGCGCCAGACCGCTTTTCGCCAGACGGCGCGCCACGATCCGCAACAGCCCCGCGACCAGCATCAAAACAAGCAGTGCCGCGATAATGCCGCCCGCCGACCACAGCGCCAGATAGGGCAGATCCGACAGCCAGGCCGCGGTGGCGATCAGCACCGCGGCAAGCCCTGCCGAGATCGCGATGAAAGGCCAGCGCGGCCAACCGCTCAGCCCCAGTTGCGCCTGCCGGAACAGGGTCGCGGCGCGGACCTGTTCGGTGCGCGCCAGTGGCCAGAGCGCGAAAATAAGGGCCGTCAGCGCGCCGTAAAGCGCGGCCTCCATCAAGGGCGCGGGGTGCAGGCCGAAATTGGCGGGAACCGGCAGGCGGGCCGCGATCAGCGGCGCAATGGCCAGCGGCAGCACCGCGCCCAGGATCAGGCCAAGAACCAGGCCAAGCAGCGTCAGCAACGCAATCTGCATGAGATAGATGGCAAAGATCAACCGCCCGCTGGCCCCCAGAGTTTTCAGCGTGGCAATGGTTTCGGTCTTGCCATCCAGATAGCTGCGCACTGCGGCAGAGATACCGATGCCGCCCACGGCCATTCCGGCCAGCCCGACCAGCACCAGAAACGCGCCGATCCGTTCAACAAAGGCGCGCAGAGCCGGGGCTGCATCGCGCGCGTCGCGCCAGCCATGGCCGTTGTCACCAAAGCGCGCCGTGGCCTCGGATTGCAGCGTCGCCAGATCCGCGCCGGGCGGCAGTTGCAGCCGGTATTGGCTGTCAAAGAGCGTGCCGGGGGCCAGCAGGCCGGAGGTCTCCAGCGCCGCGGCCGACACGATCGTGCGCGGGCCGGGGCCGAAATTGCCGCCCGCCATGTCGGGTTCACGGGTCAGCGCGGCGCGCAGCTCGAAGGTTTGCGTGCCAAGCATGAATGTATCGCCGATTTCCAGCCCCATCTGACCGATCAGTACCGGATGCATCACCGCGCCGGGCAGATCGCGCGGGGCCAGCGCCTCGTCCATGGTCATGGCGGGCGACAGGCCGACCTCGCCATAGAGCGGATAGAGCCCGTCAACGGCGCGCACCTGCGTCAGGCCCCGCACGGCTTCACCATCGCGTTCGGTCACGGCCATCGACCGGAAATCGAGCGTCTCGGACACGGCGACCGCGTTGGCAGCCATCCAGGCGCGTTCCGCCTCGGTGGCAGTGCGCAGCGAGAAGGTCATCTCGGCATCGCCGCCCAGAATCACCGCGCCTTCGCGGGCCAGGCCGCCTTCGATCGCCACCCGCACCGACCCGACCGCCGCGACCGCGGCAACGCCCAGCGTCAGGCAGGCCAGAAAGATGCGGAACCCGCGCAAACCGCCGCGCAATTCGCGCCGCGCGATGCGGGCGGCAAGCCTCATTCGGCAGCCTCGCGCGCGCCGGTCCGGTCAATCTGGCCGTCGCGCAAGCGGATCACCCGGTCGCAGCGGCGGGTCAGATCCGGTGCATGAGTAACAAGGACTAGCGTCGCACCATGGCGGTCGCGCAGGCCAAAGAGCAGCTCCATGATGGCGGCACCGTTGGCCTCGTCCAGATTGCCCGTCGGTTCATCCGCCAACAGGATTTTCGGGCGCGGCGCGGCGGCGCGGGCCAGCGCCACGCGCTGTTGTTCGCCGCCCGACAACTGACCCGGGTAATGGTGCGCGCGGTCGGCCAGCCCCACGGCCTCCAGTTCAACCGCAGCACGGTCAAAGGCATCGCGGTGCCCGGCCAGTTCCAGCGGGGTTGCAACATTTTCCAGCGCGGTCATGGTGGGTATCAGGTGGAAGGACTGGAACACGACGCCCATATGGTCCCTGCGCAACCGGGCCAGCGCGTCTTCGTTCAGCGCATTCAGGTCATGGCCGAGGGCCGTCACTTTTCCACCGCTGGCGCGTTCCAGCCCGCCCATCAGCATCAGGAGCGAGGATTTGCCCGATCCCGACGGCCCCACCAGCCCAAGCGTTTCGCCCGCTTGCACCCGCACCGTGATATCGCGCAGGATGTCCACCGGTCCGGCATTGCTGTTGAGCCGCAGCGACACATTGGAAAGGTCCAGAATGGGCGTGGTCATGATATGGCTCCGGCAGGGTCTGTCCCTTCGATATGGGGCAATGGCGGGGTGGGGCAAGGCGCTTGCTGTCGCGGCTGCATTTTGCGCCGCTTCCGCCGCCGCTGCGCAGGAGGTGGTGATTGCCGCATTGGGCGACAGCCTGACGCAAGGCTATGGCCTACCGCAGGAGGATGGGCTGGTGCCGCAGCTGGAGGCCTGGTTGCAGGCGCGCGGCCATCCTGTGCGGCTGATCAATGCGGGTGTGTCGGGCGATACCACGGCGGGCGGTCTGGCGCGGGTCGGCTGGACGATGGGCGAGGATGTCGATGCCATGATCGTGGCGCTTGGCGGCAATGATATGTTGCGCGGAATTGCGCCCGAGGTGAGCCGCGAGAATCTGGATGGCATATTGCGGGCGGCAGACGCGGCGGATGTCGAGGTGTTGCTGGTCGGCCTGCGTGCCTTCAACAATTTCGGGCCGCAGTATCAGACCGCCTTTGACACGATGTTCCCGGATCTGGCAGCCGATTACGGCACGCTTTACATCGGCAATTTTCTGTCCGCGATCACCGGGCCTGATGCGACCGGACAGGACAGGCTCCTGCTGAATTACCTGCAATCCGACGGGTTGCATCCGAATGCGGCGGGCGTGGCGCGGATTGTCGAAGCGATCGGCCCCTCGGTCGAGGCGCTTATTGCGCGCGTTCCGCAACCCTGATCGCCGTGCCGGCATCGGCACAACGCGCGGCCAGGCCGGGCGCGGGTGTGGCATCGGTCACCCACATGTCCAGATCGGCAAGCGAGGCTATTCGAACCGGTGCGGCGCGGGCCAGCTTGCCCTGATCGGCCACCAATATGCTCTGGCGCGCCTGTTGCAGGATGGCATGGGCCACCCGCACCTCCTGAATGTCGAAATCCAGCAGATCGCCCTCGGTATCCAGCGCCGAGGCACCGATCACGGCGACGTCGACCTTGAACTGCAGGATCGTCTGCACCGCCAGATCGCCCACCAACCCGCCATCGGAGCGCCGCAGCGCGCCCCCGGTCAGCACAACTTCGCAGGACGGGTTCGCGGCCAGGATCTGCGCCGCGTTCATGTTGTTGGTCACCACCATCAGCCCGGAATGGCCTTGCAGCGCGCGGGCCACGGCCTCGGTCGTGGTGCCGATATTTAGAAACAGCGAGGCCCCGTGCGGGATCTCGGCGGCGGCGGCGCGCGCGATCGCCTCTTTCGCATCGGCATTCAGGCGGCGGCGATCCTCATAGCCAATATTAGTGATGCCCGAGGGCAGCACCGCGCCGCCATGGATACGCTCCAGCATGCGGGCCTCGCACATCTCGGTCAGGTCGCGGCGGATGGTCTGGACGGTGACGCCAAAGGTGCCGGCCAGATCCTCGACCATCACCCGGCCCTCATTGCGGGCGCGCTCCAGAATGTCGGATTGGCGGGGGGTCATCGGCATCGGGTTCTCTCCTCGGGTCGTTATAGCGAAACCGCGCGCGAGAAAAAGAGAAAAAAAGCGAACATGAAAATTGACAAAACGAACATAGGGTGCAACGACACCAGTGCAGACAAAAGGAACATGACGGTGAGTCGCATTTTCGATCTTTTCATCATTGGCGGCGGCATCAACGGGGCCGGTATCGCGCGGGACGCGGCGGGGCGGGGGCTGGATGTCGGTCTGGCCGAAATGGGCGATCTGGCCAGCGCCACCTCTTCGGCCTCGACCAAGCTTTTCCATGGCGGGCTGCGCTATCTGGAATATTTCGAATTCGGGCTGGTCAGGAAGGCACTGGTCGAGCGCGAGGTCCTGCTGAGCGCGATGCCGCATATCAGCTGGCCGATGCGGTTCGTGCTGCCCTATCACGCCGATATGCGGTTCGAGGCCGAGACGCCCACGTCAAAGCTGTTATCGCTTTTCATGCCCTGGATGAAAGGCCGCCGCCCGGCCTGGCTGATCCGGCTGGGGCTGTTTCTGTATGACCATCTGGGCGGGCGGAAGATCCTGGCGGGCACAACGACGCTCGAACTTGAAGGCACCCCGGAGGGCGCGCCGCTCAATCCGAAATTCCAGCGCGCCTATGAATACTCCGATTGCTGGGTCGAGGATGCCCGGCTGGTCATGCTGAACGCCCGTGACGCCGAGGCGCGCGGGGCCGAGATCATGACACGCGCCAGGGTGACACGCGCCGAGCGGGTCGATGATTTGTGGCAGATCACCGTGGAGCGCGGTGGTGCCACGGAGGTTTTTCAGGCCCGCACGCTGGTCAATGCGGGCGGGCCCTGGGTGGCCGATATCATCCGCGACGTGGCCCATGTTGCCAGTACCGAAACCGTGCGGCTGGTGCGCGGCAGTCATATCGTGGTGCCGCGGCTCTACGATCACGACAAATGCTATTTCTTTCAGGGCGAGGATGGCCGGATCATATTCGCCATCCCCTATGAGACCGATTTCACCCTGATCGGAACCACCGATCTGGACCATGCGGGCGACCTATCGGAGGCGCAATGCTCGGATGAGGAAACCGCCTATCTCTGCCGCTTTGCCTCGACCTATTTTGTCACGCCGATCACGCCCGATCAGGTGGTCTGGACCTATTCCGGCGTGCGCCCGCTTTATGATGACGGGGCAAGTTCGGCCACCGCCGCCACCCGCGATTACGTGCTGTCGCTGGATCAAAACGGGCCGCTGTTGCTGAACGTGTTCGGGGGCAAGATCACCACCTATCGCAAGCTGGCCGAAAAGGCGCTGGAGAAACTGCGCGTGGGCTTTCCCGATCTGCCTGGCGACTGGACCGCTGGCGTTGCCATGCCGGGCGGCGATTTTCCGGTCGATGGCGTGGCCGATCTGATCTCCGATTTGCAGACCGATTACCCGTTTTTGGATGCCAGATGGGCAACCCGGCTGATCCGGGCCTATGGCACCGAGGCGCGCGATATTCTGAGCGATGCGACATCGGCGGCTGATCTTGGGCAGGATTTCGGCGCGACACTGACAGAGACGGAACTGCGCTGGCAGATGGCACGCGAATATGCCGTGACGGCCGAGGATGTGGTGTGGCGGCGGTCCAAGCTGGGGCTGCGGCTGAGTGCCGATCAGATCGCGGCGATTGACAGTTTCATGCGCGCGGTTTGATCTGTGGGCAAAGGGAGGGCAGGCCATGAGCCATATTCTGGCGATTGATCAGGGCACGACATCCAGCCGTGCCATCGTGTTCGACGCGGCGATGCGACCGGTGGCCTCGGCGCAGGAGGAGTTCACCCAGCATTTTCCGGCTTCGGGATGGGTCGAACATGAGGTTTCCGACATCTGGGAGACGGTGATATCGACCTGCAGCGCGGCATTGGACAAGGCCGGCATCGCAGCGGGCGATCTGGCCGGGGTCGGCATCACCAACCAGCGCGAGACCACGCTGTTATGGGATCGGGCGACCGGCGAACCGGTGCATCGCGCGATTGTCTGGCAGGACCGGCGGACCTCTGCGCTGTGTGAAGCGCTGCGCGAGGCCGGGCATGAAGCGATGGTGCAGCACCGCACCGGATTGCTGCTGGACCCGTATTTTTCGGGCACCAAGCTGGCTTGGCTTCTGGACAACGTCGAGGGCGCGCGGGCGCGGGCCGAGGCGGGTGATCTGCTCTTTGGCACCGTGGACAGCTACCTGATCTGGCGGCTGACCGGCGGGGCGGCGCATGTGACCGATGCCACCAACGCGGCGCGCACGCTGCTGTATAATATCCGAGAAGGGGTGTGGGATGCCGGGATTTGCGCGCTGCTGAACATTCCCATGGGCCTGTTGCCCGAGGTTCGCGATTGCGCCGCGCATTTTGGGGACACCCTGCCCGAACTGCTGGGCGCGCCGGTGCCCATCCTGGGTGTTGCGGGCGACCAGCAGGCGGCCACGATCGGGCAGGCCTGTTTCGCGCCGGGGATGATGAAATCGACCTATGGCACCGGTTGTTTCGCGCTGCTCAATACCGGCGATACGCTGGTGGAAAGCAGGACCCGGATGCTGGGCACCATCGCCTATCAGTTCGAGGGCCAGCCGACCTATGCGCTGGAAGGTTCGATCTTTATCGCAGGCGCGGTGGTGCAATGGCTGCGCGATGGGCTCAAGATCATCGAGAAGGCGGGTGAGACGCAAGGTTTGGCCGAGGCTGCCGACCCGGCGCAGGAGCTGTACCTGGTGCCTGCCTTCACCGGGCTTGGCGCGCCCTACTGGGACGCGGAATGCCGGGGCGCGATCTACGGGCTGACCCGCAGCTCGGGGCCTGCCGAGTTTGCCCGCGCGGCGCTGGAAAGCGTCGGGTTCCAGACCCGCGATCTGTGGGAGGCGATGCGCGCCGATTGGGGTGGTGCGGGCGAGGGCAGCATCCTGCGCGTCGATGGCGGCATGAGCGCATCGGACTGGAGCATGCAGTTCCTGGCCGATATTCTGGGGGCACCGGTGCATCGGCCAGAGGTTCTGGAGACGACAGCCCTTGGGGCGGCGTGGCTGGCGGGCATGCAGGCCGGGATTTACCCCGACCGGGATGGTTTTGCCGCAACCTGGGCGCTGGAGCGGGAGTTCGTGCCGGTGATGGACGCAGGTCGGCGGGAGGCGCGCTATGCCGGGTGGAAAGACGCGGTGGCGCGGACCTTGAGCCGGTAGGATTTTGGCGAAGGATCGGATTGCTTTGCAATCCGATCCGCCGGGGTTCCACCCCGGACCTCGAGGTATTTTGGCCAAGATGAAAGCATGGGTCAGGTGCCGTTCGGGCGGGTCAGGATGAAGGTTGCTGCACCGCCCATGGCCAGTGCCTGAACCAGCAGGATAAGCGGGCCGAGGCCTGACAGAAGGCTGATCATGAAGATCAGCGCCATCGCCGTGCAGGCCAGGATCTTGATGCGCGGGCGAATGGCACCGTTGGCTTCCCAATCGCGGATCGGGCCACCGAAGATCGGGTGATCGAGCAGCCATTGCTTGAGGCGCGGTGAGGATTTTCCGAAGGCGAAGGCCGCGAGAATGAGGAACGGTGTGGTTGGCAGTACCGGCAGCACCACGCCAATGAATCCGAGTGCGACGCAGGTCCAACCCAGGATCAACCAGGGCAGGTTTCGCAGGCGGCGCGGGGGGCGGGGCGCGGTCATGCCGGGGCGTGCGCCCATTGGCCGGGGGCCAGCCCGTCCAGCCGCCAGTCTCCGATCTGCCAGCGCACGAGGCGCAGGGTGGGCAGGCCGACCGCCGCCGTCATCCGCCGCACCTGACGGTTGCGGCCCTCGGTAATGGTGAGCTCGATCCAGGCATCGGGCACGGTTTTGCGAAACCGCACCGGGGGGTCGCGCGGCCAGAGATCGGGCGCGTCGATCAGGCGGGCCTTGGCGGGCCGGGTCGGGCCGTCTTTCAGCGTGACGCCCTTTGCCAGCGCGTCCAACTGTGCCGCGTCGGGCGTGCCTTCGATCTGCACCAGGTAAGTCTTGGGCATTTTCGCGCGCGGGCTGGTGATGCGGGCCTGCAACCGTCCATCATCGGTCAGGACCATCAGCCCTTCGCTGTCGCGGTCGAGCCGCCCGGCCGGATAGACGCCGGGCAGGTCGATGAATTCCGAGAGCGTGGCTCGCGGGCGACCGGCGCTGCCGGTGTCGGTGAATTGCGACAGCACGTCATAGGGTTTGTTGAAAAGGATCGTTCGGGACATGGGCGCGGGCCTTTGGGGGATAGTGCATTCTCTGGCCCATTGGTCGCAATCAGGCAAGGGCCTGTCCCGAAAAGCGCTTGCCCGGTCGCCGGATATGGCTGAGCGTGGCGGCGAAGGTTTTGCGAAAAGGATCCTGCCATGCCCGCCGGTGCCGCCCCGTTCTCTGCCGCCGAATATGACCGCCGCATCGCCCTGACCCGTGCCGCGATGGCGCAGGCGGGGCTGGAGGCGATTCTGGTCACCGATCCGTCGAACCAGGCTTGGCTGACGGGCTATGACGGCTGGTCCTTTTACGTGCATCAGGGGGTGATCCTGACCCACGAGGGCGCGCCGGTCTGGTGGGGCCGCCATATGGACAGCATCGGGGCCGGGCGGACCTGCTGGATGGAGACGGACAATATCATCGGCTATGGCGATCACTACGTGCAATCGACCGAGCGCCACCCAATGCAGGATCTGGCCGGGCATTTGCGGGCGATGGGGCTGGAACGCGCGCGCATCGGGGTCGAGATGGAGAATTATTACTACTCGGCCAAGGCGCATGCGGTCTTGGCTGACGAGCTTCCTGATGCGGCGCTGGCCGATGCCACGGCGCTGGTCAACTGGCAGCGGCTGGTGAAATCGGAGGCTGAGCTGGCGTTCATCCGCAAGGCCGCGCGGATTTCCTCGCATATCACCCGCACCGCGATCGAGAAGGCGGAACCGGGGCTGCGCAAGAACGATCTGGTGGCCGAGATCTATCATGCCGCGATCACCGGTGTGGATGACATCTGGGGCGATTACCCCGCCATCGTGCCGCTGACGCCATCGGGGCGCGATGCCACCGCCGCGCATCTGACCTGGAATGGCGATGAGATGCGCGAAGGCGAGGCCACGTTTTTTGAGCTGTCGGGGGTTTATCGCCGCTATCATGCGCCGCTCTGCCGGACCGTGTTTCTGGGCCAACCGGGGCAAGAAATGCTGGCCGCCGAGGCGGCCCAGATCGAAGGCATCGAGGCCGGGCTGGAGGCTGCCCGCGCTGGCAACCGGACCTGTGACATCGCCAACGCCTTCATGGCGGTGATGGCGCAGGCGGGTATCGAGCGCGAGGGGCGCATGGGCTATCCCATCGGCCTTTCCTATCCGCCCGACTGGGGCGAACGCACCGCCTCGATCCGGTCCGAGGATAGCACCGTTCTGGAACCCGGCATGGTGTTTCATTTCATGCCCGCGCTGTGGATGGACAACTGGGGGCTGGAGACCACCGAAACCATCGTGATCCGCGAGACAGGCGCGGCGGAGGTGCTGTCGGACGTGCCGCGCAGACTGTTTGTGAAACCATGACCGCATTGCCCGAAACTACCGCGCTCCTGGCCGAGTTGATCGGGTTTCCGACCGTCTCGCCCGACAGCAACCTGGCGATGATCGCGCATCTGGCGGCGCGGTTGGAGGATGCCGGGGCGACGGTCGAGATCCTGCAGGACAAAACCGGGGCCAAGGCCAATCTCTGGGCCCGGATCGGGCCGGATGTGGCCGGTGGTATCCTGTTGTCCGGTCATACCGATGTGGTGCCGGTCACCGATCAGGTCTGGGCCAGCGACCCGTTCGACATGCACGAGGAAGACGGCAGGCTTTTTGGCCGCGGCACCTGCGACATGAAGGGCTTTGTCGCCGCCGCCACCGCCATGGCCCCGCTCTTTGCCGAGCGCGCGCTGACCCGGCCGATCTATTTCGCCTTCAGCCATGACGAGGAAACCGGGTGTCTGGGGGCGCAGGCCTTGGTGGAACAGCTGCGCGGGCGGGCGGCGCTGCCAAGCATGGCCGTCGTGGGCGAACCCACCTCCATGCGGGTGATCGAAGGCCATAAGGGCTGCTATGAATATTCGACCCATTTCACCGGGTTGGAGGGGCATGGATCATCGCCCGATCTGGGCGTCAACGCGGCCGAATATGCGGCGCGCTATGTCGGGCGTCTGCTGGACCTGAAGGATCAACTGCGCGCGCGGGTGCCTGACGGAAGCCGGTTCGAGCCGCCCTGGACCACGATCAACACCGGCGCGGTGCAGGGCGGCGTGGCCCATAACGTCATCCCCGGTCGCGCCCGTGTCGATTGGGAAATGCGCCCTGTGCAGAAATCGGATGCCGATTTCGTCAAGGGCGATCTGGCGGAGTATTGCGCCCATACCCTGTTGCCCGTGATGCAGGCCGTGCACCCGCAGGCCGGGATCGAAACCGAGATCATCGCCGAGGTGTGCGGGCTGGACCCCGCCACAAAGAACGAGGCGCGCGAATTGGTGATGCAGCTGACCGGGGCCAATGGCGCGGGGCTGGTGCCGTTCGGAACCGAAGCCGGGCTCTTTCAGGGGCTGGGCATGTCGGTGGTGGTCTGCGGGCCGGGATCCATCGAGCAGGCGCATAAGCCCGATGAGTATCTGGAGGTTGGTCAGCTGTCGGAGTGTCTGGGGATGCTGGAGCGGTTGAGCCGCAAGTTGGGGTAGGCCCGAGCGTCGAGGTCATTTGCGCCGCGGTCCGTTTGTTTCCTCTTGGCCGCACCCCGAACCGGATAGGGATCTGGAGGTATCATGGGCGGGTTTTCCGAAACCTGGCGCGGAGGAAGCGCCATCGCGCGGTGGCTGGGTGGCGCGCCGCTGATGAGTTTGCGGGTGACCCTGATGGCGCGAAACAGGCAGGCCGCGCGGGCGATCCTGACGAGGCACTCCGTGAAAATGCTTGGATCCTGCCGCATCGAGGTGGTTGTGGACGGCCCGACCCCCGCGCCCGGCAAGGGGTGCGTCCTGTGCTATAACGAGACCTCTCTTGCCGATGTCGTCGCCTTCAGCGCGGTGATGTGGCCCTATATCGACCGTGCCGCGGCGGCCGATATCTATGCCTGGATCCCCTTTGCGCGCGCAGCCTGCCGCAAGGCCGGTATCGCGCTTGTTCCCAGGGGAAACCGCGAGGCTACCGGGCGGTTGCTGGAGAAAACGGTCGCGGCGGTGAAACGCGGCGAGCGGGTCGCCTGGGGCGGCGAGGGCCGCTTGTCCGGGCAGGACGCGGTAACGAGGTTCAAGGTCGGGGCCAGCCTGATCGCCATCAGATCGGGCGCGCCGCTTGTCCCGGTCGCCTTTCACGGCGGGCATCAGGCGCTGCCGCTCGGCTCGATCCGGGCGCGGCCGGGCAAGATCAGCGTTCGTTTCGGCGCTCCGATTCCCACGACCGGTCTGCGCGACAGCGACGCGCGCGATGTCGCCGACCATGCCCAGGCAGCCGTCGCAGGAATATACGCGGATCTCGGGGCACAAGGCCTCGTGGGCCTCTGACGACGCCCTCAGGCCCGGATCGCCATTGGCCATGGTATCGAGCGCGTGAAAAATCCTTGCGAATGCAGCGAGGGCTTCGTTCTCTTTGGACATTGGTCGTCCCCATTTTTTGGTGCGCACATCCACTCCGGTTCCATCGGGCCTGCCACGGTTTCGCGGTTGGGATATGGATCAAAGAACTTTGCGGAACATACTGCGCCATTGTGCAACAAAGCTCTCGGCGCGCGACAATCGGGGGTTGTGTGCCTAGCCGGCATACCCGTGGTTCATGGTCAATCTGACGCGGACAATGCGCAATCCTTTCCCTGCGCCCACCTAAGACAGCCTGGGCGGCCGAAGGGTCGCGGCGATGGTCGGAAATTCAGCCGAGCTTGCTTCGATACCCGCAAAACCGGACCTTGTCGCGACGTATCCTGCAAATCGGATGGCGTGGGGCATGGGGCCGGCGATCACCCTCCAATCACAACATCAGTTTTCGACCCGGCATGCGGCCACCGTCAGCCCGCCTTTGGCGCTGACGGCCCGGCCGTTGGGTTCGGCGTTTGGGCTTCGTTCGTTCATGGCGGCTGCGACGGAAACGGGCACGGCGCATGTGCCAGGGGTCATTCGCCGTTCCACACCTTGCGGGTCTTGTCGAAATGCTTGCGCAAGGGTTTCCAGACATCGGGGTATTTCACCTGCAACGTGTCCAGCTCGGCCGCGTATCTGGTCAATTGCTGCGGGAACCGGGTTTCGAACATGAAGGCGATGGTGTTGTCCAGCTTCTCCGGCTCCAGCTTTTTCAGCGACGCGCCATAGAAGGCATCGGCATCCGGCCCGTGCGGCAGCATCATGTTATGCAGGCTCATGCCGCCCGGAACAAAGCCCTGCGGCTTGGCATCATAGACGCCCTCGATCAGCCCCATGAATTCGGACATGATGTTCATGTGATACCAGGGCGGGCGGAAACTGTCCTCGGCCACCAGCCAGCGCGGCGGGAAGATCACGAAATCGATATTGGCGGTTCCCGGCTCGGCGCTCGGCGCGGTCAGCACGGTAAAGATCGACGGATCGGCGTGATCGTTCAGGATCGGTCCGACCGGAGAATAATGCCGCAGGTTGTATTTATAGGGCGCGTAATTGCCGTGCCAGGCCACCACGTCCAGCGGGCTGTGGTTGATCTCGCAGGCGTGGAACTGACCGCACCATTTGACGGTGACCCGGTGGGGCACGCCGTCCTTTTCCTCATAGGCGGCCACGGGCGTCAGGAAATCGCGCGGGTTGGCCATGCAATTGGCCCCGATGGGCCCGCGTTCCGGAACTGTGAACGCGCCGCCATAGTTTTCGCAGATATAACCACGCGCCTGCGGCTCGCCATTGAGCAGCACCTTGAATTTCAACCCGCGCGGGATCACGACGATTTCACCGGGGGCGGCGTCGATCACGCCCATTTCGGTGAAAAACCGCAAGCCCCCCACCTCGGGCACGATCAGCATTTCGCCATCAGCGTTATAGAACACGTCCGTATCCATGCTGTCTGTCACGGCATAGGTGTGGATGGCATAGCCCACTTGCGTCAGCACGTCGCCGCCGGTGGCAATCGTGCGCAGGCCGGTCAGGAATGTGCCCGCATCGTCCGGGATCGGGGCCGGGTCCCACCGCATCGGGGCCAGCGGCAGGCCGCTTTCACCCATTGTCGGGGCCGAGCGGAAATGCGGCAGATCCACCCGCACCATATCGCCGATATGCTGCACCGTGGGCCGCATCCGGTAAAGCCAGGTGCGTTCATTGGTGGCTCGCGGCGCGGTGAAAGGCGTGCCCGATAGCTGTTCGGCATATAGCCCGTAGGGGCAGCGTTGCGGGCTGTTCTGTCCGATGGGCAGCGCGCCTTCCTCGGCCTCGGTCTCGAAATCATTGCCGAAACCGGGCATGTAGCCTTCGTTGTATTTCGCCCGGGATGTCGCCCGGACGAAGCCGTCTGATTGCTTGGTCATGTTCCGTTTCCCATTCGTCCCTGGCCCCGCAAATGCGGGTCGCGCGCCTCAGACCTTTCCCAGTTCTTTCTTGTGTAGCCAATCGGCGTGTTTCGGGGCCTTCTTGGTCTGGCTCCATTCCTCCAGCATATCCCATTTCACCGCATCCATGCGTTTCAGCATTTCCTCTTCTTCCGGGTCCGGGCAGGCCAGTTCGACCCGGTGGCCGTTGGGATCGAAGAAATAGATCGAATGAAAGATGGAATGGTCGGTGACGCCCAACACCTCGACGCCATTGGCCTCCAGATGCTCCTTGTATTCCATCAGCGTGTCGCGGTCCTTGACCTTGAAGGCGATATGCTGAACCCAGATCGGCGTGTTGGGGTCGCGGCTCATCTCTGGCTTGGTCGGCAGCTCGAAAAACGCCAGCACGTTGCCATTCCCCGCATCCATGAAGATATGCATGTAGGGATCGGGTTCATGGGTCGAGGGCACGTGATCCTCGGCAATCGCCAACACGAAATCCATGTTCAGCATCTTGTTATACCAGGTGACTGTTTGCTTGGCGTCCTTGCAGCGATAGGCAACGTGGTGGATCTGTTCGATTTTCATGGGATCACTCCTTTCCCGTGGCAACAGCCAGCGCTTCGCTCAGCACCGCGCGGTCGCCGATATGATTGGCCAGTGTCAGGATCAGGCGGGCGTTCAACGCCGCGCTGGCACCGTCGTCAAGGCCCTCGTGAACGGCGAGAAGTTCGGCAAAGAACCCGTCGGGATCGGGGATATTCGCCTTGGTGTTGAGATGCGTCATGGCTCAATCCTTTCCGCAGGCCTTGCGCAGCGCGGCGCAGAGGGCGGTTTCGTCATAGCTGTCCCACCGGGCGGCGACATGCTGATCGGGGCGGATCAGGTACACCGCCGACGTCGCGCCCCCCAGATAGCGCGCCACCAGCGCCCCGGTGGGGTCATCGGTGGCCGACAGGGCCAGCCGCCGCGCGGTGATGCCATCCGCCTCGACCCCTTCGGGCGCTTCGGCGTCGATGGTCAGGACAATGAAATCGCGGCCAAGTGCGGGCAGCAGAAAACTATCGCCCAAAGGCGCATCGGGGCAGGTGCTGCCGACGCGGGTGCGCGCGGGCCCGCCCGGCAACGCGTCGGGGCCATTGAGCGACAGCCCGTCATAGGTGCAGGGCACCGACAGGCGGCCCGAATTGACCAGCGGGCGGGCGAATTCGTGATGTTCGGACAGGTCCAGAACCGCATCGCGGAAAAACCGCGAAAGCTTTGATTTCGGGGTGATGAAATCGGTCGCGCGGGTCGAGTTGAGGATATTTTCCTCGGCCCCGTAAACGCGCTCCTCGGAATAGCTGTCCAGCAACCGGTCGGGGGCCTTGCCCGCGATGACCAGCGCCAGTTTCCAGCCCAGATTGTCGACATCCTGCAAGCCCGAATTGGCACCGCGCGCGCCAAAGGGCGACACCTGATGCGCCGCGTCCCCGGCAAAGATCACGCGCCCGTGGCGGAACTCCTCCATGCGGCGGCACTGGAACGTGTAGATCGAGCTCCATTCAAGCTCATATACCAGATCCTCGCCCAACATGGCGCGCAGCCGCCGGTCGATGTTTTCGGGCTTCAGCTCCACGTCCTTGTCGATGTCCCAGCCAAGCTGAAAATCGATGCGCCAGACATTGTCGGGCTGCTTGTGCAACAGCGCCGACTGGCCCCGGTTAAAGGGCGGATCGAACCAGAACCAGCGTTCGGTCGGAAATTCGGCATTCATGATCACATCGGCAATCAGGAAGTTATCCTCGAACACGCGCCCGACGAAATCGAGCCCCAGCATCCGCCGCGTCGGCGACCCGGCCCCGTCGCAGGCGATCAGCCAGCTGGCCTCCACCACGTAGGGGCCTTCGGGTGTGTCAACCTCGATGCGGGCGAAATCGGGGTGGCTGCCAATGGCGCTGACCTTGTTTTTGCCGCGGATCTCGATTGGCGCGCCCGCCGCCTGCATCGCCAGCACCCGGCGCACCAGATGTTCCTCGAAATAATATTGTTGCAGGTTAATAAAGGCGGGGAACTGGTGGCCCGCCTCGGGCAGCAGATCGAATTCGTAGACCTGCCGCTGGTCAAAGAACACCTTGCCGATGTTCCATTTCACGCCCTGTTCGGCCATCTCGACGCCACAGCCATACCGGTCGAGGATCTCCAGCGGGCGCTTGGCATAACATACCGCGCGCGACCCGAATGAAACCTTGTCATTATCGTCCAGCACCACCACAGGCACGCCGTTCTGCGCCAGGTCGATGGCGGCTGCCAGACCGACGGGACCGGCACCGATCACGACAACCGGGTGGCGCACCGGGTCAAGCGCATCCTGATCGTCAGAGCGCGCATAGGGATAGAGCGGGGTTTCAAATATCTTGTTCATGGCGGGTTCCCCCAGAATGTTGAAACGGGTCGGTCGAGATCAGCCCTGCAGCGCGGCCCACATTTCCTTGTCACGTTCTGCCGTCCAGATACGCGGCGTTTCGATGCCCAGCGCCTCGTCA
>Ga0316205_10002339_pt1 | contig 20059 bp, 15 predicted proteins | sample 3monthpyrite_MG_FD_204941 | JGI IMG/M metagenome (GOLD analysis project Ga0316205, IMG submission 204941) | Microbial mat bacterial communities from mineral coupon in-situ incubated in ocean water Damariscotta River, Maine, United States -... | ecosystem: Environmental > Aquatic > Marine >... | reverse complement strand
GGCATTTTCAGCCGCCGCGATATCGCGCTGGCGATCCTGTGTTTCCCAGCTGAACCCCTGTCCCATGGCCTTGATGGTGACGAGATCCGGGAATTTTTCCAGCACACCCCTCTCGCCGGTTTCCCAGACACCTTTAACGAATTGAACGATCCCGACCTTCATACCGTTTCCGATGGCGCGCACGGCCAGACCCATCGCGGCAGTTGATTTGCCCTTGCCCTTGCCCGTATGGACAATCAGCAGGCCTTTTTCGATGGTCTTGGTGGCGATTATTTTATCGCGAGCCGCCTTTTTCTTTGCCATCTTTTCTGCGTGGCGCTTATCAAGCGCCTCCGCGTCCGGCCCCTCTTCTTTTTTGTCATCACTCATAAATTCATTCCCGTGATTGTCTCACCTGATGATTATCCGGTACCATCCCCGCTATGGGTATCGCAAGTATCGTATCAGGGTTTTTACCAAATTGGCGCGCATTCATTGCACCAACCCTTGTTTGCTGTGTTTTTTCAACACCTTCACTGGCAAATCCGGCTGACTGGTTACGCGAGTTCCCGAAGACGGATTTCACCAAAACCAGCATTAAGTATAAAGAGATTCGCTCGGACGGAACAACACGGGATGCGATTCCGCCCATCAACAACCCGGTTTATAAACCCGCCAGCGACATTAAGGACATCGGGCCGCTGGAGCCTGTGATCAGTATTGAGATTAACGGCGACGCCCGTGCCTATCCGCTTCGCATTCTTCTCTGGCATGAAATTGTTAACGATGTGGTTGGCGGCGTGCCCGTGCTGATCAGTTATTGTCCGCTTTGCAATTCCAGTGTTGTTTACAACCGTGTTGTTGACGGGGAAACCCTGACCTTCGGCAATACGGGGCGGCTCCGTCATTTCGATTTGGTGATGTATGACAAGGAAACAGAAAGCTGGTGGCAGCAATTTTCAGGCGACGCGATCATTGGCGAGATGACGGGCACCCGACTGACCGCAATTCCGTCCCGACTTGAATCCTTCGAATTGTTCAGGGGCGGTGCCCCGGATGGCAGGGTTCTGGTACCGGGCGATCCGAAAGCACGGCAATATGGCACCACCCCTTTCGTGCGCATGGATAGCCGCGATGATGCCGCCTCACGCTTCCCCGCCTATGATCTGCCAAAGGGGGTTTTGCCGCTTGAGCGTGTTGTTGTTGTTGATGATCAGGCCTGGCCTCTTAAGGTGCTCGCCGAGAAACGCCGCATCGTCACCAATGACCTGATCCTGTCCTGGAGCGAGGGCCAGAACTCAATCCATGACATGCGCTGGATTCCCTTTGGACGTGATGTCGGCAATGTCACGGTTGAGCGCTATATGGGCGTCAAACGCCAGGACGCTGTCTATGACGTAACCTTCGCATTTGTTTTTGCTGCATTCAGGCCGGAAGGGGTGTGGCATACTGAATGATATGCCTTGTTTCTAATTCCATTGACACAAAAATATTTAACTGGTTCGTTAAATCATGGCCATTTATGAACAAATCTGCAAACGAACAGACAACCAAAAAATACTGGATTTCTGCACCTTCGTTCTTTCAGGTGTTAGCGACGGAGACCTGCCGGATTATAACCATCTGGATATGATGCAGGTTCCCGGACTGGTGCCAAATATCTTCGTACATGATTATCGTCATGGATTTGAAGACGGATTTTTAATCAAGTTCTCCGGCACCAAACTTGACGAGAACTATGGGCAGTCTATTCAGGGGAAACGGTTTCAGGACACTTACAGCGGTGATGATGCGAAGGAAAAATATATACCTCTGCATTACGAATCCATTGAGCGAAAGAAACCCTTTCTGGCAATTCGCACCGTTTTATATGACGGTGGGTTTACCCATGAAAAATACCGGTTATCAACGACGGTGTTTTTCCCGTGCTCGTCCGATCAGGAAACCGTTAATTTTGCGATTGGCATGGTGCTTTTTGAGCCTGTATCAGACTCCATTGACCCGGTTTACACCATAATCGGAGACGCGGAACAGCCCGGTTTTCAATGATTATTTATCGAACGGTTCCGATAGATACCCCGCTGATTTTTCCGACATCGCAGAGTAGTACTCGTGAAGTTCCTTACGGTGGTCACCAAAATTTTCAAACGTGATCACATTGGTGACCGCCCTGCCATCGTCCGAAAGGGGCAGCCGCAACAATAAATGCTGTAACTTGAGGCCGTCTTTAACGACAAGCTCTGTTGCAATAAACTGGGGTTTGCGCGCCTCAACAACAGAGCGGTACTGGCTGACAATATGTTCACGTAATGCAGGCGGCTCAATCGCATCGCTGGTCCGGTTGGTAAGCTCGAACCCGTGAAGCTGGGCGATTCCAGAACCAAAATACCTGTAGCTCACCCTGTCATCTGTTTCGTGCAGGTCGACAACAATGCAATATGGTAAAAGCTCTGGCGTAAAGTCGAGCAGATTAATTGCGCTCCAGGGAGGGGCGAACGCGCTCCCTCGCTGCTGCTCCCAATAGCGCACAACCTCATTGAACACAGGAACCGGATTATCGGCAGCTGCAATGACTTGAAAGTTAATGCTTGTGTCATCCACAGCCATGATTTCAAAAATACTCCTTTGGGTAATTCATTACCATCACATAAAAGTGTAACCGGGTTTATGACAAGCAAGAAAATATTCAGATAAGCGAGTCCAAAAGTGGCCGCGTATCATTACGCCTTGATTTCCAAAGCCCTCGGTCTTCTGCTTCTTTCAGGCGTGCTGCCATTTCTTTCAGGGCCACCGGGTTATGTTCTTCCAGAAACGCGCGGACATCCTCGTCATTCAGATAGGCATCAAACACAGCGTCGAAATGATGATCGCGCACGCATTTTGCCGTCGCCGCAAAAGCGAACAGATAATCAACCGTCGCCGCCATCTCGAACGCCCCTTTGTAGCCGTGGCGCATAACACCCGTGATCCATTTCGGATTAACGACGCGCGCGCGGACAACACGGGCAATCTCGTCCTCCAGCGTTCGGATACGCGGGTTTTCAGGACGTGAATGGTCGTTGTGATAAACACTTGGCTGATCACCGGAAAGGTGGCGCACAGCCGCCGTCATGCCGCCTTCGAACTGGTAATAGTCATCTGAATCCAGCAGATCATGTTCGCGGTTGTCCTGGTTATGTACAACCGCCTCAATCCTTTTCAGGCGCGTTTCGAACAACCCGTGTTCAGCTTTACCTTCCGTCCCCGCACCGTAAGCATAGCCGCCCCAGGCAACATAGGCTTTGGCAAGATCGGCATCGGTTTCCCAGCCTTTCTCATCTATCAGCGCCTGCAGCCCGGCACCGTAAGCCCCCGGTTTCGATCCGAACACGCGATATCCGGCGCGGCGCTTGGCGTCGTCTTCGGCGACCCCTTCACCGACAAGTGTTTTGATTTCAGTGGCAATACGCGCGGCTATCGGGTTCTGGTCTTCCGTCTCATCCATGTCGGCAACGGCACGAACGGCTGAATCAAACAGATCAATCAGCGCCGGGAAAGCATCCCGGAAAAAACCTGAAATACGAAGCGTCACATCAACGCGCGGACGCCCCAGAACACTGGCGGGCAAAACCTCAAACCCGGTAACCCGGCGCGATGCTGAATCCCAGGTCGGTTTAACACCAAGAAGTGCCAGCCCCTGCGCAATGTCATCACCGCCCGTGCGCATATTGGATGTGCCCCAGGCACTTAACGCCATCGTCCGGGGCCAGGCACCGTGTTCCTGCATGTGGCGCTCAACCATCAGGGATGCCGATTTCCAGCCAAGTGTCCAGGCGGCGGGCGTCGGCACGGTGCGTGTGTCAACGGAATAAAAATTCCGCCCCGTCGGCAGAACATCCGGGCGGCCACGTGTCGGCGCACCCGATGTGCCCGGCTCCAGAAAACGCCCGTCAAGACCGGTTAGCAAACCCGCTATTTCACTTGCCCCGCAGGCTTCCACTGCGGGGCGAAGCTCAGTATTCATACCGCCAAGCACTGCTGCTGTCGATTTCCATGACGCGTCCGCCTGCATCCTTCCCGATATCAACCCGCTTGCCAGCAACTCGATCCTCTCGACACAGTCCCCGGCACTGCGCCACGGATCATCGCTGAGGTTTTCCAGAACCATCGGGCGTTCACCCGCCCATGCTTCCGCCTGATCGCAATTTAAAGGATCCAGTTTCATGCCGAGGTCATGCGCCAGCGCACGGTGCAATGATGCGTCCGCACCCTCGCCTGTCCCGCGTGGCACACGAACAAGAGCGACCAGCAAATCATCAAGCAGGCGTTCTGTCGGGGATAATCCAAAAATATGGAGCCCGTCCCTGATCTGCATTTCCTTGAGCTCACAAAGATAATTATCGAGCTTCGCCAGCGCCTGATCTTCCTCGTCCTGATCGGCAATGCCGCAATCCGTATCCAGACCCGTCGCCCGGCAAAGGGACAGAATATCTTTAGTCAGAATTTTCAGGCGTCGCGGGTCAACACCAGAAGCCTCGTAATATTCATCAACCAGTTGTTCAAGATCACGAAGCGGGCCGTAACTTTCGGCCCGCGTCAGGGGCGGGGTGAGGTGATCAACAATCACAGCGCCCGCACGGCGTTTGGCCTGCGTTCCCTCGCCTGGGTCATTCACAATAAACGGGTAGAGATGCGGCATGGGGCCGAGTGCTGCTTCCGGATAACAGGTTTCGGACAGCGCCAGCGCCTTGCCCGGCAGCCACTCCAGATTTCCGTGTTTGCCCATATGGACGATGGCATGGGCTCCGAAACCTTTTCGCAACCAGGCATAAAAAGCGAAATAGCCATGAGGCGGCACCAGTGCCGGATCATGATAGGTGGCGGCGGGATCAATATTATAACCACGCGCCGGTTGCAGGCCGATGGCAACATTTCCAAGGCAGAAAACAGAAATTGCAAAACGACCGCAATCAACGTCGCCGGAGATATAAAAGGGGTCCGTATCCGGTGCGCCCCAACGCTCAAGAACGCCCTGCTGAACGGCGTCCGGGAGGTCCGCAAAAAAGTGCTGATAGTCGGCCATCGAGAGGCTTTCAACAATTTTCCGGCTACCGAGAACTTTATGGTCATTCGTCGGCCCGGCCAGCATACGCTTGACCAGCGCATCACCATTTTCTGGAATATCACCAATCCGGTATCCGGCTTTCTCCATAGCCCGCAAGACTACGACGGTTGCTTCCGGCGTATCCAGGCCAACGCCATTCCCGAGGCGTCCGTCCTGATTGGGGTAGTTTGCCAGAACAAGAGCGACCTTTCGTTTGCCCGGCGGGGTCCGGCGAAGTCTCGCCCAGGCCCCTGCAAGTTCGGCAACAAACGTCACCCGGTCCGGCACCGGCTCATAACAGACAATATCCGATTGCGTCAGCTCATCACGACGCGCAAGTCCTTTAAAGGAAACGGCACGGGAAAAAACCCGGCCATCAACTTCCGGCAGGGCGACGTTCATGGCGATATCACGGGGTGACAAACCGCGTGTTGTGTCTTTCCACCCTTCAAGATTGCCGCCGGAAAATACGGCCTGCAAAATAACCGGCGCATCGCCGTCCCGTCCGGCCTCAAAAGCCGTCGGTGTACGCTTTGCGCCCGGTGCCGAAACCGCAAAGCCCGTCGCGTTGATGATCACTTCCGGCGGCGTGTCCTCGAATAGTGTTTCCAGAATGGCGACGGCAATGGGGTCTTTCAGACTTTGTGTAAAGACAGGTAGAGGGTTGAGACCAAGACTTCGGAGGCTTTCTATAAGGGCATCAACCGCGCCAGTGTTTCCCGCCTGAACAAGGGCACGGTAAAAAACCAGTGCGATAACCGGTGCGCCCTGCGTCCACTGCCCACGCAAATTTTCCATATCGGGCAACGTTTGGCCCGGCCAGTGAAGCCCGGCGCGTACCAGTGGTTTCGGTTCCTGCCAGGCCTGTTTGAAGCCAATCTGATCTGCTGCATATTTCAGAAGTTCTTCAGAATTTTCCGGCCCGCCATGAACACCATATTGCCAAAGACGGTGTTGCGCATCTGACGAAAGAGACGACAGGTCCGCCAGTTCAGCGTCGGGCTGATCGTCACCCGGCAGAAACGCCAGTGGAATTTTTCGCGCTGCACAGATGGCGGCGATTTCATCAACGCCATATGTCCAGTACCCGCGCCCGCCCAGAACACGAACAATCACAATCTTTGCGTTCGAGATAATGGTATCGACATAAAGATCGACTGACATGTTGTGGCCAAGCTGCATCAGATTGGCGAGGCGAAGGCTTGGGAAGCCTGACTCCTTACCCAACAGTCGACCCTGTGCCTGAGACAGGGACGCCAGTTCCGTATCGGCAGCCGAGATATAAACAATGTCGCCGGGGGACTGCCCTAAATCAACGGCTTCGGAACCGTCCGATACCCCGCCCGGCTGGGCCGCTAGCAGATGCATTTCAGGCCGCGGCTCCCAAAGCAGTTCTGATCGCGCCTTCGTCGAGGCCCTTTTCACCGATGATCACGAGTGCGGTTCGCCGCTCTTCACCGGCATCCCAGGGGCGATCATAATAACGCTGGATACGCGGGCCGACGCCCTGAATAACGTGACGCATTTCCTTACCAACAACATCAATGAACCCTTTGACGCGCAGGATGTCATGATCCTGTGTCGCCTGCTTGATTTTCTCTTCCAGCATTGCCGGATCAACAATCTCGCCAAGCCCGATAACGAAACTGTCAAAATCATCGTGATCGTGCTCCTCTTCCCCGTCGTGATGGGATTTCCGGTTCTCGATCACACCCTCAACCGCCGCCCCGATGCCGAGCAAAACGGCAGGATCAACCTGACCGTGACGCGTATGCAAAACCTTCGCTGACGGGTCCATGTCTTTCGCCACGCCCGACTGCACACTGGCGAGTGACGCTGCATCCATCAAATCGCTTTTGTTGAGCAGCACCAGATCAGCGGACAGCAACTGGTCTTCAAACACTTCTTCCAAAGGCGAGTCATGATCAAGCGCGTCATCCGCTTCGCGCGCCGCCTGTACAGCTTCAGGATCAGACGCGAACAAACCGTCATGCACGGCACGCGCATCAACCACGGCAACCACACCATCAACCGTTACCCGCGATTTGATCTCGGGCCAGTTGAAGGCTTTGACCAGTGGTTTCGGCAAGGCAAGGCCAGACGTTTCGATCACGATGTGCTCAGGCGGCTGATCGCGGTCGAGCAATTGTTCCATGGTTGGCAAAAAGTCATCGGCAACCGTGCAGCAAATGCAGCCGTTCGCCAGTTCGACCACGTTGTCATCTTCGCAGCCTTCAATGCCGCATCCGGTCAGCATCTCGCGGTCCACACCCAGGTCTCCAAATTCATTGATGATCAGCGCAATCCGTTTGCCGCCCGCATTTTCCAGCAGGTGGCGAATGAGTGTTGTTTTTCCAGCGCCCAGAAACCCGGTGATGACTGTTGCGGGTATTTTCATGTATTTTCGTCCTTCATTACTAGTGGCAATCCGGCAGCGACAAAAATCACCCGATCCGCTGCCCCCGCCACTACCTGATTCAGTCGCCCGGCGCAATCCCTGAACGTTCTTGCCAATGCATTTTCGGGAACAATCCCCATGCCGACCTCGTTTGAGACCAGCACAACCGGTCCCGGTGACTGCCGGAGCGCCTTGATCAAAACGTCTGTCGCCGCTTCCGGATCACGTTCCGCGAGCATCAGGTTCGATAACCAAAGCGTCAGGCAGTCAACAAGAACGGGGCGCTCCGCCCTTGCCAATTTGGTGATCGCTTCCGCAAGTTCAAGGGGTTCTTCAAATGTATGCCACATAGGGCCGCGACGCTCACGATGCTTTGCAATACGCTCTGCCATTTCGGTGTCATCATTTGCCGTTGGTGCAGTTGCCAGATACAGGCCCTGCTCATAGACCTCAACAAGCTGTTCGGCATAACTGCTTTTGCCCGACCGGGCCCCACCAAAGACAAGTGTTGTTGTTGGCAAGGTCATCACTTGGGCGACCTGTTGATATAGACGACCCGCCAGGCCGATCCTTTGCCCTTAAGAAGGCCCCCTTCAACGTGCTCAAGGCAGGTGATCGATAACGTGCCTATGGAAAACGACATGCCTGTTTCCGGTGTCAGCCCGAGGCCATGAGAGATGGCAGCACGGATGGTGCCACCATGGGCTACCGCGACAATATCGCGGCCCCTGTTCCCGGACGTATGACGGTCAATAACCGCACCCGCGCGCGCAATCAGGTCCTGAAAGCTTTCCCCGCCGGGCGGGCTGTTACGGGCCGGGGTCTCCCAAAACGCTTCATAGACGGCCGGATCATTTTTCTGCATTTCATCCCAGCTCTGGCCCTGCCAGTCACCAAAACACTGTTCGCCCAAATGTTCCTCGACGATTGGCGCCGGATACTCCAGCCCGGCATCGCGAATGGCACCAGCCGTTCTGTGGGTGCGCGACAGATGACTGGTCAGCCAGAGCGCATCGCCGGGAAGGATACTCGCCAACCCTTCAAAAGAGTTCCGGTCTGTCGTATCGCAGGCCACATCGTCGGACCCGTAAATAATACCCTCAACATTCAGCACGGGCGCATGGCGCACCCACCACCACCGGGTTGTCTGGCCCTGGGTTTTCTGACCTGTTGTTGCGTCCTTCATAAAGAAAATGCTCCCGCCATCATCAAAACACTGATTTCTGCAACCTGCTGGGCCGCCCCCAGAACATCACCCGTATAACCACCGATCTGGCGCTGCGCCAGTATGCCGATAACACCCGCACTGATAACTGTGCCAAGCAGGGCCAGCAGGGCAACGCCCAAGCCCAGAATTGACCAGCCGAGCAGAAAGGCGAGGGCAAACGCAATGAGGACTGATGACCCAAGAGGTCGCCCGGCCCCGGCGGCCAGACCATCGCTCTGCGCCATTGGCATTACATACATCATCATCGGTAAAATGCCACGCGACAGAACCGCGCTGGCAAGCATTGCGCCAGCCGCCATACCGGGGCCCGGCATTCCGGCCAGAATTGACGCTTTTATGCCGACACTGAAAACAAGGGCAAGTACGCCATAGGCTCCGGTCCGGCTGTCACGCATGATCCGCATTTTTGACATCTTGTCCGTACCCCCGCCAAAACCATCGACCACATCCGACAGTCCGTCTTCGTGCAAGCCGCCGCTCACCAGCGCCGCCACCGCCAGACCAATGAAGGCACAGGCCAACGGGTGCAGGTTAAGTTCCGACACCAGCATCAACGCACCGCCCCCAAAGCCCCCAACCAGCAGACCGATCAGGGGGAAAACCCGTCCGGCATCGGCCAGATCGCTGATGGCGACACCGCCTTTCGGGCGGAACGGCAGGCGCGTCAGAAACATGCCCGCGATGGCAAAATCACGGCCCCAGCCAGAAAATAAAGCGCCCCGGGGTGATGGGGCTGTATCATCATTACGCATTTAACCGGCCTTTATTTCAAAATTCCGCGTGCGCCAGACGCAAATTGGTTATAGGTGAGACGGACGGGAAAAGAAACCAGACGGATGCCAAAACCATGACTGAATTAAAACCAGTAACATCTCTTGATGAGCTGCGTGATATCCTCAAAAATATGCCCGGATTCGATACATCCGCATGCGACAGCACAAAAACACGCGAGCCTCAATTGACCAAGCCGCCGGGATCACTTGGACGGCTTGAAGATATTTCCGCATGGCTGGCATCCTGGCAGGGACGTCACCCGCCCCGAATGGAAACCCCACGGGCAAGAATATTTGCCGGAAACCACGGTGTTGTCGCAAAAGGCGTGTCGGCCTACCCCGCTGAAGTCACCCGGCAGATGGTTTATAATTTCGAAGCCGGTGGTGCCGCCATCAATCAACTTTGCCAGACCTTCGCGATTGAGCTGGCGATTGAGGCCCTTGATCTCGACACCCCGACAGCAGATTTCACCGAAGTCCCGGCCATGAGCGAAGCCGAATGTGTTGCTGCTATCAATTCCGGCATGGCCTCGGTTCCGGATGACACAGATGTCCTGTGCCTTGGCGAAATGGGGATCGGCAATACCACATCCGCTGCCGCCCTTTGTCTCGCCCTTTACGGGGACACGGCAGAAAACTGGACCGGAGCCGGAACCGGTGTTGAGGGCGAGGCTTTTACAACAAAGGTCAATGTTGTTCGCGAAGGAGCGAAACGCCACAAGCCCGTGATCAACGATGGCCTTGATGCACTAACCTGCCTGGGCGGGCGCGAACTGGCGGCGATCACCGGGGCGGTTGTTGCCGCCAGATTAAAGCGCATCCCGGCCATGCTGGACGGGTATATTTCAACTGCCGCAGGGGCCGTTCTTGAGGCCACATCCAAAGGCGCGCTGGACCATTGCATGATTGCCCATGCTTCGCAGGAACCGGGGCATGGGAAACTGATCGAAGCGCTTGGCAAACGTCCGCTTCTGGATATGGACATGCGTCTCGGCGAAGGGTCCGGGGCCGCATTGGCAGTCGGGATATTAAAAGCCGCTGTCAATTGCCACAACGGAATGGCGACATTCGCCGAAGCTGGTGTCAGCGATAAGGACTAAAGCAAATCCCGAGCGGGCACTGGCCCGCGACGACGCATTTGCGATCAAAAAAACTTAATTACGCTCGATTCTGCGTTTCAGTCTCAGCAATTCCCGACGACGCCCATCTTCCGCGATCAGGGTTTCTACATACCGACCCTGATAGTGTGTAATCCCGACGGAGCGCCCGAAATCTACGGCTTCACGGTTATCGCAGCGGCACATGATGATCTGGCGTTTGCCCGCTTTTTTGACCAGTAGCCTCAGGCGCTGGTGCACGTCTTCACCGCCATCTACCAGCCCCGGATGCCAGATCAATTTACATGAATCGACACCCAGTCGTTCAAGATTGATCATCTGCACCGAATCCAGTTCCAGACCATCTAGGCAGATCCGATATCCCTTTTCCTGTAAAAATTCGCGGGCAAACAGGTATGAGTTCAAATTGACAAACACATCTTCCTTCTGCAGCTCGATAATCATTGAGCCGCGCCGGGATGCGGCAATGTTGTCGTCGAACGCCTGGAACTCGGGCGACAGGATGGTTGCGATGTTGATGTTGAAGCTGATCTCTCCGGAAATCGAGATGCTGTCGGTTTTGGTCAACATCGACAGCATGCGTTTGTCGAGCGTTTCGGTCAGATGCTGAAACAGCCACCTGTTGGCCGTCAGGTTGATGCCCGGCAGTATGGTTTCGCGTAAATCCCGGATCGAGATGAACAGTTCACTGAATTCCTGAGTCGGAATCATTTTGTCATCGACAGCGCAGATAAACTGGCGGCGAACCAGATTGGATAAATCAGCACGGGTCAGCGCAGTTTCCAGGCGCGCCAACACCTCCGGCGTCATCGGCTCTCCCTGCTCCTGCTTGGCCTTCAGGGCAGCACGGGCATCCATACGCGCCCGGACAACAGATTGACGCTGTTGCTCTGCGTTCGCCAACCCCTGCACCAACGCAAGGATCGTGTCAAAATCAGGGTCGGCGTCATACCAGGTAGCAAAAGGTGGCGTTGAGGGACCTTCATCGGCAATGATCGGGTCGTCACTGAACAGAAAACGGATTTTCTGAACAATCGTCTCGACCTCACCAATAAATTCTTTTTTGAAGATAAAAAAGATATCTGAATTTTTGAGCAGGAAAATCTGTCCGTGTAGTTCAGAAATCAACGGATCAAAGTTTCCCGCAGCTGTGCGAATATGTTGCTCACGACGATTAAAGGGACGCAGGCTGGAAAGATGCAGATGCACCACCTTGCGATCCTGTTTTTGGCTTTCAAGACGGTGGATATACTCGAGCAGCAGGTTTTCCTGACTCGGCAAGCCCTTTTGTGCTTCAGAAGCCAGGGCCATCACAACGCCTTCCCGTTTCCAACCACCTGCGCCAGGCGGTCAATGAAAAACCCCTGGAACCGGCTGATGCCAAGCGACAGGCCCCATTTTACTGCTTTTTCCGTATCAACACGGGCAAGGATCAGGCTGTCGCGCCCGACATTATTGACAATTTCCCTGATCTCGGTCGTTCGCGCATCTGATTCACTGCCCTGCAGAGCATTGCTCCAGCTGATTTTCAGGAAATCAGAGCGCAGCATCGACGGGTCAAAGTACTGCAGGGACAGCGGGTCAAGACCATCAATCAGCACCCGGTATCCGCGCTCCTGCAGGGAATCGCGGGCGTAACCGTAGTTTTTTGAATCCGCAAACACATCAATCACCTGCAGCTCAATAATCACATTCCCCGTTTGCTCGCCGACGGCGCGGTGAAAACGCTGAAAGTCCCTGGACAGAACCGTACTGATGTTCAAATTCAGGCTGATCGGCTCAAATTCCTCATCATATTCATTTTCCGATAATATGCCGAGCATGCGCCGGTCCAGGCTTTCCGTCAGATACTGAAACAGCCACGGATTAACAAACATATCAACATCGGGCGCGATCCGCTCGCGTACCTGGCCCATGGAAATGAAGCTTTCGCGAAACACCACCTCACCCCCGCCACCGGTTCGAACCAGCAGGCAGGTCTGATGGTCAACCAGATCAGCAATACGCATCTGGAGAAGGTTTTTGTTAATCGCCGATAGGTTCAGGGGTGACAGCGGGTCGCCCTTTGCCTTGTCTGCGTCCTGCTTGCGCGATGTTTCCTCAGCAATCCGGTCCGCCTCCAGCGACAGGTCCGCAGCGACGGAAAAGAACGAGGCAAAATCTTCAGAACTGGAAAGGTCATACCAGGTGGAAAAATTGTCCTCAAAGCCCGAATCATCAATTATTGCCAGCGGGTCCTCGCTGAAAAGACCACGAACCTTGTCTATAACGACATCGACCTCATCGACGGCAATGTTTCTGCAAATGAGCACGAGGTCCAGATTTGAGAGGGTGAACAGGGTCGCATCATTGCTTTCAATCAGCGTATCAAACGTGCGATTCGCAATCTGGATGAAATGAGGCTGTTTATTGGTCTGGCGCAAATTCGACAGGTGTGTGTGAACGGCAAAGTACCCCTCGGAATGGTTCTCGATCCGTTTCAGGCGGTCCAGAAGCGCCACTTCCTTGGAGCTCGCCGAGCCCGAGCTTCCCGCTCCAGTGCTACCCCATTCGGCCATAATATTCCGGAACTCCACCGTCCGCGTTTACACAGTTTTCCTATTGTCGCACGAGAGTAGACCACCAACCGTTAAAAACAGATTACTCCGATCCACTTTATAGTACAGAACCCAATTTTGTTAATCAGCTTTGTCAGACGTGTCAGCCGATGATAGGCTTGCCATCTCAGTACTTGTTATATGGAACCAAACGGGGCGAATAAAAAGAATGCAGACAAGAAAACGTATCCTGGTCACAGGCGGGGCCGGGTTTTTAGGCTCCCATTTGTGTGATCGTCTGGTTCGGGACGGCCATGACGTCCTTTGCGTTGATAACTTTTTTACCGGCACCAGAGATAACATCCTGCACCTTCTGGATGAGCCGCACTTCGAACTGATGCGCCATGACGTCACCTTCCCGCTCTATCTGGAAGTTGACGAAATTTACAATCTCGCCTGCCCCGCATCCCCCGTGCATTACCAGTTTGACCCCGTGCAAACGACCAAAACCACCGTTCACGGGGCGATCAACATGCTCGGGTTGGCAAAACGCACAAAAGCCAAAATCTTTCAGGCCTCAACCAGCGAGGTTTACGGCGACCCGGAGGTTCACCCGCAACCCGAATCATACCGCGGCAACGTCAATCCGATTGGCCCGCGGTCCTGTTATGACGAAGGCAAACGTTGCGCCGAGACATTGTTTTTTGACTATAAACGCCAGCATGACCTGAACATTCGCGTGGCCCGCATTTTCAACACCTACGGGCCGCGCATGCATCCCAATGATGGCCGCGTGGTTTCAAACTTTATTGTGCAATCTTTGAAAGGTAAACCGATCACCATTTATGGCGATGGTCGCCAGACACGGTCCTTTTGTTATGTCGATGACCTGATCGAGGGTTTTGTGCGCATGATGGCCGCGCCCGATGACGTGACGGGGCCCATGAACCTTGGCAACCCCGGTGAGTTTACAATCCGTGAACTGGCAGAAAAGGTGATCGAGATGACCGGTGCCAAATCGGAATTGATCAACAGGCCGCTGCCCGAAGATGACCCCATGCAGCGTCAGCCCGATATTACGCTGGCGCGCACAACAATCGACTGGCAGCCGATGATCAATCTGGAAGACGGACTGGCGAAAACAATTGATTATTTCAGGGGTGTGGTGGCGGACGCATAAACCGTCTTTGCCCAGCCCCGAAGGCCGTGCTTCTGTCCTTTGGCCTGCTCTCCGCCCCGCTCCGCCACCCAGCGCTCGACCGGCACGAAGAACCCGGTCTTGGCCCGGCTTATGACGGCATCCGGCAGGGGTGTCAGGGGTGTCGCCGCCATATCTTTTTTGCCAAGCCCACCGTCTTTTAAAAGGACCGGAGCCAGCGTCTTCAGCAGGACCGTATCAACCAGCGGGACGCGAATTTCCAGCGAATGGGCCATACCCGCCCAGTCTGAATCCCTGAGAAGCTGGTTTCGCATATACTGTGCGGTTTCCAGCGCCGCGACTTTTCGTTTGGGCGCGCTTAACGACCCTGTTAATTCGTTAAGGGAACGCACCGGCGACAGATCAAGCAGCCCCTCGCGCGCCATGTCCACATCCATCACGTCCGGCAGTTCCCAGGGCATATAAAGGCCACGCCGGAGCAAATAGGCACCGCCATAGGTGCCCCCGTATTCCAGTATCCCGGCGGCTTTCGGGGATGTGAAAGAGCCGATAAACGGCGCACTCAGCTGGCGAAACAGTTTGCCGATGACCCCGCTGCCCGGAATGCTGCCCATTTTACGGACCAGATCCGGTACCTGATGAAACGTATCATAGCCCCCGAACAGCTCATCCCCGCCAAGGCCCGACAGTGCTACTTTAAGGCCGTTCCGGGACGCCGCCCGGGCGACAAAATAGCTGTTCACGCCATCGATACTTGGCTGGTCCATCACCTCCAGAATGTCATCAAAGGCTGCATCGAAATCCGGGTTGGATATCCGGGTCGTGTGCTGGCGCGTCCCGTACAGGGCGGATACCTGCTCGGCCAGTGGTACCTCGTCTCTGGCGTCACCGTCAAATTCATCAAATCCCAGCGTAATGGTTTCAAGGCCCTCGCCCTGACATTCCGCCGCCAGCGCCACCAGAGAGGTGGAATCAAGCCCGGCGGATAAAAACACCCCGACCGGCACATCGGCAACAAAATGATGGCGCACACTGTCGAGCAGGGCTTCACGTAAATCGGGGGCACTAGACGTCCCCTGAAGAGCCGCCGTCACATCCCAGAACCGCTCGATTTGCCGGTTCCCGTTCTGCCCAACGCGAAGCCAGTGCCCGGCAGGCAGGGCTTTAATCTCATTGAACAGGGTATGGGGTTCGGGCACGCTGCCGAACAGGAAAAACCCCGTATGCCCGGCGGCACTGGGCGTGGTTTTAATTCGTCCACCGGCCAGCAGGGCTTTGACCTGAGACGCGGCGCGAAACGTCTGCCCGTCATCTGCGTAATAAAGCGGTTTGATGCCATATGCGTCGCGGGCCAGAAACAATTCGCGTTTATGTTCATCCCAGATCACCAGCGCAAACATGCCGCGCAACCGGGATAACATGGCCTCGCCTTCGCGCTCATACAGCCTGAGCAGAACCTCGGTATCTGATTCGGTCGTGAAGGTGACGCCCTGTTGTATGAGCGTGTCGCGCAATGAACGAAAATTATAAATCTCGCCATTATAGGTAATGTGATAGCGCGGTTTCTGGTTATCCGGGGCCGCCAGCGCCATCGGCTGGGCACCGGCGTCACTCAGGTCAATAATCGCCAGTCGCCGGTGTGCCAGACCAACCCGGCCATCATCTGAAAACCACTTTCCCTCACCATCCGGGCCGCGCCGGGTCATGGCGTCGTTGATCTTCAGCAGCTCAACCGTGTCGACCGGAGGGGCGTCTGAGGTATAGGCAAAAAGGGCACATAAACCGCACATACCTGCTTCATAGCGCGTGGGCGGCAGGGGGCAAAGTTTTTTCAATAGAATCAGGACATTGCAATTCTTTGCAATCGGGGTGGAAATATGGGTAAAAGAGCGCATGAAACAGGTTATTCAAAGTCGGCGCAGCGGCAAACTGGCGCTTAAAGAGGTTCCCGAGCCCAGGGTAAAGGCCGGAAACCTGCTGGTTCGCACGCGGGCCTCACTGATCTCGGCGGGGACCGAGCGCATGGTTGTCGACTTTGCCCGCAAAAGCCTGGTCGGCAAAGCCAGGGCGCGACCGGACCTTGTAAAAAAAGTTATCGACAAGGCAAAACGCGACGGCCTTAAATCAACCTTCCAGACCGTCATGGCGCGCCTGGACGAGCCGCTGCCCCTTGGCTATTCGGCAGCAGGCGAGGTGATTGCCGTCGGGGCCGGGCTTGAAGGTGTGTACCGGGTTGGTGAACGCATCGCGATCGCCGGTGCTGGCCTCGCCAATCATGCAGAATTTAATGTGGTGCCGCGCAATCTGACCGCCGCGATTCCCGATGGCGTTTCTGATGAAGAGGCAAGCTTCGGCACACTTGGTGCCATTGCGCTTCATGCGGTGCGGAACCTGAACGCCAGTCTTGGCGAATGTGTTGCCGTCATCGGGCTCGGGCTGGTCGGGCAACTTGCGGTTCAATTTCTGAACCTGTCCGGTGTTCGCGCTGTTGGTCTTGATTATGATCCGTCCCGGCTTGAGCTTGCGAAATCACTCGGGGCGGAAGCCGTTATCAATCCGGGCCTTGAGGACCCCGCGGCAATAACGTCTGCCCTGACCAAGGGGCTTGGCTGCGATGGTATTCTGATCGCCGCCGCGACGTCATCCAGCGAGCCGTTTGAAATGGCCGCTGAAATTGCCCGGGACCGGGCAACGGTTTCCATGGTCGGCCTGACGGGAACCGAATTTCCCTACGCAGAGTTCATGAAGAAAGAACTGAACATCATCGTCTCGCGCTCCTACGGTCCGGGGCGCTATGATCCGGACTTTGAGGGACGCGGCGTTAAATATCCGGAAGGCTGGGTGCGCTGGACGGAAACAGAGAACCTTGCTGAATGCCTGCGCCTGATGTCGCCATCGAAATCGACGCGCCTTGATGTCGGTGCACTGATCTCCCATCGCATGGATTTCGACAAAGCCGAAGACGCCTACGCGATGATCACCGGCGGCACGGAACCGCATCTGGGTGTTGTTCTCAACTACCCGGAAAAAGAAGACGCACAGCCCGCAATTATATCCAGCACAGACATAAAACCCGCGAGCGGGTGTGTTCTGGGTGTCATCGGGGCCGGAAATTTTGCCAAATCCGTCCTGCTGCCGGAACTGAACAATATCAAATCCGTGACGCTCCACACACTGGCAACACAGCGCGGCGCGACCGCCGATCATGGCCGCGAAACCTTTGGTTTCAAAAACGCGACAACCGATATTGATGCTGTTTTCGACAACCCTGACATCAACGCCATCCTGATTGCGACGCGCCACGACAGCCACGCCGAGCTGACAGCACGCGCGCTCGAAGCCGGAAAATCCGTTCTTGTTGAAAAACCGCTGGCCCTTGACCGGGGCAACCTGAACCGGGTGATCACGGCACGGAACACGACAGACGCCTTTTTCCAGGTCGGTTTTAATCGCCGCTTCGCCCCCATGGCGGAACGGGTTCAAAGCGAACTTCAAAAATCCACTGCGTCCAAAGTGATGATGCTTCGGGTCAATGCGGGTGCCATTCCGGGGGACCACTGGGTTCACGCGGGCGACGAGGGCGGCGGGCGCATTCTTGGCGAGGTTTGTCACTTTATTGATCTCGCGCGCTTCTTTTCTGGCAGCCCGATTACGTCTTTGCAGGCCGATGCGGCAAAATCAGACTCTGCCGCCTGCGATGATGTATCCGTCTCGATCAACTTTGCTGACGGGTCGTTGGCGACCATCATCTATACGGCGCAGGGCGACAGTGGGGCAGCGAAAGAACGGTTCGAGATATTCGCGGGCGGGCGCAATTTTACGATTGAGGATTTCAGAAGCCTGACAATATCCGGCGGCGGCGCGGACGTGTCCGAAAAAGGGCCCCAGGATAAAGGTTTCAAAAAAGCACTTCGGGCGTTTACAGACACCGTCAGCAATGGCGGCCCCGTGCCCATAGATGAAGAAGAACTGATTGAGACCAGTCTGGCGACCATCGCCGTGCTGGAAAGTTTGCAGACGGGATCACGTATCTCATTTTGACGGATAACAGGAACCAGACAGAATAATGGATTTGGATACATTCATCTCATCGGAATTTAACGGACACGCCGACGTGCTGGCCGTAACGCAAAACGAAATTGCAGCACCCTTCAAGCAACTGGTCGGTCACGCCGTCAACGCCGTGCGGGGCGGCGGGAAAATCCTTTTTTTCGGCAACGGCGGCAGTGCGGCGGACTGCCAGCATCTGGCGACGGAGCTGACCATTCGCTACCTCAGGGACCGCGCCCCCATCGCCGCAATCGCACTGACGACCGATACCTCGGCTCTGACGGCTGGCGGAAACGATCTGGGGTTTGATGAAATATTTGCCCGCCAGATCGAAGCCCTCGCCAGACCGGGTGACCTTGTGATTGGGATTTCCACATCCGGGAATTCGGAAAACGTCATCCGGGGCTTGAAGCAGGCGAAAGAAATGGGCGCTGTCGCGGCTGCTTTCGGTGGCAAGGGTGGCGGACCGGTGGCTGAATTCGCGGACCCCTGCCTGATCATCCCGTCGAACGACACACCGCGCATTCAGGAAATGCACATCCTTGTCGGGCACATGTTCTGCGACGCACTGGAGCAGGAGCTCGGCCTGGTATGAGCCAGAACCCGACCCTCGCCGCACTTGTTGAGCGCCTGTCTGAGGCCCGTGTTCTCTGCATCGGGGACGTCATGCTGGACCGGTTTATTTCTGGCGAGGTTGAGCGCATTTCCCCGGAAGCGCCGATCCCGGTTCTTCACATTCAGGACGAAACCTCCATGCTGGGCGGGGCCGGAAATGTTGTTCGCAACATCACAACGCTTGGCGGCAAGGTCGATTTTATTTCCGTCATTGGTGACGACGAAGCCGGGTGCGAAATTGGTGCACTACTGAAAGAAAACGCTTCTATAGAAACGACGCTTCTCATCGAGGACGAGCGCGAAACCGCGATCAAGACCCGCTTCCTCGCCGGGAACCAACAGATGCTTCGTGCGGACAGGGAAACTGTTAGCGACGTCTCAAAAGAAACCGCAGACGCGATCATTACGACGGCGACAGGGTCGCTCGGCAACGTCGGCGCTGTCATGCTGTCGGATTACGGCAAGGGCGTCTTGAGTGACGCAGCCCTTCATCGCCTGATTGATCTGGCGAGAGAGGCTGGCAAGGCCGTGATCATTGACCCCAAGGGTGATGATTACGCGCGATATAACGGGGCCAGCCTGATCACGCCGAACCGCAAGGAACTGACCGAAGCCAGCGGCATGGCGACCGGGTCTGATGACGACATTATCGCAGCATCCCGCAGCCTGATCACCGCATATGATTTAGGTGCGGTGCTGGCGACACGCAGCGGCGACGGCATGACGCTGGTGAGCGCCGACACACATCATCATTTAAGTGCGCAGGCGCGGGAAGTTTTTGATGTCTCGGGCGCGGGCGATACGGTCGCGGCGGCGATGGCAGCGGCGCTCAGCATCGGGGCTTCGCTCGAAAACGCCGCCGCGCTGGCCAATGCGGCGGCGGGAATTGTCGTCGGCAAGGTGGGCACGGCGGCGGTCTATATGTCAGAACTGATCGCGACGCTGCACCATCAGGATATTTCCGATGCCGAGGCCAAGGTCCGCTCAACAGACGAAATGGTATCGCGTGTTGAGGTCTGGAAACGACAGGGCCTGAAGATCGGCTTCACCAATGGCTGCTTTGATCTTTTGCATCCGGGACATATCTCGCTTTTAACCCAGGCAAAGGGCGCATCTGAT
>Ga0316205_10002338_pt1 | contig 20073 bp, 15 predicted proteins | sample 3monthpyrite_MG_FD_204941 | JGI IMG/M metagenome (GOLD analysis project Ga0316205, IMG submission 204941) | Microbial mat bacterial communities from mineral coupon in-situ incubated in ocean water Damariscotta River, Maine, United States -... | ecosystem: Environmental > Aquatic > Marine >... | reverse complement strand
GTATTCAGTTTGGTTGGGTTGTTTGTCGTAGGCGTCTTGCTGCAATGAGCCGGAATCGGGCATTGTTTCTAACATTGATTGCAGCTTTGTGTTTAATTTGTCGGATTTATTCGCATCGGTCATATTTGATGTCATAATCAATTCTCCTTTTTTATTGAATTAAACTTAATCAGAGCTCAATATATGATAGCTCTGAATAGCAGAGACTAGAGCAGTTATATAAAGCTGTCAAATAATAGGTTAAACTTCACGAATCGATTACGAGTAGGATTTCCCAAAATATGCAGTTTGCCCTGTACAAATTTAACCTTTATTCAAAGTTTGTTTGCACACGATGCTATTTTTCTACTATGCAAGCTCTCGGTCTATTCCTGTTTGTTTCTCACTTTACTTTGGTTGAAGCAAAAGATTTAGAGTTATCAGATATCTGGAGTCCATATTTTCAATCCTATTCGGCAGATGATGGGATGTCACAATCGAATGTCATCAAAATTATTCAAGATGAAGATGAATTCCTTTGGTTATTAACACCTGTAGGTATTGATAGATTTAATGGATTTGAATTTGAATCAATACCTTTTCAAGATAACGCTGAACGAAACGCCCAGTTAGATATAATTGCATTGTTTCTAAATCATAAGAAACAAGTAAGTGTCATTACCAGCTTTGGAGCTCATTATGTTTTTGACCCGGAGAGCTTTCAGTTTTTAGCTAAATTTTTACCAGCGGACAACCAATATATAAAAAGGGCGGAAATGACCAGCAGTGGCGTTGTTTATATGTTTGGTGTGTTAGGAGGGCAGGTCTTAGATTTAACCACAAATCCTGTGAACAACAAAGCGATCAAAAATAAAAAAATAGCTAACCTTACAAATATTTCTAATACCTTCACCGACCTTAATCAAATACTCTGGCTCATCACCGATGACAACCATTTGTATTCGTTAAATCCTTCTGATCCCGATCCATACACTAGCATGGTGGAGCATCAATTTTCTCTTAGTGGCAAAAACACAGATAATCATCCTAATAGTGTGCAAGTAGCCAATTATAAAAATAAAAGTGTTGTTATTGCCTTTCGTACGGGAGAATTATTTGAAGTTAGTCATCAAAATGTTAAGGGAATTCGATTGCCGTTGCTTAAAAATCTATCTGGGCAGCCCAAGTTAATTTCCTCAATCATTCAAACAAGCCCAGAATATATTTGGATAGGGACTCGTGATGATGGTCTTTATCGAGTGTCTTTATCTACATTCTTGGCCCAAAATTACCGTACCAAAAATAACCAGCCAGGCTCATTGATTTCCAATAATATTGACGGCATGGCTTTGGATAAACAAGGTCAGCTTTGGGTATATTCCTCAAATGGGGTTAATTTTGCACAGATTGATTCAAAACGCTTTTATCAAATAGGCGGAAATGTTGCATATGCGCCAACATTGGCATCTTCTTTTGTTAACCCTATACTGCCCGGGCCCAATAAAACATTGTGGGTGGGTACACCTGATGCTGGATTAGGTCTAACGAAATTTGATAAAAATCAACAGGACTATCAAATGACCCATTTTGACGACCCTGTTTTTATTACCAGACTTGGGCTCGACAACAGTGGCAAAATCTGGGTCGGGAGTGACTACCAACTGCAATGGTTTGATGCGTTTAGCCATGAACAATTGACAGTTAGCGAGAAATGGTTAGGTGTAAAGACGTTAGGAATTACAGCTATGGATGTTAACGGCGATGATAAACTAATAGTCGATATTAACAATCGGTTAACCTACCAAAAAAATGAAGCTCAGCTATTTCATTATCAATTTTCTAAAAAAAAATTGCAGTCTAGTTTATCAGTCATAAGTAACCCAATCGAAGATGTCTATTGGTTAGCGGGCTCCAACAATAGTCAAATGTACAAGTTCAATGCACAAAACAATCAGATATTAGAGCATCAACTGTTTGGTCAAAATGGCAAGCCATTAAAAGGTGTTTTTTCGCTATTACAAATAGACAAAAACAATCTTTGGATCGGAACCCAAGGTCAAGGGATTTTGCGCAGAAATGTTAAAACAAAAGAGGATAGCTGGTTAACCATAGGTGACGGTTTGCCTGATAACACTATTTATTCTATGTTAGCCGATAACTTGGGCAATATCTGGATAACATCAAACAAGGGGCTGACTAGATTTATTGTGAGTACCCAATCGATTCAAAATTTCACCGTAGAAGATGGTATCCAAAGTAACGAATTTAATGGTAAATCTACTTATAGAAGTGAGAACGGGCTGCTTTATTTCGGTGGAATTAATGGAATTACAGTTATCGATGAAAATACCTTTACCCTTAATCAACATATTCCCAAAACTTATATTCATAGCGCATCACTTTTTACAAGTGACGGTTTAAAACGTTTAGAACTTTCTCAAGGTTCTCTTGGAGAACTGGATTATCAATCCAACTCACTCAGCTTCAAAATTGGTGCAATCGATTTATTAAACCCCGGTGGTATACGCTATTCTTATCGATTAGTGGGTCAGTCTGACCAATGGCAGGATCTTGGCAATAATCGAACCATCAATCTTTTACAATTGCCAGCCGGGGATTATGTTTTTGAAGTCACTTCCTGCAACAACGAAAATAGCTGTAATCCAGTGGCAAAAACGGTAAGTTTTAGTATCGCTCCTGCACCTTGGTTAAGTCGTTGGGCTTTTTTCGTATATATATTGCTGCTGCTGTCTATCATTGGCTATTTTATAAAAAAGCATAAAGACAAATTGCAAATGCAAAAGACACTAGCGGAAAATGAAAAAAAGATCTCACAAGAGTTGCGGAGTTTAAATTCGCTTAAAGATCAATTTCTAGCCAATACGTCTCACGAGCTTAGAACGCCACTAAACGGCATTATTGGCCTCAGTGAAATGTTGCAATTGGATCCAAAAAGTATTTCGATAGAGGAATCACAAAAATCCCTGGCGGCCATTCAAGAGTGCGGCGTTCAATTGAGTGAACTAGTGAATGATTTGCTGGATTTTGCTCAGTTTCATAATAAACGGATAAGGCTCAACAGAACAGTTTTTGCCATTCGACCATTGTTTGAGGAAATCGTCCACTTGCTCCAATCCTTGTTGTTTGAACAACCACTTAAGATCGAAATTGAAACGGACCGCTCTGATGTTATGGTTTATGCCGATAAAAGCAGGATAAGGCAGGTGCTCTATAACCTACTTAATAATGCGATAAAATTTAGTGATGAAGGTGTTATTAAGATTTGTGCAAACAGGATTGATCAAAACATTGAAGTGTCTGTGGTCGATCAAGGTGTTGGTATAGATCGGAGTAAGCACAGCAGTATTTTCATGTCCTTTACACAGGTCGATGGTAGCAGCACTCGAAACCGGGGAGGCGTTGGATTGGGTTTGTCGATCTGCAAAGAAATTATTGATCTACATGGGGCTGAGTTGAAATTACGTTCTGAAATTGGGAGTGGATCCACTTTTAGCTTTTTATTGCCTGATCGGACTAAGTATGCAGAGTAAAAAACAATTGAAACACTTTCGATTACTATGATTTATAAACCACCCTTAGAGCATGCAACACTTGTAAAACGTTATAAACGATTCCTCGCTGACGTTCATCATCCTGAGTTTGGCGAAATAACAGTCCATTGCCCGAACACCGGCTCAATGAAAAACTGTTGGCAACCGGGTTGGGATGTCTGGCTACAAAAAAGCGACAATCCGAAACGAAAATACCCTTATACCTGGGTACTCACCAAAAATGAACAAGATGAATTTATCGGCATTAATACCCAAATTGCCAATCAACTGGTTTACCAAGCACTCTGTGATAACGTCATTTCCGAAATTGGTGATATTGTCGAGATCAAAAAAGAAGTCAAATATGGTGAGGAAAATAGCCGTATCGATCTGCTGCTTGAACATCAAGATGGGAGCCAAAATTATATAGAAGTGAAAAGTGTGACTTTGAAAGAGCAAGATGGATTCGGTTATTTTCCCGATGCAGTCACTACTCGCGGGCAAAAACATATTCGCGAATTAATCGCCTGTGTAAAAGCGGGGCATCGGGCTACTTTGTTTTTCGCGGTACAACATAGCGGGATCACTCAGATGAAAATTGCGGAACATATTGATGCCGAATATGCATCACTTATTACACAAGCTATAGCTGCCGGTGTGCTGGTGGTAGCATATGCCGCCAATATATCACAAACAGAAATTGTTCTGGATCACAAAGTGGAGCTCATAGTGTGACAAGATCCGTTTTAGGTAGAGCGGGTATAAATTAAAAATATAGTTCTGCAATCCAATGGAGTTAATTATGACCGAATCAAATAAACCGCTCGACATCGCTTATTATTCAGATGTTTTATGTGTTTGGGCTTATGTGGCTCAGATCCGATTGGAGGAATTGAAGGCTAATTTCAAAGAGAAAATAGAAATTACTTCTTATCATGTGACATTTTTCGGCGATACTCAGAAAAAAATGGATGATGGTTGGAGCGAGAGAGGTGGCTATGCCGGGTTTTCAAAGCATGTGCTGGAAGTCGGCAGTCAGTTCCCGCATCTTGAAATAAACCCCAATGTCTGGAAAAGCTGCAAGCCAGCCACATCGGGAAATGCACATTTGTTTTTAAAAGCCATCGACCTGTTAGCGCAAGATAGTTATTCGGGATCTGGTAAAAACCTGGAGCATTTTAAATTGTTGAAAGAGGTCGAATGGGCTATTCGACTGGCGTTTTTCAGAGATGCCAGAGATATCAGTCAAATGGAAATTTTATTTGATATTGCTGGCCAATTTTCAATTAGTAAAAAAGATATTGAACCTTACTTAAATAACGGCAGCGCTATGGCACAATTTTGCAGTGAATTGGCGATGAAGGAAACCTACAAACTGGACGGCAGCCCGACTTATTTATTTAATAATAAACGGCAAAAATTATTCGGTAATGTCGGTTATAAAATATTGGAAGCTAATGTGGCGGAACTATTATCCAGCCGTGATGAAGGACACGCCAGTTGGTGTTAAAGGGATAGGTTCCATACTGCCACAATTTCGGTAATATACCGGTAGGAGCGCGCCTCCGTGCCGCGAAAGAGTTTAAGAAAATTCGCGGCGCGGAGGCACGCTCCTACCAGAAAGATACTTTAATTCAATTGCGATTATACCGCGACAATTACCCGTATCGCTTCTAATTGAAGATGAGTCTCTTCAAGATATTTTGTGAGCAACTTAGTTTGCTTTTTAACAAAAGCAATTTCTTCTTCACGAATATTAGGGTTTTTCTTCTTTAGTGAAGTCAGACGATTTAACTCTTCTTGTTGAGTCTGTTGCATTTTATCGACTACATTTGACAATATTTTGTTTGCCTGTTTGTCAGCTAGTTTGTCGGTTTTGGTTAATATATCTTTTAAGGCTTTTTCTTCACTTTTTAAAACCAGCCGCGCATTTTTTTTATCAAGTTTTGAACATTGATTACTTAATCCGGCGTGTCCAACCTTTGCGGCTAAATCAGAACCGTTTATATCCGTTAGTAGACGGAAACATTGGTAAGGCAAAAATCGTTGGGCTTGTAAATATTTTGGCGCGATACATTCTAACTTGTAGAGTGTTTCAACTAGTAATGTCCCAGTCTTAATTGCCTTATTCTCTAGGATACAAACGCTAGCGTTGCCTTTGTTTTCGCCTAAAACCAAATCGACGGCACCCGTTATCATGGGGTGTTCCCAGGTTAAAAATTGCATGTCGTCACGGCTTAATGCGGTTTTTCGATCGTAAGTGCCAGTTATGCCTTCCTCTAACAGACCGGGAAAAGCGCCAACATACATATGGTCGCCGGGTCGAATGACGTAAGCTTTATCAGAATGGTCTTCAAAATCTACACCAAAACGATCCCAGGTTTTTTGCATAAATACCTGTGGTGATTTTTCATCCATTTGCTGGACTAGTGCGATCAAATTATCGGCATTATGTTGATCAAAAGAAGAAAGCTCTAACAATCGATCTTTGCCTTGCTCTAAATCTTTATTGATCTGTTTGGTTAACTTTGCAGTCATGCTGATCAATTGATCGCTTAACTGGTTATTGCTGGCGTCCATTAGTGACTCAAGTAATAATTCTCGGGTAAGGTTAAATACTTTACCGCCAGCGGCATTGGTTTTCTCGAACGCGTGCATACCTAGCTCGTACCAATCAAACAAAATTTGTTGTGCAGTATTTTGCATATAGGGCACATGAATCTTAATATCTTCAGACTGCCCGATACGATCCAGTCTACCGATCCGTTGTTCTAAAAGATCAGGGTTGAGCGGTAAATCCATTAACACCAAATGATGACTGAATTGAAAATTACGTCCTTCACTGCCAATTTCTGAACAGAACATGGCTTGTGCACCATCTTCCATATCAGCAAAATGAGCCGCCGCTCGGTCACGACTAATGAGATCTAAGTCTTCATGAAAAGTGCAGCAATTAATGCCGAGCTTAAAACGACAATGTAGATCCAGATTAATGGCAGTATCTTTATTAGCGCAAATGATCACCACTTTTTGCTGGCGATGCGATTTTAAGAAATCCTTTAGCCAGTCGATCCTAGGATCAAATTGACACCAACTACCGTCTTCAAATTGAGATTCTGGATGAATGAGTTGCAACGCGGCTTCATCAGCTTGGGCTCCCAAATCTACCTCGGGTAAATCTAATTTAGCTGCTTCATATTCTGGACATTGCGCTAAAGGATGCGCTATCAATTTACGTTTAGGAAAGCCTGATATGTTTTTCCGAGTATTTCTATAAATGACTCGGCCGGTGCCATTTCGATCCAGTAATTCGGTTAATATGGTTTTCTTGTTGCATTCTGATATTTCACAATCGGTGATAAAGCTCGCGGCTTTGGCTTTGAGTGTGTCCGGCCAAGTTTCATTTTCATCCAATTCAGTAATTAATTCGGCGATCGGTTGGTAATCTTTCTGCTCATTCACAAAAGTGTTCAGGTCAAAAAATCGATTGGGATCGAGAAGTCTCAAACGAGCGAAATGCCCATCTTGACCGAGTTGTTCTGGAGTGGCAGAAAGCAGCAATAACCCCGGCGTACTCTTGGCTACTTTTTCAATTCTCTTATATTCATTACTGGGGTTTTCTGGGTGCCATTCTAAGTGATGTGCTTCGTCTACGATTAATAAATCCCATTCGCCAGTTGCCATTGAGTCAATATCACATTGGGCCATAAATTCTGTCGAGCAAAGCACTAACTGTTCGCTCAGATAAGGGTTTTCTAATTCTAAGGAGTCAAGATCTGTCTCCTCATCAAATCCCATTTCCATTAAATCAGTTTCATCAAATTGGGTAAGCGCTTCGATTCTAGATTGATCAAAAATACTAAAATGCAAATTGAAACGTCGAACCATTTCCACAAACCATTGATGGATCAAAGTTTGAGGGACAACAATCAAAACTCTTTGTGCCCGTTGACTTAAAAGCTGTTGATGGATAATCATGCCTGCTTCAATGGTTTTGCCAAGCCCTACTTCATCCGACAAAAGCACTCTAGGCGCAAAGCGATTTCCAACCTCAGAAGCAATGTGGAGTTGATGACCGATAAGATCCACACGGGGACCTTGTAGGCCGATAATCTTGGAGCTTTGCTGTTTTTCTCTGGCTTTCATTGCGGAGTAGCGAAGTTCAAACCATTTACGGGAGTCAATTTGGCCGGAAAATAACCGGTCGCTGGCTTGATCCAGTTTAAGATAATGATTGACCTGGGTTTCTGGTAGCGGGATCAATTGATCGCTACCTTCACCGGCTTTCACCATATAAACCAGTGTACCATTGTGAGGTTCTACTTTTTCTACGGTTAGCCAATCGCCGTGCTGAGTTTCGATTTTTTCACCGGCAGTATAAGCCATTCTAGCCAACGGGGCGTTGTCACTGGCGTAGGTTCTTTGTTCTTCGGTGGCGGGAAAGAAAACAGAGACCAATCGATGGTCGACCCTTTCGATAATACCAAGGCCTAATTCCGTTTCATTTTCACTTAGCCAACGCTGGCCAACGGCAAAATCATTCATCATCTATCTACATTAATTCAGCGTTTTTCGGGGGCGCGATTATATCATCTGCCGTTTGAATTTCTATACTAATACTAGGTTAGAGAGCCCAAAATTGCTATTTTAAGTTATTCATTGTCCGATATCCATCTTCTATCCGAACAGAAAGAAAAAATATGAGCAAAAAAAACATCTTGGAGCAAAACAGAATGATCGAATCCATTGGACAGATCGCCTTCGTTCCAACTTAGATTGCCAGGGTAGCTTTGATGGAACATTTTCGACACACAAGCGATAGTTGACTATCGGTCTAAAATCTAATGTCGGTCTAAAATCTAATTGCCTTAAGTAGTGAACATTGATATTCTTACCAAAAGTAAGGCGGCGGCAGTGCAAGATTAGGAGGTCCAATGTTAAATTCCGTACTATCCAGCAAGGGTCAATTAACGCTTCCTAAAGAGGTCAGAGATGAGTTGCATGTTGGAAAAGGCGATAGAGTTAAATTCCTAAAAACATCAAAAGGCAAATTTGAAATTGTCGCAGCAAGCAATGATGTCAGTGAACTTTGTGGAATAATAAAGACCGATAAAGTGGTATCACTTGAGGAAATGGAAGATGCCATTCACAGAAGAGCGAGTGGAAAAAGAACGGGCCAAATATGATTGGATTGGATACCAATATCGTTATCAGGTATTTGACCCAGGACGATGAAATTCAATCCAAAATAGTCAAAAATTTTATAGAAACAGAGTTGTCCGAGCAGCAAGGATTTATTACCACTGTATCATTAATTGAAATGGTATGGATTTTGGAATCTTGTTATAAACAACCAAAGTCAGCCATAGTACGCATCTTAGAATCTTTGTTGGCAACCACCCAGTTTGCGATTGAAAGCTCAGAAATAATCCATGTAGCAGTGAAGCGTTTCAGCAAAGGGAACGCGGACTTTAATGATGCAGTAATGGCTGTTACTGCCGAAAAAGTGGGATGCACAAAAGTAGTTTCTTTTGATAAGAAATCGCATAGTGTTGGGATGACAATACTAAAAAATTAATTTCAAAAATGCCCAGATGGTGAAATTGGTAGACACGCCAGCTTCAGGTGCTGGTGGCTTTAGGGCCGTGGAAGTTCGAGTCTTCTTCTGGGCACCATTTTTAGAGTAAAACAATAAGTTAGAAGTTGTATCTCATTTCAACCTACCATAAGAATCATTATGTTTGAGCAAAAGAACCACCCCGCATAACTGGATAAATTGAATCTCTAATTTTCTTAAAGCTAAAACTGAAGATAATTGATCTTATGTCGCAAATCATACATAACGGTCATTTGAGTCCGCTTCGAACTTAACTGCCATTAAATCTCCCTAATTGAGGGGATAATTTGACAGTCTAATCTTGATAAGTAAGTGGTGAAGAAGAGAAAAGACTGTATCTATCCCCGTTGTTTTTTTTCATTAATTCTATTGATTGTTTGACGGGCTTGACTGGTATACTTCTTTTATTACCAACGTCCGGTTGATAAAGTACGCACATACCAATTATCAGGAGAAACTAAATAATTGAATACTTTATCTGTACAAAGAACAAAACTTCGATTGTTTGTTTGGCTTTTTGTTATATCATCTAGCTCGTATTTAGAAGCGAAAGAGCTTCGTCCCAGTTCCCATAATATCGATTTCGCGCCGTTAGTCAGACAGCTAGACGATATAAAGAACAAACATCATATTCCAGCGTATGCGATAGTCATTACGGATGATAATCGACTGCTAGTTGATAACGTCAGGGGTGTCACTCATTCTGGTTCACAAAAAGCAGTTTCCGAACACGCCTATTTTCGTATTGGTTCTATTACCAAAAACTTCATTTCTCTTGCCACTCTAATGGCGGAAAAAAACGGTAAGTTAAAGCTCACCGATAAAGTGACCGACTATCTAGGTCCAGAGCAATTCAAAAATCCGTTTCGAAAAAAGCATCCAGTTACAATCGAACAGCTTCTGGAGCATAGCGCAGGATTCGCAGATATGGGCAGACTGGAATTTGCATCCAATGATGTCGTCTCGCTCGAACAAGGGTTATCTCGATTTGCTGAAAATCGCAGCGTATTATGGCAACCAGGTCAGATGCATTCTTACAGCAATACGAGTTATGGATTAGCGGGCAGAGTCCTAGAGATTGCAACAAAAACAAATATCAACGATTGGCTGACACAGGCTGTCTTCAAACCGCTTGGCATGAAGACGGCCACCATGGGTCACACAGAATTAGTTAAAGCGAATTTGGTCCCAGGCTATCAGGCTGATGGTGTTGAAAGAATCCCCTACTGGAATATGATCTATCCTTCATTGGGTGCGATTAACTTACAACCTCGAGATATGGCGAAACTTTTGCAGTTTTATCTCAAACGAGGAGCGGAAATTCTAACAGAGCAACAGATCACACGATTAGAAACCCCCGTGACCACTCTTGCAGCGGAGCAAGGTCTTTTATATGGTTACGGACTAGGAATTTATCAGTGGTATAGAAACGGTCGTTTGTTCTATGGTCATGGGGGTGATGCTGATGGTTACCTAGCCCATTTTGGCTATCAAAGGGAAATTAACTTAGGTTATTTTGTCGTCATCAACACATTCAACAAGCAAGCGAAACAGGAGATGCAAAGAGCAATCGAGTCATTCCTGATCAACAGCGCTTCTGAAGATACTCCGCCCGAAACACTAGAAATTAAAGAACAGAAACTCGCAAGCCTTGCAGGGGATTATTTTCCCGCAAACACTCGCTTCGGTCGTCGAAGTCAAACTAAACCATTAAGATAAAAATGGCAAAAGGATAGATTATTAGTTAAGGAATCAGGCCAGTCGTGGCAGCCCCTTGTTTATGTCGGAAATGGGTTGTTTAGAAGACCATTTGAACCTGATGCGACGACAGCCATTTTTTCAGTTAACGGAAAAATATGGTTTCAAGGTGATGAGGTGAATTTTGTAAGACAGGATGGTGAGTGAGAGCCAGCAATTCTGAGTACCATTTTTTCTTAAATCTTTAGATAATCATCTGAGGCGACATAAGACTGATACAAAGCTTCGACATCCTGTTTTTCGGGGTCAATATCCTTAGTAGCAAGAAATTCACTATTCCAAAGCTTAGAATAAGAGCGCTCACCCAAATCACACGAAAAAGTGACAATGCGCTTTCCTCTGCCCATTTTAGCCGCTGCGAAAACTGCGCCAGCGACGTTCAGTGCCGTACTGGACCCCATTACAATGCCATCTTGATCTCTGACAAAACGAGAAAAAGCGACTAAATCTTTATCAGGTAAATTAACTGAACGGTGTATTTTCGCCGCTTTAAAATTTTCTACCAGTCGCATAATCGCGATCCCTTCGGTAAACGAGCCTCCTTCACTGGCCACATACTTTCCGGCTTTCAGATAATTGTGAATACCTGAGCCGTCAGGATCGACTAACCAGGTCAATATATCCGAATTTTTCTCGGCAAAAAACTTGGAGTTACCACCAATGGTTCCGCCAGTCCCACACACTGAAACAAAGGCATCAATTTTTCCTCCGGTTTGTTGCCATATTTCCGGCGCGGTATTTTGATAATGCGCTTGATAATTGCTGGTATTTTCAAATTGATCCGCCCACCAGTAGTTTTCGTTTTGTTCAGCTATTCTTCGAGCTGTATGATAAAAATGATTTTGATTGGCGAAAGGACAAGCATCAACCAGACGTAGTTCAGCGCCATGGAGCTCAATCAATCGTTCTTTTTCCGGGGTTTGCCCTTTTGGCATGACTACAATCAGGTTAAATCCTAATGCTTTAGCGACCAAAGCCAGTCCAATACCGGTATTTCCTGCGGTACCTTCGACAATGGTCATGCCGGGTTTGAGTTTGCCGCTTGTAATAGCATCGGTAACTATTTGCAAAGCTGCTCGGTCCTTAATGCTTCCTCCGGGATTTTGGTGTTCGCATTTAAGCAGGATTTCGCATCCGGTGAGTTTCGAGAGCGATTGGATTTTTACCAGATCGGTATTGCCAATGGTTTGGCTGATGTTTTCCAATATCATTGAAATGGACATTTTATAAACTCTATAGGAGTGGAAGTATTTACTAACAATAGTCTATTAGACTGGATTAACGCTAAAAATCACAATAACTTTTAAGACTATTTGTATAGCTAAACAATTAAGCTTGGGGTTGCGGGACCAAAGAGCATTCCAGTTTTTTATTTCGTCTTATAACTATAATGTGATTCGATTTTCTCTTTGGTCAAAATGCCATAAATTTTATCTTCGGTGGTTGTGGTGGTTCTAAAAATATAGATCGCTGCAACTTTTTCCCGCTCCATAGTATCTAGCGCCTCTTCGAGATTGGCCTGTAAGTAGACCGATGCCACATCTTGCCGATCAGCAGGAATGGCCAACAAATCAATTTCTTTTTCTATTGGACGGGCAACGCCATCATTTTCTTCATCATCTTTGACGGTTTGTCGCTCTTTGAGCTCCAGAACAAAACGGGCCAGATCGTTAGCGGCCAGTAGTGAAGTAGGCACCAAGTCCTGCCGAACTAATATCCATTTTGGCACAGTCTCCAATAATTTTTCGGCGTCTTGAAAACTGATAAATTTTTCCTGAACTGACAATTTTCGTTCCATTAAACCGGCAACACCGACACTGCGCAAAAATTGCGACAGAGGATTGATTCGTAAATCTAGTCCCTTTGCACGTAATTGAGAATGGAATATGGATGATTGCTTAAAGACCTGAGAGACCACCAAATTACTGACCACCACTGCGATCATACCGGGCAATAGAATATTGGGATTGTTAGTCAGCTCCAGTAAAGTCATCAGCGCTGTTAACGGGGCCTGAAGAATAGCGCTCATCATACTCGCCATTCCAATCATTGAATAAAAGGCATATTCGGAGGCATATTCGGGCAATATCAATGCACCGATTGAGCCTACAATTCCGCCAACCATTGCGCCAATAAACATGCTGGGACCGATAGCGCCCCCAGGCAGCGAAAGGCCTGAACAGAGAATAGTCGCCAGAAGTTTGCCCACAAAAGCGATGGCTAAAATCTGTAAAGTTAAATTGCCATGCAGCGCTGAGTTGACCGTATCATATCCGATCCCCATAATTTGAGGAGCAGCAAGTGCCAGTATTCCAACGCCGGTTCCGGCAACGCTACATTTAAGCCAGGTAGACCATTTGCTGGCTTTGGCGCTAACAATAGAGGTGCCTTTTATAAACAGGCTAGCAATAGTGCCAATCACCAGACCGAGTAGTATAAAATTGGGAATTTCCCAAAGAGACTGGAGATCAAGGGAGGGGACGATAAAGGCGACATTATTACCAAAAACAATGCGAGATAATATTGCCGCGGATACCGATGATAAAATTAAAGGAATAAAACTGCTGACGGTATATTCCATCATCACCACTTCCATGGCAAAAATGACTCCGGCGAGCGGGGTATTAAAACTGGCTGATATTGCTGCCGCCGTGCCGCATCCCACCAGAACCCGAATACTGTTATTGGGCAGTTTCATTCTCTGGCCCAGCCAGCTACCAGATGCCGAACCTAAGTGAATGCCGGGGCCTTCTTTACCTACGGACTGCCCGGTGGCGATAGTTAAGCCACCAATCAAAAACTGAACCAACGCATTACGCCAGTTAAGGTAACCTTGATGAAAGGTCATTCTTTCAAGAACATGACCAACCCCGACCTGACGATACCGTTTACCGACTTTATGCAGAATAAAACCGACCAGAATGCCGCCCAAAGTGGGCAATATTAGCCGAAACCACCAGGGGGCTGATTCAAAATCACCGCTTGAATCGCTGGTATGCCAGAGGATAAAACCGCTTTCAATGAATAATCGAAATAATACGATCACACCACCGGCGAGAATGCCGCTGATAAATCCCAAAGCAGCAAGAACAGGCAGCGCATCTAAGCTGCCAAGCCTGATTCTTATGGATTCGAAAAAAGACATCGTTTGGTATAATAGTGCTTTTGATTATTGATTAACTAAATTACTTTAAGAATAGAATATAACCTATTGATAAAAAAGACAAAGACTTTAGTCGAATATATGAGATTATTTCATATTAGAGACTATAAATATCAATATTCCTTTCAACATTGATCAATATTTCCAACATATTTTCGTACAGGCAGTAAGGGTAACGTCTCTCGCCAGTCATGCTATCACCAAATTGGGCCTTTTCATCATTGCAGCGTTTTGTATTTAACTGGATCCTGTTTTTGATATTTTTCATTACCTTTTGTTTCTTGCTATTAACAAAGCTCTGCATCTGTTGTTCGCTTTTGCTAAACAGGGTCTTTTTGAGCGATTCATTACTCAACCGCATGCACTCTGTGTAAATATGGTTTTGTTGAGCTTGCCTGCAGGCGTTAGTATTATCCATTGCCTGACTGACCTCATGGGACAAGTAGGCCTGACTGACGGGCGATAACAATGCGGCGATAAAAAATAAGCAAAAGGTTAAAATAGTTCGAGTTGAATATAGAGACATCGTATTCCTGCTGCTGAAAGTTGACTGAATGGTTTCAGTATAGCGGAATAAGTTGTTATCATGCGGCTAGTTTTATTTAGTCAGCCGATGTACCGCCGCTCAATTTAGGCTAAACTGCACTCGGTGGTGAAAAGCCTACAGGATAAACTGACAGATTTTGTAGCCACTCGGCGAGTTACTAAATTGTACATCAAGCCGATAATTACCCGATAAACAATAGTAAACGAAAAGGCATAATGGCTCATTCCAACTTAATTATTAAACCGCAAAAATCTCGACTTTGGTACATTATGGCAGGTTTTTTGTTGTTATTTTTATTCGTCGTAATTTACGTGGCGGGACGGTATTTATCTCTGGCCGATTTGGCTTCTACTAAGGAGGAGCTGGCGATCTCCCAAATGCGTCTGGCGAAAACTCAAAAGGCTTTGGACGGAGCCTCGGAGAGTTTGGTGATGCAAAAACAGTCATCTCAGGTCGATAATCAATCCAATCAGGAGCTGGTTAATAGCGTCAAGAATATGCAACAGGTCCAGAATGAGCTGGAAGAAGAGCTCAAGTTTTACCGTAATATCATGGCGCCAGAGCGTGATCAGGAAGGTTTAGCCATCGACGCCCTGCATGTGACCAGTACCGATCGGGCCGATGAATTTCATTTTAGATTGACACTGATCCAGGCTGGTAAACAAACGCAGTTTCTTAAAGGCGATATAATTTTAAGACTTGCTGGACTTTTGAATGGTAAAAACACAGAATATGATTTTCGTGAACTAGGTACTTTTAATGGAAAGCATTTTCAGTTCCAATTCAAGTACTTCCAGAACATACAGGGATTTATCAATTTACCTTCAGGATTTGAGGCAAAAAGTTTGACTATAGCAGTACAAACCAAAGGACGACGGAAAAATCAAAAGGCAGAGAAACAGATGATCTGGCAACCTGAGGAGAGCCAAAAATATGTTCGGTAATAGAAATAAAGGATCCAAGAAAAATAATTCGCCCAGAGCGAAAGCTGGGGCGGCAGATACGCTTATCTGTAAGCAAACCAAAATCACAGGAGACATTAATTTTACCGGTGTACTTTATGTGGATGGTCATGTGTTAGGCGACATTTCAGCAGAGGAGGTAGAGAATTCATTGTTGACTATTGGAACAAATGGTTATGTGGAAGGGCAAATTAACGTACCTCATATCATGATCCTTGGTCGAGTAAAAGGTGATGTCCATGCTTTGGAACATGTGGAATTGATGACTGATTCTAGAGTGGAAGGCAACGTCTACTACAAACTAATCGAAATGGCTATGGGAGCAGAAGTTAATGGTCAAATGCTGCATACGGTGGAAAAACAGAAATTATTGGGTCACCATCAGATTGACAGTAAAAAGACTGATAATAAAAAGAAAGATAACACTTCCACTTTAGACGATGATAATATAGCCAAAGATAAAGCTCCTTAAGATTTAATAGAGATCCTCCCATGTCAGAAAACTCCAATAGCGGTTCAGGAGTTGCCAAAGCTAGCCCCATTATTTTTACCCAGGCGGCTAGCGTCAAAGCAAAAGAACTGATTACAGAAGAAGAAAATCCCGAATTAAAATTACGCGCCTACGTCACCGGTGGTGGATGTTCGGGGTTTCAGTATGGATTTGCCTTTGAAGAAGAGCAAAACGAAGATGATATGGTGATTGAAAAGGAAGGGGTTCGTTTACTGGTGGATGCCTTAAGTTTTCAATACTTAGTTGGTTCGAAAGTGGATTATAAAGAGGATTTAGACGGTTCCCGCTTTGTGGTAGAAAATCCAAATGCGACCACCACTTGTGGGTGTGGATCTTCTTTTTCGATTTAAAAACAAAAGAAACTTTACCACAGAGGCACAGAGTTCACAGAGCAAAAAATAAGATTGCCCTCATGTTGAGATGCAAAATATCATGCTCTCTAAGCTATTATCAGAATTGTTTTTTTTTCTACTCTTTCTGTGTTCTCTGTGTTCTCTGTGTTCTCTGTGCCTCTGTGGTGAAAATGTTTTTAAGGTTTTTCTATTTATGAATGAATCAGGACCATTCTTTGAAAAACACTTAACGGTTTGCAAAAGCAATCAAACCATTCTCGATTGCCTATCTGAAAATTGCCCTCAAATATCTAAACAAACCCTTAAACTCGCGATGAAATATGGCGCGGTTTGGATTACCCCCCAATATTGTAAGGATCAGCCTCGTAACGACCAATCTCAAAATAACCTATCCAGTAAAACAGCCCGAATTCGACGTGCCAAAAAAATCCTACAAACAGGCGATCAAGTTCATCTTTATTATAATGAGGCGATTTTATTTTCTGAAATTAAATCGGCCAAGCTGGTTTCAGATGAAGGTGAGTACAGTATTTGGAATAAACCTTGCGGGATGTTTTCTCAGGGAGGCAAATGGGGCGACCATACATCAATAACTCGCTGGGTTGAATTGTTTGGTTTGGGTCTAAATCAACTAGAACAACGGCCGTGTTTTTTGGTTCATCGACTAGATCGAGCAACTCGCGGAATAATTTTGGTGGCACATTCTAAACAGGTGGCGAATCAGTTTTCGAAATTATTTGAACAGCGAAAAATTTATAAACAATATCGCGCGATTGTAGCGGGGCAATATCCAAATGAAACTTCTTTTCAGATTTTGATGGATGATATTGACCATAAAAAAGCAAAAACCAAAATATTGTCGATTGATTATGATAAGGAACTAAATAGAAGTATGTTGACACTCACCATCGAAACTGGCCGTAAACATCAAATTCGAAAACACCTGGCTGGCGTCGATTTTCCGGTGATAGGTGATCGATTTCATGGAGTTGGAAAAGATACTGAGATTGATCTACAACTGGTGGCCAGTCAGCTTAGTTTCGTGTGCCCACTGACTTCCGAACAGCGATGTTACAGTATTTAAAGTTTGCTGTTTGTTTTTGAAAACGCCAAACATCGCATATAAAAAAACAAGATGAAGTTCAAAATTTGGTAACTCGCGTCAGGGCAGATAAACACATCCGAGAATTTTATTTTTTGATGCGCCTGTTACCGAAGGAAGGTTTGCGGGTAGCCGTTCTAATCGCTGTTTTGCCAGCCATGCAAACGTCATGGCCTCCAGATAATCACCATCAATTCCAACATCGTTGGTGGTTTGGAGCGGTTGGTTGAGCTCTTTTGATAACAAATTTAGCAAAAATTGATTGTGCATACCTCCGCCACACACAAGGACCTTGCCATTTCCAAAGGTGCTATTTTTAATTGAATCGGCGATAGTTTTAGCTGTGAATTCGAGTAAAGTTCGTTGAACATCCTTCACCGCTATTGGAGCATGAATTTTGTTGATTTGCTTTTTTAACCAGTCCAGACTGAAATATTCTCGTCCGGTACTTTTGGGAGGGGATTGTTTAAAAAAGGGATCTTCTAGTAATTCAATTAACAGTTCTTGATGGACTTGTCCTTGTTGGGCAAATTGAGAGTCACGGTCGAATTCATCTTTTGCGCCACAATGGTGAGTTTGATACCAGGCATCTAATAAGGTGTTGGCTGTCCCTGTATCAAATCCGATCACCGGTTGAGATTCGTCCTTTGGTAAATTGGTGATATTGGCAATACCGCCTAAATTTAGGACGATTCGATTTTCTAGAGGGCTGCGTAAAATGGCATTATGAAATGCGGGTGCTAATGGCGCGCCTTGTCCTCCCGCCGCAATATCTGCTCGTCTGAAATCGGCCACTGTTTGTATTCCCGTTTTTTCCGCAATAATATTGGCATCGCCGATTTGCATGGTAAAAGGGGATTGGTTGTCGGGTCTATGGCGAATTGTTTGGCCGTGGCTTCCGATGGCATTTATGTGGCCAGTATCAATTTGATGGATCTCAATTAATCGATTAGCCGCATCTGCAAAAGAGTGCCCCATGAGCACATCCAACTCGGCCATCAGTTCGATCCGATTTCGCGAGCCTATTTCAAAATCACTAACTGGGCTGGATACTTCGATGAGTTTATGCTTTATTCCGGCTTCGATGGAATGATTGTAAACCTGTAAAAGTTCACAGCGGTCTCCATCAAATTCAACTAAGGCAACATCAATTCCATCGATACTGGTGCCAGACATCAATCCAATATAAAGCGCTGTAGGCCTTTTCATTATTTTGCTACTTGCGCCGTGGACTGGATATGTTTGCGAGTTTCTAGCTGGTTAATTAGAATCTCACTGGCGACCATAAAATTGTTTTTTTCTGATTTAGATATGGGCTCAGCCTTGGGGAGTTTAACGGTTCTAGGGTTTCGATGAACACCGTTCACCAAAAACTCATAATGTAAATGGGGGGCTTCAGACATGCCGGTGCTACCCACATAACCGATGACTTGCCCTTGCTTGACCCGTTTTCCGCGACTTACTGCTCGTCTGGACATATGCAAATATTTAGTGACGATGCCTTGGCCATGTTGAATAAATACGTACTTTCCGTTGTATTGGTTGTAGCTGGACTGAGTGACCTTGCCATCGCCAGCAGCTCTAATTGGCGTGCCAGTATTTGCCCGATAATCGATGCCTCGGTGAGCTTTCCAGCGTTTTTGAATTGGGTGAAAACGGCGTAACTTAAAGCCTGAACTAATATAAGAAAACTTAATGGGCGCACGTAAAAAAGCTTTGCGCATGCTTAGCCCGTCAGGGGTGTAGTAACTAGAGTTGCCTTTAGAGTCTTGATACAAAACAGCCTGATAACTGTCTCCCTGATTGACAAACTCCGCGGCGATAATATCGCCGTTTCCTATTTTTTCACCATCAAGAAAATTCTCCTGATAAAGCACGGAGAAAGTGTCGCCGGAGCGAATGTCCAGTATAAAGTCGATATCCCAATCGAAAATATTAGCTAAATTAATTAACAGGGTATCGCTGAGCCCGGCTCTTTTACCGGACATAAAAAGGGAGTCGGTAATTGTTCCATCGATGTAGGCAGTGCGAATTTCGATGGTTTTATTAACAATTCGACTCTTAAAAGTAATTGGTGATTTGGTTGTGTCATCTTCTGCCAGATTGGTTCGCTGATCATTGGATTCAATATAAAGCGTATTTTGTAGGTCCATCACATATTTTAAAGCGACAAGTTGTTTATTGCTGTTGAGTTGATAGTGAATCACTTCACCGGGGCGCAAATTCTTTAGCTTTTTGGTGTTGTCATCTAGAGTGATAACTTTATGAACCATTTGTGGTGAAAGACCCATTCGCTTAAATATTAACGAGAGGTTATCGCCCTTACGGACTGATTCAGAGAGCCAATTGTCTGGGCTGTCCTGTAACTTAAGGCGACTATTTTGATCAGAATTTGATTCTATCTGTAACGAGATCTCAATTGGGTCGGTGTAATTGCCTAGAGTCTTACTAACGGGAAACTCATCAGCTGATTTAGACTCTGCGGCTTGAATCGTAATTTCACCACTATCATATTCAGCGATATCTTTGG
>Ga0316205_10002337_pt1 | contig 20074 bp, 21 predicted proteins | sample 3monthpyrite_MG_FD_204941 | JGI IMG/M metagenome (GOLD analysis project Ga0316205, IMG submission 204941) | Microbial mat bacterial communities from mineral coupon in-situ incubated in ocean water Damariscotta River, Maine, United States -... | ecosystem: Environmental > Aquatic > Marine >... | reverse complement strand
AACATCAGGAGCAAGACAATGGCACAAACTTGGCACAAATCTGACTGGCGGAGCAAGCCCCGGATCCAGATGCCCGAGTATTCCGACGCGGCCGCGCTTTCAGGCGTAACTGATCGTTTGGCGCGATACCCGTTGCTTGTGTTTGCCGGCGAAGCCCGGAGCCTGACCCGCGCCTTGGGGGAAGTGGCCGAGGGGCGCTCGTTTTTGTTGCAAGGCGGCGATTGCGCCGAGAGCTTTGACGAGTTTTCCTCTGATCTGATCCGCGACACCTATAAAGTAATGTTGCAAATGGCGGTGGTGCTTACCTTTGGCGGGCAAACCCCTATTGTAAAAGTGGGCCGGATGGCGGGGCAGTTTGCCAAACCGCGCTCGGCTGATGTCGAGAAAGTTGGCGGCGTGGAACTGCCGAGCTTTCGCGGTGATATTATCAACGGTTTTGGCTTTACGCCAGAGGAGCGGATTCCGGACCCGAACCGGATGTTGCAGGCCTATACCCATTCGGCGGCGTCGCTCAACTTGCTGCGCGCCTTTTCGCAGGGTGGCTTTGCCGATATAAAGCGCGTGCATAACTGGACGCTGGAAAGCACCAAAGGCGGCAAAGGCTATGAGGAATATCACCAGCTGGCCCGGGATATTTCCAAAAGCCTTGCCTTTATGGAAGCCGCAGGCATTTCAGGTGAAACCGTAGACGCCATGAAACGGGTGAGCTTTTACACCAGCCATGAAGCGCTGCTGCTGGAATATGAAGAAGCACTGTGCCGGCAAGATTCTGAAACCGGTGACTGGATTGCTGGCTCGGGCCATATGATCTGGATTGGCGACCGTACCCGCCAGCCAGACGGCGCACATGTGGAATTTGCCCGCGGGGTGATTAACCCGATTGGCATGAAATGTGGCCCCACGATCAAGCCAGACGAATTGCTGACCCTGATCGACAAGCTCAACCCCGATAACGTGGCGGGCCGGTTGACCCTGATCTGTCGTTTTGGCGCTGGTGAGGTGGGTGGGCATCTGCCCGAGCTTATTCGCGCGGTGGAGCGCGAAGGGCGCAAGGTGGTTTGGTCTTGCGACCCGATGCACGGCAATACCATCAAATCCGAAAGCGGCTATAAAACCCGGCCATTTGACAGGGTGCTTGGCGAAGTGCAGGAATTTTTCGCGATTCATAAATCGGAAGGCACCCATGCAGGTGGTGTGCATTTTGAAATGACCGGCAAAAACGTAACCGAATGCACCGGTGGCATGCGCGAAGTGCGCGACGAAGACCTTTCAGACCGGTATCATACCGCCTGTGACCCGCGCCTGAATGCGTCGCAATCGCTGGAGCTGGCATTTTTGGTGGCGCGGGAGCTTTATGCGCAGCATGAGGCCAATTCGCGTGGCTGAATGGGTGATGGTGCTCACCGCCTCTAACGGGGTGAGCGACGATATGGTGAGTGTGGCGCTTTCGGGGCTTGCCTCGGACGCGCCGCGTCGGCTGTCGGCCTGTGCGGTGGAGGTGGGCATACGCGGCGCGCGGCCGGTGGTAGCGCTTGCGGGGGTCGACATTAATGTGGTGCCCGCCGCCAACCGCGAAAAAAAGCTGCTGATCGCCGATATGGATAGCACGATCATTCCGGTGGAGTGCATTGACGAGCTGGCCGATTTTGCCGGGGTTAAAGACCGGATTTCAGAGATAACCGAACGGGCGATGCGCGGCGAGCTCGGCTTTGAGGAAAGTCTGGTGGCACGGGTCGGGTTGCTGAAAGGGCTGGGGGAAGATGCGCTGGCGCGCTGCTATAAGGAGCGCATTTCGCTGAACCCCGGTGCGCGGGCCTTGGTGCAAACCATGAATGCGCACGGGGCTTACACCGCGCTGGTATCTGGTGGTTTTACCTATTTTTCGGGCAAAGTGGGGGCTGATGCGGGTTTTGAGTATCATCGCGCCAATGTGCTGGGCGTGGCAGGTGGCGTGCTCGACGGCACCGTGGCCCACCCGATTTTGGGCCGCGAAGCCAAACTCGACGCGATGGATGAAATTTGTGCGGCGCGCGGGATTTCACGCGCGGACGTGATGGCGGTGGGCGACGGTGCCAATGATTTAGCGATGATTGAGGCTGCGGGCATTGGTGTGGCCTTCCACGCCAAACCGGCACTTAAAGAAGCCGCCGATGTGGTGCTTGACCATTCGGACCTCAGCGCGCTTTTGGCCATTCAGGGCCTCAAAGAGGCAGACTAGTCGCTATCTTGAATGAGCTTGAGATGGCCGGTTTTTTTCGGGCTTTGCGCAGGGTTTTCATTTTCGGCCACGGCGCGAACGGGAATAGGGCGAAACGGCTCGATTTTTTCGGAAAACCCGACTGCGATTTCCTGTGAAGTGCTGCCAAGGGCGCTGAGCGGGGTGAGCTTTTGTGCCTTGATTGAAAAGCGCAACGGGGCATTGAAGGCTTTTTGCGGGTAGGAAATGCAGCCGATCACCCGGTTGACCTCACCCATATCACTGCGTAGCGGCAGCAGGATCATATTGACCTCGACGGTATTGCCGGCAATATCCACCCCGGTGAGCGCCAGTTCACCAATGGCGGGGCGGCGCAAAATCTGCTCCAGCACTTTTTCCATCCGGGGGCGCTCGGCGTTTTGCATAAAGCTGGCGGCGGAAAGTCCGCGCACTTCCATGCCCATCATATCGCACAGGTTCATACCGGCAAGGCGGGCGCGAAAATCACCCTCGGCGATACGCTCGAAAATAAAGGTGTTTTCCAGCGCGTCGGGAAAAACCCTCGGGTCAATCTCGCACCGGTTGGGCACGTCATTGCTTTGGCGCAGCGCGCTCCAGTGTTCAAACAGGTTGTTAAATATCGGGTTTTGCATCGCTTTATCTTTTTGCTGACCACGAGAAACGGGGCCTTTTGGCTTTTATCGTAACTTCTGCAATAAGAATAATCGAATTTTAACGGTATGTATCGGATTACCGTAATATATCGTTAACACTAGCGGTAAATCGCGTATGTGCGTTGTCGCCTTCGTGACACCGACTTCCGAAAAGGTTTTGAAATCAAGGTGCTTGGCCGGGGTTGCCCGAAAGTTATCAAAACCCCTCGGATTTGATTAAAAACCGGCCTAACCCCCGTTTGGGCTGGACAGGGCAGGTGTTGATTGGGCAAATACCGGGGTATTCAGCTTGGAGATTCTTATGGAACTGGCGCGGCGCGGGCTACTTATCATCCTCTCATCCCCGTCAGGGGCCGGGAAATCCACGCTGTCACGCCGGGTACTGGAAGACGATGACCAGGTGGTTTTTTCGGTGTCGGCCACCACCCGCAGCCCGCGACCGGGCGAAGTAGACGGGCGCGAGTATTTTTTTACATCACGCGAGGAATTCGAATCGCTGGTCGCCAGCGGCGGCATGCTCGAACATGCCGAGGTTTTCGGTAATTTTTACGGCACGCCCTTGGCCCCGGTGGAGGCGGCCATTAGCGAAGGGCGCGATGTGCTGTTTGATGTGGATTGGCAGGGCGGGCAGCAGATACGAAATTCACCGCTGAGCGAAGCGGTGGTTTCGGTGTTTGTGCTGCCGCCATCCGTTGCCGAACTCGAAGCGCGCTTGTTAAAGCGCGGGCAGGATAGTGCCGAGGTGGTGGCCGGGCGCATGGCGCAATCGCGCGCCGAAATCAGCCATTGGGCGGAATATGATTATGTGCTGGTGAATGACGATGTGGACAAAGCCGAGCTTGATTTGCGCGCCATTGTGCAGGCCGAGCGGTTGAAGCGGGCGCGGGTGACGGGGTTAACCGGTTTTGTGGCCGGGCTAAATGCGGAATATGAGGCGATGCAATGATTTATGAACTCAACGGGGTGGCCCCGCATTTGCCCGAGGGCGCACACTGGATTGCCGATGAGGCGGTGCTGGTCGGAGATGTGCTGATCATGGAAGATGCGTCTGTCTGGTTTGGGGCGGTGTTGCGGGGAGATAACGAGCGGATAACGCTCGGGACCGGCAGCAACATTCAGGAAAATGCGGTACTACACACCGATATGGGCTATCCGCTAATCATTGGCGCGGGCTGCACCATTGGCCATAAAGCGATGCTGCATGGCTGCGAAATTGGCGATAATTCCCTGATCGGCATGGGGGCGATTGTGCTAAACGGGGCCAAAATCGGGCGGGATTGCTTGATCGGGGCGGGGGCGCTGGTGCCTGAGGGCAGGGTTATTCCCGATGGCAGCCTGGTGATCGGTGTGCCAGGCAATGTGGTGCGCGCGCTGGATGCACAAGCCATTGAAGGCTTGCGCGGCTCGGCCCATAGCTATCAGAAAAAGATGCGGCTTTACCGGCGCGGGTTGCGTGCGGTGGCCCGTTAAAAGGTAAGGGTCAGACTTTCGCGTGTGGCTGCAAAATCCATCCGGATGGACTGACCTACAAGGCTTTGGCGGGCCAGCGTGAACTGGATGGTTTTGGCGGTAAGGGCCGGGAGCTTGACGCCGCTGACAACATGGTCCCACAGGTCGGTCGGAGCGTTGACCGGGGTATTTTGCACCCGTATTTCCCAGCCGGACTCGGTGGGCGCGCATATCAGCTCGCCACCACGCGGCAGGCTTGTTTCAACGCAAAGCAGCAGCAGGTAAAGCAGTTTGACCAACCGCTGTTCCCGGTCGCCCCACTGCTCGGTAAAGTCGATATTGATCCGGCCCTGCGCAAACATATCGGTCGCGACGCGCCGGGCTTCAGCACCGCTAAGCAAAGTGCGGCTGCCCGCGCCGAAGGCAATACGGAAAAATTTGAGCTTGGACTGGGCGGTGTGTGCGGACTGGCCGACCAGTTCCAGCTCGGGTGAGGGCGATGAAAGCGCGCTCATCAGTTCAAGCCCGTTGCCGATGGCACCAACAGGGCTTATGAGATCATGACAGATGCGGGAGCTCATCAGCTCGGTGAGGTTTTCTTGCATGTGTTGGCCCGTGTTGGAGGACGATATGAATTCTATATTGGCACCTGGTATGCGTGTGCGCCACCCCAATCAGCCCGATTGGGGTATCGGGCAGGTGCAATCGGTGATTGGCTCGCGCATTACTGTGAATTTTGAGCACGCGGGCAAGGTGGTGATCAACGGCGATGTGATCACCCTTGACCTCATTGCCTAAGCCTTCTTGGTTAACAAACTCTAAACGAGGCTTGTGGCGAAAGCCGGTTTTGCGTAAATATCTCACAGGACCAAACGGGAAAGCCGATGGATAACACTCAATTTGATGTGCGACTTGCCCGTGACGAAGACGATGTTCGCGCCGCGCAGCGGCTTAGATATGATGTTTTTGTCACCGAAATGGGCGCGGCACCAAATGATGATGGCCTGCCTCTGGAGCGCGACGCCTATGACCCCTATTATGACCACCTGTTGCTGATCGACAAGGCCAGCGAAAACCAGGTTGTGGGTGCTTACCGGCTGATGCGCGATGATATGGCGGCGGCGGGTATCGGCTTTTATGGCGCGCAGGAATATGATCTTGGCAAGCTGGCGGGGCGGCGGACGCTGGAGCTTGGGCGCTCCTGCGTGGCCAAAAAGTATCGGGGCGGGGTGGGCATGCACCTGCTTTGGGAGGGGTTGGGCGCTTATGTGAGCCAGCACGATATTGGCATTCTGTTTGGCGTGGCCTCGTTTCACGGGGCCAATGTGGCACCGCTCGGGCAAGCGCTTTCCTACCTGCATCACAAGTTTTTGGCACCGCAGGATATGCGGGTTCGCTCAAAGGCCTATGTGCCGATGGATATTTTTGCTGCGGAGGAGATAGATACCAAGGCGGCATTGCGGCAAATTCCGTCGCTGATAAAGGCTTATTTGCGCTTTGGCGGTTTTGTCGGCGATGGCGCTTTTGTGGACCATGCGTTTAACACGGTGGATGTGTGCCTGCTCATGGATACCGGCCGCATGGTGCAGAAATATAAAGATTTTTACGCACGCGAGCGGGGGTAGCCGGTGACTTGGACAGAAATCGAGGCGGAACCACTGCCGAAACTCGGGCTGATTGGCGGCCTGCGGATGGTGGTGCGGGTGGTGCTTTTTGCCGCTATCACGCTGGAGTTGGTGATTTTATGGGCGCTGGCCATGGGGCTGGAAAAGCTGACCGGCGGCCAACGGCTAAGCGGCGCGGTGGTGCGGCTATGGGCGCGAATCGGCCATACAATGGCAGGATTGCGGCTAGAGCTTGAGGGCGAGGAAATGACCCATGGCGGCGCGATTGTTGCTAACCATTCCTCATGGAGTGATATATTTGTGCTGCATAGCGCCGCGCATATCCACTTTGTTTCCAAGGCCGAAGTGGCCGGTTGGCCAGTAATAGGCTGGCTGGCACGGGTGACCGGCACCTTGTTTATCGAGCGTAGACAGACCGACGCCAAACGCCAGCAGGCGCAACTGGCCGAGCGGATTGGCGGTGGCGATAAACTGTGCTTTTTCCCCGAAGCCACCAGTTCGGACGGGCTGCGGGTGTTGCCGTTCAAATCCACCCTTTTCGGCGTGTTTCATACCGAAGCACTGCGCGAGTTGGTATGGGTGCAACCGGTGACGGTGACGTATTATCCGCCAAAGCGGCGCGGCAAGCGCTTTTATGGCTGGTGGGGCGATATGGATTTTGGCCCGCATGCAATGATGATCCTCGGGCTATCGGTTGGCGGACGGGTGCGGGTGACCTTTCATCCACCGCTTAAGGCTGCCGATTACGCCAGCCGGAAAAGCCTTGCACTGGCCGCCGGTGAAGCGGTGCGGGCAGGCTTGCGGCGCACGCTGGGTGAAAGCTATGAGGAAAGCGCCTAGCTGGTCAATTTTCCAACGGGGCATCGAGCCCCGCTGAAAAATCCTCCCCTGCGGGTCGGCGGTTGCGCGTTGATCAAACGGCGCGCGCGGGGTAGGGTTGCTGACGCAATGAACAGCCCAAAGGCCGATAACCATGCCCGACAGCCGCCGGAAACTGCCAGTAACTGCCAGCGTTGCCAAGCCTGCGGCGGGCGGGAAACTCAGCGCGCCCTCGGCCTTGCGCAACCGACAGGCAATTGTGCAGGCCATCCGGCCCTTAATGCCGGTCAGCGGCACCGCGCTGGAAATTGCCAGCGGCACCGGCGAACATGTGGTGCATTACGCCACGGCCTTTGAGGGCATTATGTGGCTGCCGACCGAGCTTGCCGGAGATCGGCTTGCCAGCATAAGGGCGTGGTGTGACGAGAGCGGCCAACCCAACATTTTGCCCCCAAGGTTTCTGGATGCCGCCAACCCCGGCTGGGCAGGCGGATTTGCCGGGCAGGATGTGATTATCTTTTCCAATCTACTCCACCTTGTTAGCGATGCCGAGGCCGGGAGCGTGCTCACAGAAGCTGCGCAGGCATTGGCGGTGGGCGGGGTGTTGCTGGTCTACGGCCCGTTTCTGCGCGGCGCTATGTTTGCCAGCGAAAACGATCAGCGTTTCCACGAAAGCCTGCGCGCCAGCGACCCGAATATTGGCTATAAGTCGTTTCAGGCCATACAGGGCATACTTTCAGAATGTGGATTAGCGGTTGCCGACCCCGTGGAGATGCCCGCCAATAACCTGTTGCTGACAGCGCGCAAGCCCTAGCCTAGGGTGCCAGATAGGCAACCATGGTGAGCAACTCATAAGTTGCCACAACTTCGCCGGATTGATTGCCAAGCACCACATGCCAGCGCACTTCGCCATAGGTGTCGCTGCGTTTGGTTTTGCGCTTGACGGTGAGGCGGGCGCTTAGGCTATCACCCGGGCTAACGGGTTTTTGGAAGCTAAGCGCGTTAAGGCCTGTATTGGCCAAAACCGGCCCCGGGTTTGGCTCTACAAACAGCCCCGCCGCGAAGGAGAGCAGCAGGTAGCCATGCGCCACACGGCCCGGGAAAAACGGGTTGGCGGCGGCGGCTTCCTCATCCATATGCGCATAAAAGGTGTCACCGGTGAACCGGGCGAAATGCTCGATATCTTCCAGTGAGATTATGCGGCTGGCGGTGGTGAGGGTTTCGCCAAGGCTTAACTGCTCAAAATGGCGGCGGAACGGGTGAACTTTGGCCGTGATTTCGGGCGCGCCCGGTAGCCATGTTTGGCCGATGGCTGACACAAGCCGCGGGCTGCCCTGCACCGCGGTGCGCTGCATGTAATGCATAACACCGCGTACGCCACCCAGCTCTTCGCCGCCGCCAGCCCGGCCGGGGCCGCCATGCACCATATGGGGCAGGGGCGCACCGTGGCCGGTGGCCTCGGCCATCGAATCACGGTCATTGACGTAAATTCTGCCGTGGTGGCTGGCGATGCCCATGGACAGCGTGGCGGCAACCCCGGGGTCATGGGTGATCACCGAGGCCACCAGCGAGCCACCGCCACGGTTGGCCAGCGCCGCCGCATGCGCCAGATCACGATAGGGCATAATGGTAGAAACAGGGCCAAAGGCCTCAACCTCATGCACGGCTTTGGCGCTGTCGGGGTCAGCGCCGTGGTAAAGCTGCGGGGTCATGTAGGCGCCAATGGGATAGGGCGGGGTATCGGTGCCAAACACACGGAATGCATCAGAGGCAATACGGGCGGTTTGGGCCAGCACATCGGCGCGCTGACCGGTAGAAACCAGCGCCCCCATACCGGTTTCAGGCGCGCTTGGGTCACCGATTTTTACCTCGGCCAGCGCGGCGCTTAGCGCGTCGATCACCGGTTTTACCAGCGCTTCGGGGGCCAGAATCCGGCGGATGGCGGTGCATTTTTGCCCGGCTTTGGTGGTGATCTCGGTGCAGGCTTCCTTGATGAAAAGGTCAAATTCGGGGGTGCCGGTTGTGGCGTCGGGGCCAAGAATGGAGGCGTTCAGGCTGTCTTGCTCGGCTGTAAAGCGGGTGGCATTGGCCAGCATCGGCTTGGCCGAGCGCAGCATTAGCGCAGTGGTGGCCGAGCCGGTGAAGCCCACCACATCTTGCGGGCCCAGCTGCCCGAGCAAGCCGCCCGCGCCACCGGCGATAAATTGCATGGCGCCTGCCGGGAATATTCCGCTGTCGACCATGAGCCGAAAAGCGGCTTCGGCCAGATAGGCGGTCGAGGTTGCGGGTTTGATGATGACAGGCATGCCGGCCAAAAGCGCCGGTGCCAGCTTTTCCAGCATGCCCCATACCGGAAAATTATAGGCGTTGATCTGCACCGCCGCGCCAAGCAGCGGCGTGCAGATATGCTGGCCGATAAAGCTGCCACTGCGCGAAAGCTGCTCGGGCTCGCCATCAAGGTAAACCTGCGCATCCGGCAGCTCCCGCCGCCCTTTCGAGGCATAAACCAGCATGGTAGTGATGCCGCCATCTATGTCGATCTGGCTGTCGGCATGGGTGGCACCGGTCATGTAACTCAGCGGATAGAGCGTTTTTTTATTGGCCTTCAGATGCAGCGCCAGCGCTTTCAACCGGCGGGCGCGGTCATGGAAAGTGAGGGCGCGCAGGGCAGGGCCGCCGACATTGCGGGCGTGGTCAAGCATGGCTTGGGTGTCAAGCACGCTACCGGCGCGGGCGATTTCTTCGCCGCTGGCGGCGTGAAAAATCGAGCGGGCAGCAGCGCCGGGGTCAATCCAGTTTCCGGCAGCAAAACTTTGCAACTCAATCATCGCGCATCTCCTCCAAATCGTTTTGCCAGAGTCCATGAGCCGGGGCTCTGAGCGGCGAGTGCGGCCACCATATCTGGCAGGTTGGCAAGCGTATCCGCATAATGCATTGGCCCGCCACGCCAGCGCGGAAAGCCGTAGCCAAGCATGTGCACCACATCAATATCGGCCGCGCTTTGGGCGATGCCCTCTTCCAAAATACGCTGGCCCTCGTTGATCAGCGCCGCCAGCAGGCGCTGCGCAATCTCGTGGTCGGTGAAGCTCAGGCGCTTTTCCGCATTGGCGATGATCAAACGGGTGACCGCGTCATCCTCCATCGGTGTGCGGCTATCTGCTTGATAGGCATACCAGCCTTTACCAGCGCGCTGGCCGGTGCGGCCCATCTCTACCAGTTGATCACCTATCGAGACATAGCGCTCAAAGGTCGGGCGGGCGGGCGCTTGCCGCTGGCGATTGGCATAGGCGATTTGCAGGCCGGTGAGGTCTTGCAATTCGTAGGGCCCCATTGGCAAGCCAAAGCCGCGCATGGCGGCATCTATTTGCGCGGGCAGGGCGCCATCGGCCAGCAGGTAATCAGCGGCACGGCGATAGGCGGCCAGCATCCGGTTGCCGATAAACCCATCACAAACGCCGGAAAGCACCGGCGATTTGCGCAGCCGCTTGGCAAGGGCAAAGCCGGTTTTCAGGGCTTCGGGCGCGGTATTTTGAAGCGCAATAACTTCAACCAGCTTCATAATATGTGCGGGCGAAAAAAAGTGCAGGCCAAGGCAGCGCCCGGGGTGCGGAATGTCGCTAAATATGTCGTTCGGGTCGAGATATGAGGTGTTGGTGGCCAGCAGGGCATCGGGGCGCATGGTTGCGGTGAGCTTCGCAAACACCTGTTGCTTGACCGCGAGATCCTCAAACACCGCCTCGATCGCGAGGTCAGCGCCGGCGGCATCGGCATAATCACATGAGCCGGTTGGCCGCAGGGATTGGCGCTGTGCGGCGGATATTTTTCCGCGCGCCGCCGCGCTGTCGAGCAGGCCGCTTATACGGCCAAGCCCCGCCGCCACTGCCGCATCATCGGTCTCCAGCAGGTGCACAGAAATGCCGGCCAGCAGCGCGGTGGTGGCAATGCCTGCCCCCATCAAACCACCGCCCACCACCACGATATTCTCCACCGGCCTTGGCGCGATGCCCGCCAGAATTTCAGGCCGTGCCGCTGTGCGCTCGGCAAAAAAAGCGTGGCGCAGGGCGCGGGATTCGGGTGATTGGCGCAGCTCAAGATGCAGCGCCCGCTCAAGTGGCTGGCCCGATGCGAAATCATGCCCGGTGGCCCAAAGCAGTGCTTGCAGGTTGTGCAATGCTGCCTGCGCCCCCTTGGCCGCTTGCAGCAACCGGGCGCGGGTGGCGGCGATGGTATCGGGGTCAACACTCGGGCAGGGGCGCGCGCCTACGGGCGTGGGTTTTGGTGGCAGGTTTTGGGCAAAGGCCATCCCGGCTGCTTGCAGGTCATCACTTATCTGGTCGATCCCGCCCGCAGCCAGCATGGCTTGCGCGGCCACCATTTTGCCGCTGGTGGCCATTTCACATGCCAGCTCAAAGCCTACAAGCCGGGGCAGGCGCTGACTGCCGCCCGCACCGGGGATCAGCCCGATATTTACTTCGGGCAGGGCAAAGCGGGTGCCGGGTGCGGCAATGCGGTGGTGGCAGCCAAGCGCCACTTCAAGGCCCCCGCCGAGCGCGGTGCCATGTAACAGCACTACCCAAGAGGCGGGGCTATGCTCGATGGCGGCAACCACATCGGGAAGGTCTGGCAACAGCGCAGGGCCATCAAATTCGTTCATATCGCCACCGGCAATAAACGTGCTTCCCGCGCAGGAAAGCAGCACCACCCGCGCCGTTTTGGCCTTCTCAACCGCCAGCATCAGCCCCGCCCGTACCGCTTGCGAAGTGGCATTGACCGGCGGATTGTCGATGATGACGGTCAAAACATCACCGGCGCGCGAGGTGGATACATGTTTTATCATATTGCCCCCAATTTTTTGGACACTATTGACCGGACGGTCGGCTTATGTAAAGTGAGAACGAAAACGGGGAGGGCCAAATGGCCGGAATTTCAGCACAGGAACGGGCCGAGCGCTCACGCGATGCCATGTGGGCCGAAGATGCGGCCTCGCGCTGGTTTGGCATGGTGTGTGAGCGGGTGGCCCCGGGGGAAGCGGTGGTGTCGATGAAACTGTGGCCACACCATTGCAACGGCCATAAAACCTGCCACGGTGGCGTGAGTTTTGCGCTGGCGGATAGTGCCCTTGCGCTGGCCTGCAACAGCTATAACCAAGTGGCGGTTGCCCAACATAATTCGATGACCTATATCGCACCGGGCTTTGAGGGGGATACCCTGACCGCGCACGCGGTCGAGCGGGCCCGCGCTGGCCGCTCCGGCATTTATGACGTGCGAGTCACCAACCAAAACGGCGCATTGATCGCGGAATTTCGCGGTGGCGCGCGGGTGATCAAAGGCCAGCATTTTGATGAGGGCCAAGAATGAAAGACCTGACCCCGCCGCGTAGCTCGCTTGATCCGATCGAAATTGCCTCGCTTGATGAAATTCAGGCGCTCCAGCTTAAGCGCATACAATGGTCGCTCAACCATGCCTATAAAAACGTGCCGTTTTACCGCGCTAAATTTGATGCGGCAGCCGTGCACCCGGATGATCTGAAAGGCCTTGCGGACCTCGCAAAATTTCCCTTCACGGTGAAGCAGGATTTGCGCGACAATTACCCCTTTGGCCTGTTTGCCGTGCCGCGCGGCCAGATAACCCGTGTGCATGCCTCATCCGGCACCACGGGGCAGCCAACCGTGGTGGGCTATACCAAAAATGATATTTCCAACTGGGCCGATATGGTGGCGCGCTCGATGCGGGCCAGCGGCACGCGGCCGGGCGATGTGGTGCATATTGCCTATGGCTATGGCCTGTTCACCGGTGGCCTCGGTGCCCATTATGGTGCCGAGCGGCTGGGTTGCACGGTGGTGCCGGTGTCGGGTGGCATGACGCCCCGGCAAGTGCGGCTGATCGAAGATTTCGGGGCCAGCACCATTATGGTCACACCGTCTTATATGCTGTCGATACTGGATGAATATCGTGCTCAGGGCCGAGACCCGCGTGAAAGCCCGCTGAATGTCGGCATTTTCGGGGCTGAGCCGTGGACAAATGCGATGCGCAGCGAAGTCGAAGCGGCGTTTGATATGCACGCGGTCGATATTTACGGGCTTTCAGAAGTGATGGGGCCGGGGGTGGCCAATGAATGCGTGGAAACCAAAGACGGGCTGCACATCTGGGAAGACCACTTTTTCCCCGAAATCATCAACCCCGACACCGGTGAGCTGGTGGCCGATGGCGAAAAAGGCGAGTTGGTGTTCACCACGCTGACCAAGGAAGGCCTGCCCATTATTCGCTACCGCACCCGCGATCTTACCCGGCTGTTGCCCGGCTCGGCGCGCTCGATGCGGCGGATGGAAAAGGTAACCGGGCGCACCGATGATATGATCATCCTGCGCGGGGTGAATGTGTTTCCGACCCAGATTGAAGAACAAATCATGGCGGTGGAAAGCCTCGCCCCGCATTTCCAGATCGAGCTTAGCCGCGAAGGGCGGATGGACGCTATGACCGTCCATGTAGAGGCCAGCAAAGCGGCGGCCAGCGCCGAAGCACGGGCAGCTTCGGCCAAGGCGCTTGGTAAAAAAATCAAGTCTGTTGTCGGGGTGTCGGCTCTGGTAGATGTGACCGAACCCGGGGCGGTAGAGCGCTCGCAGGGGAAAGCGGTGCGGGTGGTGGATAACCGCCCCAAGGGGTGACCAATGGCGCGGACAATTGCCAAAGACCATGACGAAAAACGGGTGGGCATTCGCATTGCGGCGGCGCGGATATTTGCCAATCAGGGGGTGGATCGCGCTTCGATGAACGCGATTGCCAAAGCCTGTGGCGTGTCCAAAGCGCTGATATACCACTATTACGATAGCAAGGCCGAGCTGCTTTTTGACATTCTGGAATGCCATCTGGAAGGGCTAAACGAGGTGGTGGACGCGGTGCCGCCGCAACCGGCCCGCGCCTATCTTGGCGCGGTGATCGAGGAAATATTGCTGGCTTATGCCGGGGCCGATGACCTGCACCGGATACTGATCAATAGCCGCGATGTGCTCAGCCACGAGCAGCAAGCGCAGGTTAACGCCATCCAGCGGCGGCTGATTGCCAAAGTTTCTGCGGCAATTGTCGCGGTCGAACCCGGGCTGGCGGCCGATGACAAGCAGCTTTATGCGGTCACCATGACCCTTTTCGGCATGACCAACTGGTATTTTATGTGGCGCCGCTCGGCCGATGCTGAGCAGCGCCGGAGTTATGCACGGCTGGTGGTGGCCATGTTTATGGATGGCGTGGCGGCGGTTTAAGCGTGGGCCAGGCGGCGCGGAAACTTGGTGCGCCGGGCAGTGGTGAATACGCGCCGCGCTCGTAAGTGGCCACTCAACGTCAACGGGTATAAGCGAGGTGCTAAGCCGGGCGCATTCATAATCCGCGGCGATTTCCGGCCAAATTGCCGCAATCCCCTTGATATCCAGTTCCGAAAGCGCGACATGCGCCCCAACGCGATGAACACGGCCAAGGGGAAAATCATGCAAAAAACCGGACAATTCATTGACACGATCCCGCTTCAGTTTCTGGTGGTGATGTCGATCTTTCTCGGCCTCGCCCCCTATCTGCCGTTTATGACCGAACCGCCGCATCTTTACAGCAAGCTGGTAATGCTGGTAAATGGCGGGCTGATCAAACCTATTGATATTTTTGACCTCCTGCTGCATGGCACCCCTGTGCTGCTGCTCGTCTTCCGGCTGGTGCGAAAATTTGGGCTGAAAACCGACGCTTAACATCTCTTGCCATTCGGTGGCGCGATGCTTAGGTTCCCCCATGAATTCACGGGCGGGGAGTCGCCCACGTAAAAGGGGTTATTCATGTTTGTATCCGCAGCGTATGCTCAAACCGCCGGTGGCACCAGCAGCTTGGCCGGTGGCCTTGGCGGGATTTTGCCCATCGTTCTGATCTTCGGGATTATGTATTTCCTGATGATCCGGCCGCAACAAAAGAAGATGAAGCAGCATAAAGCCATGGTGGCTGCATTGCGTCGCGGCGATCAGGTTGTGACCCAAGGCGGCATCATTGGCAAAGTCGCCAAGGTGAAGGAAGAGGGCGGCGAGATCGAGGTGGAAATTGCCACCGGTGTAAAAATTCGCGTGCTGCGCCACACCATTTCAGCGGTGATGAACAAAACCGAACCCAGCGAATAACCTGCACGCGCCCAACCGGGCGCGTTTTGTTTGAGGACACCTGATATGCTGCATTTCCCGCTGTGGAAGAAAACCCTGATCTGGCTGATCTGCCTTGCCGGGCTGGTTTTTGCGATGCCAAACGCGTTTTATACCACCGTCGAGCGCCATAATGACGCGTTGGCGGAGCTGGAAAAAGGCACCCTGGAAACCGCTGAAATGGCGGCAGACCGCGCCGCTTGGCCGGATTACCTGCCCGCCGGTCTGGTAAACCTGGGGCTGGATTTACGCGGTGGCGCGCATGTGTTGGTCGAAGTGAATGTGGCCGATGTGTATCAGGACCGGCTGGACGCGATGTGGCCTGCGGTGCGTGATATATTGCGCGAGCAAAAGGATACGGTCGGGACGGTTCGGCAAAATGCCGAAGCGGCAGAGGGCGAATTGCGGGTGCGGATCGGCAACGAGGCGGCCATGGATGCCGCCATTGCTGCGGTAAACACCCTGACCCGCCCGGTGGTTTCGCTTACCGGTGCCGGCGCGCGGGATTTTGACGTGGCAGCAGATGGCGACGAGATCGTTGTGACGCTTTCGGACGCCGAGAAAATTGCCACCGATGACCGGACCATGCTGCAAAGTCTTGAGATCATCCGCCGCCGGGTGGATGAAGCGGGAACCCGTGAGCCAACCATCCAGCGACAAGGGGCTGACCGGATATTGGTGCAGGTGCCCGGTATTGGCTCGGCCGAAGAACTGCTGACGCTGATCGGGCGCACCGCAAAGCTCACCTTTAACGAGGTGGTGCGGCAAGTGGCCAGCCCGGACGAAGCGCCGGGATTGGGCAACGAAATTATTCCGTCGGTTGATGAGGGCGAGGGTTACTATATCATCAAACGCGCGCCTGTGGTTGGCGGCGACCAGCTCACTGATGCGCAAACCGATTTTGACCAAAACGGCAACCCGGCGGTGAGCTTTCGCTTTAACCCGACCGGCGCGCGGCTTTTTGGCGCGCATACCAGCACCAATGTTGGCGAGCTGTTCGCGATTGTGCTTGATAATGAAGTGATTTCAGCGCCGCGCATCCAAACCGCTATTCTGGGTGGTTCGGGCATCATCACCGGTCGCTTCACCATTGAGGAAAGCACGCAACTGGCGATTTTGCTGCGCGCCGGGGCCTTGCCCGCCGAGATCACGGTGCTGGAGCGCCGGACTGTTGGGCCCGAGCTTGGCGCCGATAGTATTGCCGCCGGTAAAATTGCGGCGGTGGTCGCCTTTGTCGGCGTGCTGGTGTTTATGGTTCTGTCCTACGGGCTATTCGGGGTGTTTGCCAATGTGGCGCTGATGTTCAACATTGTGCTGCTTTTCGCGCTGCTCAGTATTATCGGGGCCACGCTTACCTTGCCCGGCATCGCGGGTATTGTGCTCACGCTCGGGATGGCGGTGGATGCCAATGTGCTGATTTTCGAGCGAATCCGCGAGGAATTACGCCGTGGCAAAGGCCCGGCCCGCGCTATCGAGATAGGCTATGAAAAGGCAACTTCGGCGATTGTCGATGCCAATGTCACCACATTGATCGCCGCGTCGATTCTGTTTGCCATGGGCTCGGGCCCGGTGCGCGGCTTTGCGGTCACGCTCGGGCTGGGGATTGTGACCTCGGTTTTCACCGCTATCTGGGTTACACGGCTTTTGGTCGTGATCTGGCTGCGCGCCCGTAAACCCAAAACCATAGAAGTGTGAGGCATGACCATGCGTTTGAAACTTGTTCCGACCGTTACCAACATTGATTTTTTCAAAAACGCCAAGCTCACCATCGGGTTTTCGGCGGTGCTGGCGGTGCTGTCTCTGGTCGCGTTTTTCGCGATGGGCCTGAACTACGGCATTGATTTTCGTGGCGGCTCTGTCATTCGCACCTCTACCCCCGCGCCGGTTACGGTTAGCCAATACCGCGATGTGTTGGGCGGGCTCGGGATCGGTGATTTCTCGGTTACCGCAGTGGTGGACCCGGGAGCCGACCTGACATCCACCAACCGCCACGCCGTGATGATCAGGGTCGAGCAGGAATCGGATGACCCTGAAACCCAGAATGACCTGATTGCGGATATCAAATCGGCGCTGGATAGCGAGATCAGCGACATTACCTATTTGCAGACAGATAGCGTAGGCGCCAAGGTTTCGGGCGAGCTGGTGCAAGCCGGGGTGATCGCGGTGGTGCTGGCGGTTTTTGCCGTGCTGTTTTACATCTGGCTGCGCTTTGAGTGGCAGTTCAGCCTTGGCGCGGTGATCGCGCTGGTGCATGATGTGACCCTGACCATTGGCGTATTTTCCCTGATGCAGATCGAGTTTAACCTATCGATTATCGCGGCTATTCTGACCATTGTTGGCTATTCCCTTAATGATACCGTGGTGGTGTTTGACCGGGTGCGGGAAAACCTGCGGCGCTTCAAGGTAAAACCGCTCGGCGAAATCCTGAACCAGTCGATCAACGAAACCCTTTCGCGCACGATGATGACCTCGGTGACCACGCTATTGGCGTTGATCGCGCTTTATGTGCTCGGCGGTGATGTGATCCGCGGCTTTACTTTTGCCATGATCTGGGGTGTGATTGTCGGGACCTATTCTTCGGTTTTCATCGCTTCGCCGGTTTTGCTGCGCCTCGGTGTCAAGCGGGATTGGGATAAGGATGACGGGGCAGCCGGAACCCAATATGCCAACATCGACGCCTGAGTTTCAGCAAAAAACCTGCAAATATTGCCACACCGTGGCCGAGCCACTGGCCACGCAATGCGGCAATTGTGGCGCTAATCTGCCAACCGCCCTGCCACGGCCAATGGCGCGGATGGTGGAAGCGCAGGCGCGCTGGTCAATGGGTAAAACCGCGCTGGTCAGCGTGTTTGCCAGCCTCGGCCTTGGTGTGGCCTATAATGTGCCATTTCTGAACTCGACCACGATTGCCGTGGTGATCGGCTTTTGGTTTCTGATTTTTCTGCCCGTTATGCTGGTGGTTTCGGCGGTGATGAACGCCAATAAAGATGCCGGGCATTTTGTCATCAGCCTGATGGCCGCAGCCGGGCTATGGTTTTTGGGCGGCTTTCTCACCATCATCGCCGTCACGCTATTTTGAGCGCGCTGGCGCAGGCATTGGCCACCGAAGGGCTGGCATGGCTGGCGCTCACAGTGCTGCTCGGGGGCATCGTGCGCGGCTTCACGGGCTTTGGTTCGGCGCTGGTTTACCTGCCGGTGGCCGCCATTTATCTGCCGCCAACATGGGTTATTGCAACCACCGTGGCTTTCAGCATGGTTGGCCCGCTGCCCCTTGTGCCGCGCGCATTGCGTGAAGCCGATAAAGCCGCGGTTTTGCGGCTGGCATTGGCGGGGGCAGTTGGCATTCCGCTCGGCGTGTGGTTGCTGACGAATTTGGCGCCCGAAGCCTTTCGCTGGCTGGTGTCCATTGTGGCGGTGGTTACGCTTGGCCTGCTCACTTCGGGTTGGCGCTACAATGCCGCTATCAGCCCTGCGCTATCGGTCGGAACGGGCTTTTTAAGCGGGGTCATGGGCGGCTTTATCGGGCTGCCGGGGCCGCCTGTCATCCTGCTTTACCTGAGCGGCCGCAAAGCTGTTTCCGAAATTCGTGCGGTGATTCTGCTGTTTTTGTTTTCCACCGATGTGGTGGTGATGCTCACCTTTCTGCTGCGCGGGCTGGTTACCTCGCAAGCGTTGCTGATTGGCGTGTTGCTGGTGCCGAGCTACATGATCGGCAGCCTCATTGGCCAAAAGCTGTTTAACCCCGCCCATGAGCGCCTGTTTCGCGGGCTGGCATACGCCATCATCCTGCTCGCAGCAATCACCGGTTTGCCGGTGTTTGATTAGGCATATTTCCAGTGCGCCGCGCGCTGATTTCGCTGGCCTCATCATGCTCGAACAGGCGGGTTTGATTGCTTGGTAAATTTTGAAAACCGGCGTAAGCTCGAGCCATAACGATTCTCATTGCCCGATATGTGTAGCGCTGAAAGACTGCAGATGCGGTGGGAATCAAGACCCAACTCCGAGGAGAAAACCATGACCAATTCGCTTTCCCGCCGCCATTTTTTGGCCACCACCGCTGCCACGGGCGCCTTTGTGACGCTGCATCCGTTTTCGGCCATGGCCGCCTCCAATCAGGCGCATTTGCGGGTGCTTTCCACCACAGATCTGCACGTGCATGTGCACCCCTATGATTATTACGCCGACAAGCCGATAGACACAGTAGGCCTGTCGCGCACCGCCACGATTATTGACGAAGTGCGCCGTGAAAGCACCAACTCGATTCTGGTTGATAACGGCGACTTTTTGCAGGGCAACCCGATGGGCGACTATATTGCCTATGAGCGCGGTATGGGCGAGGGCGAAATGCACCCGGTAATGCAGGCCATGAATGTGCTCGGCTATGATTGTGGCACTTTGGGCAACCACGAGTTCAACTATGGTGTTGATTTCATGGATAAAGTGCTGATGGGTGCCGATTTTCCGGTGGTGTGCGCCAATTTTGCCAACAGCCTCGGGGCCAGCGGCCGCGGCGATGATCTGTTTTTGAAACCCTACACGCTGCTTGACCGTGAAATTACCGATGGTGCCGGGGCCAAGCACAGCATAAAAATCGGGCTGATCGGCTTTGTGCCGCCGCAAATTATGAACTGGGATAAACGCTTTCTTGAGGGCAAGTTTAGCACCCGCGATATTGTGCAGGCCGCCAAGGCCTGGGTGCCGGAAATGCAGGAAGCGGGCGCCGATATTATCATCGCGCTCAGCCATTCCGGCATTTCGGATGCGCCGGAAACCGAGGGCGCGGAAAACGCGTCGCTCTATCTGGCCGGGGTTGACGGTATTGACGCGCTGGTCACCGGCCACTCGCATCTTGTGTTTCCTTCCGAAACCTATGCGGGCAAGGCGGGGATAGATATAGAGGCGGGCACGCTTCAGGGAAAACCGGCCACCATGGGCGGTTTTTGGGGCTCGCATATGGGTCTGATTGATTTGATGCTCGAATATGATGGCAGCGCCTGGAAGGTGGCAACATCCCAATCGTCCACCCGCCCGATTTATGAACGGGTCGAGCGCACCAACATACCGCTGGTGGGCGATTTGCAGATGGTGCTGGATGCCACGATGCAGGCCCATGAAGAAACGCTGGAATATATCCGCCGCCCGGTG
>Ga0316205_10002336_pt1 | contig 20075 bp, 24 predicted proteins | sample 3monthpyrite_MG_FD_204941 | JGI IMG/M metagenome (GOLD analysis project Ga0316205, IMG submission 204941) | Microbial mat bacterial communities from mineral coupon in-situ incubated in ocean water Damariscotta River, Maine, United States -... | ecosystem: Environmental > Aquatic > Marine >... | reverse complement strand
GCGACGTCGAACCGTAATTTCGAAGGGCGGCAAGGCCGGGGCGGACGTACCCACCTGATGTCGCCACAGATGGCGGCGGCGGCGGCCATTACCGGCAAACTGACCGACGTGCGGGACCTGATGTAGGTGGGCGCGCTTATCCAACCCTGCCGGAGCTTTCTTTGCGAAGAGGCCCGGAGGGGCCGATGAGCCGCCCTGAAAGGATAGAAGATGCAGAAATTTACCAAACTCAGCGGCATCGCCGCACCCCTGCCACTGGTCAACATCGACACCGATATGATCATTCCCAAGCAGTTCCTGAAAACGATCAAGCGCACTGGCCTTGGTGTGAACCTCTTTGATGAGATGCGTTACGATGATGACGGCAACGAAATCCCTGATTTCGTGCTGAACAAGACGCAGTACCGCGACACGCAGATTCTGGTTGCCGGTGAAAATTTCGGTTGCGGGTCCTCGCGAGAGCATGCGCCCTGGGCAATTGCCGATTTCGGGATCACTTGCGTGATTGCGCCATCATACGCCGATATTTTTTACAACAATTGTTTCAAGAACGGCATCTTGCCGATCGCATTGCCGCAAGAACAAGTCGATGTGTTGATGAGGGATGCCGAAAAAGGGTCAAACGCGCGTATCGAGGTCGACCTTGAAGCGCAGACCGTGACCAGCTCTGACGGTGAAACCTTTGCCTTCGAGGTCGACGCTTTCAAAAAGCATTGTCTGATGAATGGTTTGGATGACATCGGCCTGACGATGGAAAAAGCAGCCGCCATCGATCACTTTGAGGCCGCGGCAAGCACGGCGCGCCCTTGGGTCTGAGACCGCGGATTTACAATCTAAAGGCCACCCCGCGCGGGGGGCGGTCTTGCGACCACGGGTGGCGCGGATCAACGCTTGGCATTTGCGACAGAGCAAAAATGCCACAGCGAGGTGACATTCCAGCACCACTTTCATTTCAAAAATGCGGTCGTACCGTGTTTTGCGACTGCTTTGGTTGATCCAAAGGGTTGGATTTGTTCAGGATTGTCTCAATAATAAACAAAGTCTGTTACGTTGTGCGGGCCGCCCACACAAATGTGTAAAGCGTGTGGTGGCCCAGTAGAGGATGAAGTGCAGTGTTAGCTCGATTGCCCGCAGCCGTGGTGAGAGCCATTCTGGTCGTGATGTTGATCGTCATGCCATTTGCAATTTTGCCCGAAAGCGGCTCAGACAACGCGCAGATTATCGTGTTGGTCGCGATCTTCGGCGCGCTCTTCACGATTGTAGAGTATAGTTCCAGCAGCCCAAGTCTGGTAGAATTTCGCGACGCACCGCCCTTTAACCGGGTCCGGTTTTCTGCGCTCTTTGCGACGGTCTTTTCGCTGGCAATGATTTTCAAGGGGGTCGACTCTCCGACCGCGCTGACCGCCTATTTTCAGAACAGTGGCAGTGTGATCGGCGAGACGATTGATTTTCCATACTCTCCGGTCCGGTTGATGGTCATCATGATGCCTGATGGCACCGATCCGTCGGTCATCCAGCATCTGCGCGATGCCGCTGGCCTGAGTTATCTCATCTCTGTCTTTTCCGTCATTTGGTTTGTTGTCCTGTTGCGCCTCTATGGCTGGCCGCGCCGGACAGGTGCCTTCAACGTATGGATCAACTTGCCCACATTTGACCCCACAGCAGGTGGTGATGTGGTCAAGCGTTTGCAGCGGGATGGCCGCGTTAACATTATCTTAGGGTTCTTGCTGCCATTCTTGGTGCCAGCGGTTGTGAAATTGGTGGCGGCGCTTGGCACGCCGATCAATCTGGACAATCCGCAAACGTTGATATGGACGGTCTCTGCATGGGCATTCCTGCCAGCCAGTATCCTGATGCGCGGCGTCGCCCTCAGCCGCGTCGCCCAGATGATCGAAGTGCAGCGCAAAAAGGCCTACGATCGCTCCGGACCCGGGCACAATACCAACTACTGATCTTCATTGGTCTGACCGGGCTGGCCGAGGCCGAAATCTATCGTATTGCCACTTTTTCTGCCCCGCTTAGCCGGGACGGGCCCGGTTTGCTCTTGCGGGATATCCAGAAAGGCGATGACCCGCAGATCACCGCCATTCAACAGATCATTGCGCGCGTATCACCTGATGTCCTGGTGCTGACGGATTTTGACTATGATCTTGATGGTGTCGCGCTCAGGGCCTTTGCCGACAGCTTTGACGACAGTTATCGATACAGCTTTGCCTTGCGGCCCAACGCGGGCCTTGCCACGGGACTTGATCTTGATGGGAACGGGCGCCTGGGTGACGCGCGCGATGCGCAGGGCTATGGCCGGTTTGCGGGAGATGGCGGCATGGCGATCCTGTCGCGCTATCCGATCGAGACCGGGCAGGTGATTGATCTGTCAGAAACGCTCTGGAAGGACCTGCCGGATGCAACTTTGCCAGTCTCTGCGGGCATGCCGTTTCCAAGCGCTGCCGCGCAGGACATACTGCGCCTGTCATCCACCGGGCATTGGATTGTCCCGATTTCCCTTCCAGATGGTGCCCCGCTTTCGCTCTTGGCGTTTTCGGCCACTCCGCCTGTCTTTGACGGGGCCGAAGATATGAACGGGCTGCGCAATCGCGATGAGTTGCTGATGTGGAATATCGTGCTGAACGGCGGGTTTGGCCCAGCCCCGGATCGCTTTGTCATCGCCGGGAATGCCAATCTTGATCCCAATAAGGGAGAGGGGTTTTCTCAGGCGATGGCGGCGTTCCTGCAAAACCCGAGTCTGCAAGACCCGTTGCAAGACCAGGATACCGCCAATTGGCCGGATAACGGCCCCGGCAAACTGCGCGTCAGCTATGTTTTGCCGTCAACCGATTGGGCCGTCACTGGCGCGGGCGTTTTCTGGCCCGCGCCCGATGACCCCGATCGCATGCTCATTGGGGACGATGGGCAGGACGCCGGGCCGCATCGCCTTGTCTGGGTTGACATCAGCAGGTAGCCCGGCAAGCATCACATCCTCCAGATTGCTGGGCTGAAAATCAGGCAGCAACCGGTCAAATTTCTGTGCCCCGATCCGATGCGGCATCGCAAAAAGGTAACGCATTTCGCGCAACTCGCGAGCGAGCTCCCAAAAGGGGCTAAGCACTGTCATCATCCACCAGGCAAAGCGATTGATCTTGATGTCGCGACCGGTGTGTAAGGCAATGTGCTGTTGCAGGTCTCTGGTGGTAAAGGCATAGCCGGGGAACGGTACATCCTCGAATACGGCTAGGTCTGCACGCATTTCCGCCAAACGCAGCGCTGCACGCGCCCAATCAGGCACATAAGCATAGGCTTGAAGGGTGTCAGGGTCCGCCATTGCGGTGATCTTGTTTTTGCCGATGTCGCGCATCAGCAGCGTGCGCATGACGTCGCCGTTGCCTGCCGGATCAATAAAGTTGCCCGCCCGCAGCACGATCGTCTGCACACCAGAGGCGCGATAGCTTTCCTCCATCTCGATGCGCACACGCCCCTTTTTGGTGGCCGCGGTCTGCGGTGTGCTTTCGTCCAGCACCCCCGGCTGATTACCGTAATTGTAGATATTGCCGGGGATGATCACGGTCGCGCCGCTGGCTTTCGCGGCCGCAATGACCTGCGTTGTGATTTCGGGAATGGTGCGTTCCCAGTTGTGATAGGCTGGCGGGTTCAGGCCGTTCACGATCACATCGGCGCCTTCGGCGGCCTCTGCCAAATTGCCTTTCGCTCGGTTATAGTGACGCACCACCCACCCGGCATTCCAAAAAGCCTCTGCTGCATGGCTGCCAATCTTGCCCGACCCACCCAGAATAAGAACTGTCTGCTTCATTTTTCTGTCTCCCCTGTGGTTGCGATGGGCAATGTGCGCCATTCAGTTCATAAAATAAATTGCCAGAAATTGCAGATCATGTATTCAATATTGAATGGATAAGAGCATCGTACATCTGGATTGGTCGCTGGTGCAGGCCTTCCTGGCGGTGGCTGAAACGGGCAGCCTCTCTGCGGGCGCACGCGCGCTTGGCAGCAGTCAGCCGACGCTAGGCCGTCAGATCAAGGCTATCGAGGCACAGTTGGGTGCTGAACTCTTTCGCCGCCAGCCGCGCGGTTTCGTGCTGACGCAGACGGGGGCGGAACTTGTTCGGCCAGCGCAGGCCATGCGCGATGCCGTGCGGCAGATTGCGCTGACCGCCGCCGGCCAGCAAGCGCAGATGGAGGGCACTGTGCGGATCACTGCCAGCGTGGCGACATCGGCAATGCGCCTGCCCCCGATCATCGCCAAAATCCGCAAGCTGGAACCGCAAATCGCGATCGAACTGGTCCCCAGCGACGACACCCGCAACCTGCTGTACCGCGAGGCGGATATCGCGGTGCGTATGTATCGGCCCAGCCAGCTTGACCTGATCACCCAATACATTGGTGAAATTCCCTTGGGCGTATTCGCCGCCCGCTCGTATCTTGCCGAACGCGGCACACCCAAAACGACAGCCGACCTGCCCAACCATGATTTTGTCGGCTACGACAGTAACACATCCATCATTGAAGGGTTTGCCGAAACCGGGTTCAAGGTCGACCGCGACTTTTTCAAGACCCGTTGTGACGACAATATTTCCTATTGGGAACTGGTAAGGGCAGGTTGCGGCATTGGCTTTGCGCAGGTTGAAACCGGGCGCAACGACCCGCTTATTGCAGAGATTGACCTCGGCATTGCCATGCCAACGCTGCCTGTCTGGCTGACTGCGCATGAGGTGATGCGCCAGACTCCCCGTATCCGGCGGGTATGGGAGCTTTTGGAGAGTGGTCTCGCGCCCTTGGTATCTTGAACCTGACGTCCCATCGCGCTAGGGCCTTTTGCAACCACTTCAAGCAAGGACCTGACCTATGGCAAACCCTTCCCTTTTGATCCTCGCCGGTGACGGCATCGGCCCTGAAGTTATGGGTGAAGTGAAGCGGATCATCAGCTGGTTCGGCGACAAGCGCGATCTGGCGTTTGATGTCTCCGAGGATCTTGTCGGCGGGGCGGCCTACGACGCGCACGGCGTGCCGCTGCATGATGACACTATGGCCAAGGCGCAAGCGGTGGACGCGGTTCTGCTGGGTGCGGTTGGCGGACCCAAATATGACGAACTGGATTTCAGCGTAAAGCCAGAGCGCGGCCTGCTGCGTTTGCGCAAGGAGATGGATCTGTTTGCAAACCTGCGCCCGGCGCAGTGTTTCGACGCGCTGGCGGATTTCTCTTCGCTGAAGAAAGATATCGTGGCCGGCCTTGATATCATGATCGTGCGCGAACTGACCTCGGGTGTCTATTTTGGGGAACCCCGTGGCATCCATATCGAGGACAACATGCGCGTCGGTGTAAACACCCAGCGTTATACCGAGGCCGAGATTGAGCGTGCGGCGCGCGCGGCATTCGATCTGGCCATGAAGCGGGGCAAAAAGGTCTGCTCCATGGAGAAGGCCAATGTGATGGAAAGCGGCATCCTGTGGCGGGATGTGGTGACCGAAGTGCATGCCGACTACCCGGAGGTTGAGCTCAGCCATATGTACGCTGACAATGGCGCCATGCAGTTGGTCCGCGCGCCCAAGCAGTTTGACGTCATCCTGACCGATAACCTGTTTGGCGACATCCTGTCTGATTGTGCGGCGATGCTGACCGGTTCGCTGGGAATGCTGCCCTCTGCGTCGCTTGGCCTGCCCATGGCCAACGGTCGGCCCAAGGCCATGTACGAACCCGTCCATGGTTCTGCCCCTGACATTACCGGGCAAGGCAAGGCGAACCCGATTGCCTGTATCCTCAGCTTTGCCATGGCATTGCGGTATTCCTTCGACGAAGGGGCAGAGGCTGACCGCTTGGAGGCCGCCATCGAAAAAGTGCTGGCTGACGGCGCACGCACAGCTGATCTGATGGGGCCTGAAGACGGCACGCCGCTTGGAACGACCGAAATGGGTGATGTGATCCTCGCCGCGCTCGACGCGAGCCTTTAATGTCAGGGAATGCCAAAGGGGCGCTGCTGGCGCTTTTGGCCTTTGGTATCTTCTCTTCGCAGGATGTCGTGGTCAAGATCCTTGGCGGGATCTACTCGCCGTTCCAGATTGTGTTCTTCAGCGTTCTGCTCAGCTTCCCCCTCGCGATGGTGATGCTGATGCGGGACGCAACGCCGGGCACGCTGGTGCCGGTGCATCCTTGGTGGCTGGCACTGCGCACGGGTGCTGCGGTCGTCACCGGTGTTTCGGCCTTTTACGCCTTTTCGGTTCTTCCGCTGACCCAGACCTATGCGATCCTCTTTGCTTCACCGCTGTTGATTACGATCCTCGCAATCCCGGTCTTGGGTGAAACGGTCCGCCTGCGGCGATGGCTGGCCGTTTTGGTTGGCCTCGCGGGGGTCATGGTCGTGCTTCGGCCCGGACAAACCGATTTGTCTCTGGGCCATGTTGCGGCTCTGGCGGCGGCCATCGGCGGGTCGCTCGCTTCGATTGTCGTGCGCAAGATCGGGGCCGAAGAGCGACCTGTCGTCATGTTGCTCTATCCGATGATGATAAATTTTGTGGTCATGGCCGCCGCGCTGCCTTTCGTTTACAAGCCCATGCCGATTGAACATCTGGGTCTTCTGGGTGTCATCGCAGTTTTTGCCTGGGCGGCAAGCCGTCTGGTGATTGCTGCCTACCAATCCGGCGAGGCGGCGATCATCGCGCCGATGCAATACAGCCAGATCATCTGGGCCACAATTTTCGGTTTTCTGTTTTTTGATGAAACGATTGATCCGGCCACCGCGATCGGGGCGGGGATCATCATCGCCAGTGGCATGTATATCGTCTTGCGCGAAAGCAAGAGCGGCGCGTCCGAGAACACGCCTGTGCTGCGAACCCGTTCACGCTCCGAGACCGGTACAACGCCGCGGGTGTCGCTTTTCATGCGGGCTGCGGGCAAGACGCCGCCACGCCCCGACCAAGGTTAGTTCGCGGCCTCTGGCGGGGCAAAGCTGTGCGCAGTGGCCCGCTGCCAGCGTTCGCGGTAGATCGGGTTGTCGTCGCCGTCATCCAGCAAAAACCCTTCGCGCAGGTAGGTATAGACGTCGGCCGCTTCGGTCATCTGCCCATCCCCTTTGCGGGTCATGAAATGATAGGGCAGGAACCCGCGGGGGTCATCCAGCCCGGCGGCCCCTGCCATTTCGCCCAAGGCGTGGAGCGTATTTGCATGAAACCGTGCGACACGCTTGCTTTTGTTGTCCACGTTCAACGCCTTCTGGCGCAGCGGGTCCTGGGTTGTCACGCCCACAGGACAATGGTTGGTGTGACAGGCCTGCGCCTGAATGCAGCCGATGGCAAACATATAACCGCGCGCGGAGTTGCACCAATCTGCCCCCAGTGACAAGGCGCGCGCAATGTCAAACGCGCTGACGACCTTACCTGCCGCCCCGATCTTGACCTGATCGCGAATACCGGCACCGCGCAATGTGTTGTGGACGAAGGTCAGCCCCTCGACCATGGGCATACCGACGTGATTGGCAAATTCCAGCGGGGCAGCACCCGTGCCTCCCTCGGAGCCATCCACGACGATGAAATCCGGCACAATCCCGGTTTCCAGCATCGCCTTGACCATGCACATGAATTCACGCCGGTGTCCGATACAAAGCTTGAAACCGACCGGCTTGCCCTCGGCTAGATCGCGGAGTTGTCCAATGAACTGCATCAGCTCCAACGGGCCGGAAAACGCGCTGTGGGCCGCAGGCGAGACGCAATCAACATCCATCGGGATACCGCGCGCCTCGGCGATCTCTGGCGTGATTTTGGCTGCGGGCAGCATCCCGCCGTGACCGGGTTTGGCCCCTTGGCTGAGCTTGATTTCGATCATTCTCACCTGATCGCTCGCGGCCTGTTCAGCGAATTTTTCAGGATTGAACGTGCCGTCGTGATTGCGGCAGCCAAAATAGCCTGATCCGATTTCAAAGATCAGGTCGCCCCCGCCTATGCGGTGATGGCGGCTGATGCCCCCTTCGCCGGTGTCATGGGCAAAACCACCTATCTTGGCCCCCTTGTTCAGGGCGGAAATCGCATTCCCCGAGAGTGCACCGAAACTCATTGCTGAAATGTTGTAAAGGGACGCATCGTAAGGCTTCTTGCACTTCGGTCCACCAACTGTGACGCGAAAATTTGTGTCCTCAAAATGGGTCGGCTGGACCGAATGGGTAAGCCATGAATACCCTGCCTCGTAAACCCGCTCGTGACTGCCAAAGGGGCGTTTGTCCTCGGCGCCTTTTGCGCGCTGATAAACTAGCGAGCGTTGTTCGCGGCTGAACGGTTGTTCTTCCTGATCGCTTTCGATCAGGTATTGGCGAATTTCCGGCCGGATCTTTTCGAAAAGAAACCGAATATGTCCCAGAACAGGGTAGTTGCGCAAAACCGCGTGCCGTGACTGCCTGAGATCATGGACGCCCAGAAGCGTAAGACCCGCAAATGTGAAAAATAGAACAAAGACCCAAGACCACCAAAACCCGGCGATGAATGTGACAACTGCAAAAATGGCAACCAAAACCAACGTCGCATAACGCTGCAACGAAATCAGTTCACGCACAATGTACCCTCCATGTTTCCAGACAGGTTAGGCTGACGCATTGCAATACGAAAGACTGTTTGTGGGAACGACGCGGCATCGGGCCATGACTTACTTGTCAGAAATCAGCTGTCACACCCGGTAAATCGAGGCCCTTGATCAGGTCGCGCAGTTCCTGTCGCGCCGCCACGTTTGAGATATTCATCCCCTTTACGCCAATGTCGCGCATATCCAGCAAGGTCAGGCCACGAGGAAAAAGCTCGCGGAAGATCACACGCTCGTTGAAACCGGGCGCTGTGCGAAAGCCGATGCGCTTGGACAGTTTGGTGATTACACGCTGCATCTTTTCCTTGTTTACCATCGCCTGCGCCCCCATCCGGTTGCGCAGGACGATCCAGTCAATAGGCTTGAGGCCAGCCTGATTGCGCAGCTGCCGCGCATTCCAGACCATCTCGGAATAGACGGACGGGCCGGTGATTTCCTCGCCTTCGGCATCGACATGCGCCAAGAGGTCAAAATCGACGAAGCTGTCGTTGAGCGGTGTAATCAGCGTGTCGGCCAATGAATGGGCCACCTGGCTGAGGCGGGTATGCGATCCGGGGCAATCGATCAGGATGAAATCGGCATCAGATTCCATCTGGGACACCGCCATGGAAAGTCGGTGGTCAAAGGCGTTCTCGCCGGGTTTGAGGACTTTCTGATCAATTTCGGGCAGATTGTGATAGGTAGGCGTCGGTAGGTCGAGCCCCTTCTTTTCAACAAAGTTCCGCCGGTTCTGAATATAGCGCCCGAGGGTTTTTTGCCGCAAATCCAGATCAAGTGTGCCAACCTTATGGCCCATCCGCGCGAGCGCCGTTGCCACATGCATGGAGACTGTCGATTTGCCCGCGCCGCCCTTTTCATTGCCGACCACGATAATATGCGCCACTGCCCGATTCCCCGTCGTTTTGTGCTTTGTACCACTATATGATGTGGGTGGTGCGAGGGAAAGCACATGCAACAACCCCGAGGCTATTTTCACACACCCTTGACAGAACCGGTCTCAGGCCTCATGTGCCACCCAACCGTCGCAAACTGCCGCGTGAGCAGAGCGAGACCGAAACGGTCCATTCGCAAGGCGACGATCAATTTTCAGGTTCCCACATCACGCAGGGGGTCCCGCGCCACATCGGCGCCCGGACAATGCGGTGCGGGCTGTCAGCATATTGGCGCAACCTTGCAAGGGTTCACGGCGATCATGCCGCGGGCCGAATAATATGTGCGGGCCAACGCCCGCGAGAATAGGATATCCATTCATGGATTTTGACATGCTGGGCCTCGCGCCCCGATTGATAAACGTACTTAAAGACCAGGGGATCACCACTCCCACCCCGATTCAGACCCAAGCCATCCCGCACGCCATGAATGGCCGTGATGTGATGGGCCTGGCGCAGACAGGCAGCGGCAAGACCGCCGCCTTCGGTCTGCCGATGATCCATGCGCTGATGAAGGCCGGGATCAAGCCGAACCCCAAGACCGCGCGCGGTCTGATCCTTGCCCCGACCCGCGAACTGGCCAAGCAGATCGCCGACAACCTGACGGCCTATACCAAGGGCAGCCACTTGAAAGTGGCGCTTGTGGTTGGCGGGGCCGGGATCGTGGCGCAGACCAAACGTCTTGCGGGCGGCGTTGATTTGCTGGTCGCAACCCCCGGTCGGTTGATCGACCTGCTGGACCGTCGCGCTGTACGCCTTGACGAGACCATTTATCTGGTCCTCGACGAGGCTGACCAGATGCTCGACATGGGGTTTATCCACGCCCTGCGCCGGATCGCGCCGCTTTTGGCCAAGGACCGGCAGACAATGATGTTCTCGGCCACCATGCCGAAACTGATGGGCGAGCTGGCCAATACCTATCTGACCGACGCCGTGCGCGTGCAGGTGAACCCACCGGGGCAGGCGGTCAAGAAGATCAACCAGTCGGTGCATTTCGTCGCGCAAGCCGCCAAGACGGACCTGCTGGTCGAGCTTCTGGACAAGCACCGCGATGAGCTGGCGATCGTCTTTGGGCGAACCAAGCACGGATGCGAAAAGCTCTACAAAGTGCTTGAGAAAAAAGGCTTTGCTGCCGCATCCATTCACGGCAATAAATCCCAAGGTCAGCGGCAGCGCGCGCTGGAGGCTTTCAAGGCGGGCAAAACCCGCGTCCTGGTTGCCACGGACGTGGCCGCACGCGGTCTCGACATCCCCGACGTTCGGTTCGTCTACAATTATGACCTGCCTAATGTGGCGGAAAACTATGTCCACCGGATCGGTCGGACAGCGCGCGCCGGTGCGGATGGCAGCTCGGTGGCTCTGGTCGCACCAGATGAGATGATCGAGTTGCAGGACATCGAAAAAGCGATGAAAGACAGCATTCCTGTTGCCTCTGGCCGTCCGTGGGAAATCCAGCCCGGTCAGAAAAAACGGCCCAACGGCGGCGGTGGACGGCGCGGTGGCGGACAACGTGCGGGTGGCAAGCCCGGCGGTGGTCAGGGTAAACCCGGCGGGCGGCGCCGTGCTGATGGCGGTGGTCGCAATCGCGGGAGGTCTGCGGCGTAGAGCCGCCAGAGTTTTCGAAAACTCTGGCCCAAAATCTTCCAAGATTTTGGCATCACCCGTATTTACGGAACGCTTCCATTTCGATGGCAAGCTTCGTGTGCAGCTCTGACAGGCGCAGCTGTTCGGCCATCCGTTCGGTTTCGTCCGTCAGGGTCTGTAGCTTTTCGTGCGCCTCAAGGATTTGACGGCGCAGGATGACGACGGGTGATTTCGCATCCGCCTCTTTCATCATCCGGTTAAGGACCGCATTTTGCGGATCATCTGGATGGGCCAAAGGCTTGCCAGCACCGGGCAGGTCATCAAACGCGCCGCGCTTTTCTGCGTTCTGGACGAATTGGTCAATGAGGCAACTTAAGGGGTGGTGCATATGGCGAAGCCTTATGTCTGCAGTGAATGTCTCAAGTGTCTCGCAGCGGATAACGATCAGATTCTTCAAAAATATCGATCGTTTTCGTGCCAGCCGTCACCTTGACAGCATGTAGCACGCCCGACGAAATAGAATAGCTTTCGCCGGGTAGGTAGGTGCGTGAATTGCCGTCTATGGTTAACTCAAGTTGGCCCTCAAGCACCGTACCCCACTGAGCCTTGTGGAAATGTTCGGGCAGTGCAAAATCTTCCTGAAAGGCAAATATGACCATCAGTCCTGCATCTGATCTGATGACGGACGTCGTGACAATGCTGTCAGGGAACGGGATGTCGATGGCGGGAAAGGCTTGGATGAAGTCAGGGAGGTCCATGAATGCAGCTCTTTCTTTCAGGGCGGATAAAGTATGATGATCTACTCCTCGCACTATGATTGGCAAGCACAAACAAATGGCGCCGCCTTGCAAACAGGGCGGCGTCGTGAAACGCGATTGCGGATAATTGTTCGCCTGACCCATCGACGGGCCGGTCCATTTCCTCGTCTGAACTGATCCTTGCGAAACCAGAGATTTTCTCAACCGAATGCGTTAGTGTGGTCAGAACCATCGTAGGAGAAACGAACGACTGACCCATTCCAGAACGTCGACGCGGCGGGTACTGATTTCATCAAGGTCTTTGCCGACGCCATGGACGCGCGGCAAGCCGACCCCACGATGGAGGCGATTGTCGCGCACTACCTTGGGCAACTGGCGTTTGGGCCGGATACGCTCACTATCGAAGTCGGTGCGGGTGCAGGCGCCGTTTCGCGCAGGATCGCAGCCGCTGCTGCACCCGGGCGGGTCATCGGGTACGAGCCCTCGGCAGGCTTTGTGGCCGAAGCGCGCAGCCGTGCGGCAGGGCAAAGCAATCTGGCATTTGAGCAGGCTGATGGTGTGTCCCTACCGATGGCTGACGGGACCGTCGATTTTGTGATCATGCACACGGTCCTGACCCATGTCACCGATCCGCAGGCACTGTTGGCCGAGGCGATGCGCGTGTCGAAGCCGGGCGGCAGACTTGTCGTTTGTGACGCTGACTTCTCCAAGGGCTCGCTGGCAGGCTTTCCAAACGATCCGCTTGATGCTTGCGCCAGAGCATTCACCTCGGGGTTTGTGACAGATGCGTATCTGGTATCGCGCGTCCGCGAGATGGCGGCGTCGCAAGGCTTTCAAGTCACCGATTTCCGTCTGAAAAATCGTGCAATTCTGGACAACATGCAAATGCTGCCTTGGGTATCGGAGACCTGCAAACAGATGGTTGCGCGCGGTGACATCGGACAACCGCTCGCCGATGCCTTGGTCGGAGAATACGAAAGACGCGCCACCGCAGGATCGCTTTTCGGCTTTCAGGTCATGGCCACGATGATTGCGGACAAACCCTGAATGCAAAACGCCGCCCCGATCCGGAGCGGCGTTTGCAAACCGTAGGGTGGGTGACACCCTCGTGAGGTCTTAAAAGCCCAGACCTGCATATTTGTTCTTGAACTTGGACACACGGCCACCGGCGTCCATCAGGCGGGTAGAGCCGCCATTCCATGCCGGGTGCACGGATGGGTCAATATCCAGCGACATCGTATCGCCTTCCTTGCCCCATGTGGATTTCATCTGCACCACAGTGCCATCGGTCATTTTGACGTCGATGATGTGATAGTCGGGATGCGTATCTTTTTTCATGACGGCGATCCTTAGCTTGTGGCGCCCTTGGGCGCCTTGTAGTTGGAGACCTCTGCGATACGTGCGGATTTGCCGCGACGTGACCGGAGATAGTACAGCTTGGCGCGACGCACGCGACCACGGCGAACCACGGTGATGCTATCGATGTTGGTGGAGTGCAGCGGAAATACACGCTCCACACCTTCGCCAAAGGAAATCTTGCGCACTGTGAAAGACCCGGCAATGCCTTTGCCGTTCTTGCGGGCGATGCACACACCTTCGTAGTTTTGCACACGGCTACGTGTGCCTTCGGTCACCTTGTAACCGACGCGGATGGTGTCACCCGCCCTAAAGTCGGGGATTGTCGCCCCAAGTGCGGCGACTTGTTCCGCTTCGATTTCTGCGATCAGGTCCATCTGAAACGCTCCTTTGATATGCTTGCGGTTATCCGCAATGTTTGTTTGCGTGTCCCAGAGCTCTGCGTCGTTACCGGGTCCAGTCGCCTGCCCGCCAGAGATGCGTCATCGTTTCGTTGCCCATGGTTGTCCGGCCTGTCTGGTGAGGGGCGCACCAACGAAGGCGCTCTCTTGTTCCAGATGGGTCCATAAACCAACACCCGGAATCAGCGAAACTGACCGGGAATGTCGCCGTATAGGCCGAACCACCCCTGCGATCAAGAGGTTTCAGTGCTCAGATTGGCTCGTGCGTTGATGCAGCAAAAACGCACACCACACCTGCAAAAGAGATGAATTGCTTCATAAGCGCACATTCGTTTAAGTCACCTCGAACAGAAAAGGAAAAACGAATGAAATATCTCTCAATCGGCCTGCGTGGCTTGCTTACCATTGCGTTTATAGTGGCTGGAAGTGCAAAGCTGGCTGGCGTAGAAATGATGGTTCAGACATTTGAAGCGGTTGGTATCGGCCAGTGGTTTCGCTATTTGACGGCCCTGATCGAGATCGGCGGTGCAATCCTGCTTTGGATCCCGGCGTTGCGGGTCAAAGGTGCGGCCCTTTTGGCGGTGACGATGGTGGGTGCTGTTTTGGCACACCTGTTGATCCTGGGCCCGTCTGCGGTTCCCGCGCTCATTCTGGGAACGATTGCTGGCGCCATCGTCTACTTGCACCGTGCCGAAATCTGGTCTGGTCAGCCGTCTTGATCCTTGCGCGCCGCCCATAAATCCGGGCGGCGCTCTTTCGTTATCTGCAGTGACATTTGTCTACGCCACTCCGCGATCCTGGCGTGATTGCCAGACAAAAGCACTTCGGGGATCGGATAGCCCTGCCACTCCGCCGGTTTTGTAAATTGCGGATGTTCCAGCAACCCGCGGGAAAAGCTCTCTTCTACGGCGCTCTCGGCATTGCCCAGCACACCGGGCAACAGGCGCACCGTGGCGTCGATCATGGCTTGCGCTGCAATCTCGCCTCCGGTCATGACAAAATCACCAAGGCTGACTTCCTGAATGCCAAAGTGCTGCAAGACACGTTCATCCACACCCTCAAAGCGCCCGCAAAGCATTGTCACTCCGTCCATCCGCGCCCAGTCACGGGCCATCGCCTGATCAAAGCGGCGACCGCGTGGCGACAGATAGACCAGCGGTGCGGCGCCTGTGGTGCCTTGCCGCGCATCCGAGATCGCCTTTTCCAGCACATCGGCGCGCAGCACCATGCCCGCGCCTCCACCGGCGGGGGTGTCGTCGACATTGCGATGCTTGCCGATGCCGTAGTCGCGCAGATTGTAGGTTCGCAGTTGCCAAAGCCCGTCCTGCAAGGCTTTGCCGGTCAGGCTTTCGCCCAGCACACCGGGAAATGCCTGCGGGAATAGCGTGATGATCCGGGCGGTCCAGCTGCCTGCAATATCAGGCGTGTCCGTCATCAGTTCACGCGGCTTCAGTATAGGGCGGACCGCAATGCGACCTGCGGATTTCGGCGTTCTGTCAGTCATTCATTCGGTTTAGGGCATTCAACATGCCAATGGAACAGGCGGCAATTTCGCGCAGAGGATTTGGCGACCAGACAATGGCCTGCACCCGGCCTATGCTCAAAGCTCAGCCGTCTTGGGAAAACAACCCATCCGGCGGGTCTGCAATAATCCGTTTGCTGGCAAGATCGACTGTCGGGACAACAGCCTGCGTGAACGGCAAAAGCACCGTGTCGGGCGCGCCGGGCACGATAATTTCCAGCAGATCGCCCGCGCCATGGTCCATCACATTCTTGACCGTGCCAAGGGTCGCGCCACCGGTGTTCAATACGGTCAACCCGATCAGGTCGGCATAGTAGTATTCGTCGTCAGGCAATGACGGCATGACTTCACGGGCAGCATACAGGTTCACATTGCGCAGCGCATCTGCATCTTCTTTGGTGATCACCCCGTCAAGGCGAGCCACAAACCCGTTCTTGAGTTGCCCCGTCAGGACAATCTGGGAAAAGCTGCGCCCGTGCTCGGTAAAGAGTGGCGTATAGTCAGCAATGGCTTGCGGATCGGCACAATATGACTTCAGGCGCACTTCGCCCTGAACGCCAAATGCGCCCCCGATGGCACCAACGATGATACGGTCCGTCATCAGTTCAAATCCACTCCGACGCAGATGTTTTCGATCCACATACCGCCGCCTGTTTCGCAGGTATCCTTGCGGCCTTCACGCTCATAAAGCATGCCCGCCACAAAGGCGAACATCACCAAAATAAGGGTGCGCAGCAAGCGAAACATGGGCCGGGTCCCGGATCGTTGGGCGATGTTGCCCCGACACATGCCGGGGCAACAGACAGAGATTTACTCTTCGGCTGCAGCTTCTTCTGCGGGCGCTTCTTCTGCTGGCGCTTCCTCTACGGGTGCGTTTGCAGCTTCTTCAGCCGCTGCTACCTTGGCCGCTTTTTCTTCTGCGCGGGTTTGTGCGGCTTTGCCGGGTGCGCCCTTCTTGGGGTTGCTGCGGTCTTTCTTTGGCAACTCGCCAGCAGCTTCCAGCATGCGGGAAATGCGATCAGTCGGCTGTGCGCCTTCGCCCAACCAGTACTTCACACGCTCCATGTTCATTTTCACGCGCTCTTCGCTGTCTTTGGGCAGCATGGGGTTATATGTGCCCAGCTTCTCGATGAAACGGCCATCACGCGGCATGCGGCTGTCGGCAGCCACGATTGCGTAAAATGGACGTTTCTTTGAGCCGCCACGGGCCAAACGAATTTTCATAGCCATCAGATATTCTCCTTAAAGATGGTGGTGAGCGTGGGTTTTACCCACCCTACGATTGGTGTTGTTTGTGGTGTTGGATGACTTCCTCAATAATGAAATTGAGGAATTTCTTGGCAAATTCCGGGTCAAGGTTGGCCCGGTTCGCAAGGTCGGTAAGCCGCGCGATCTGGGTCTCTTCACGGGCGGGGTCGGATGGGGGTAGGTCGTGTTCAGCCTTCAGCTCGCCGACGGACTGCGTGTGCTTGAACCGCTCGCCCAAAGTATAGACAAGGATTGCATCAAGCCGATCAATGCTTTCGCGATGTCCTTTGAGGATCTCGGCGGCACGGGTTGCGGTGTCGGTCATGAGACCCTCCTTTGTGCGGAATTGCGGGTGTGGCGGTAGACAAGCGTGCCGGTTTCTTCTGGCGCCTTGGCGTCCGGGTCCAGCCTCGCGCCCAGCTTTTCGGCGACACGGATCGAGGCTATGTTGCCCTCGCTGACATAGCTGACGATGGATGCAAGCTCCGTCGTCGCGAAGGTATGTGCGATTATCGCGCGCCCGGCCTCCTCGGCCAGTCCCATGCCGGTGAAACCGTCAAAGATAAACCAGCCGCACTCGGGCTCTGGAAACTGGGGAGGATGCACGAGCCCTACGCCACCGGCAAAGGCGCCGTCTTTCTCAATGGCGAGCGACCCGAAGCCATAGAGCGCCCAGGTCGCCACATCGTTGGTGAACCACGTCCAGGCCCGATCGCGGGACAGCGGACCATCCATATGGATCGCACGCTCGCTGGCCATGAAGGCCGCGTAGGCGTCGAAGTCATCGCGCTTGTAGGGCCGCAAGGTCAGCCGGTCTGTGTGCAGGGTCGGGGTCATGTCAAATCAGGCGTGTGCGCTTGTAGCAGGGGGCAGGATGCCTCCGGCGGAAGTTTGATTGGACGAAGAAAGAAGGGCGCTGGGATCATTTCTTTTTTCCGAAACCAGAAAGGCCGGGGGGAAGTTGCGCGCCGCCGCCCAGACCGGGCAGACCGCCGGGGGGCATTTTGCCCTGCAGCGCCTTGGCGGCCTCGGCCATCGCCTTGGGGTCGTTCATGTCTGGCATGCCGCCGTCGGCCATGCCGCCGCCTTTGCCGAACATGCCTTTCATGGCTTGTTTGAGCATGCCACCCTTGCCCATCTTCTTCATCATATCGGCCATCTGGCGGTGTTGTTTGACAAGCTTGTTGAGTTCCGAAACCTCAAGCCCTGCGCCTTTGGCAATCCGTTTCTTGCGGCTGGCGGCAAGCAGATCAGGGTTTGCGCGTTCTTTCCTGGTCATTGAATTGATCAGCGCGACCTGGCGTTTGAGGATACTGTCATCCATGCCCGCCGAGGCCATCTGTTTCGACATCTTCTGCGCGCCGGGCATCATGCCCATCATGCCTTCCATGCCACCCATCTTCATCATCTGTTCAAGCTGCATCTTGAGGTCGTTCATGTTGAAGCGACCCTTCTGGAAGCGCTTCATCATCCTTTCGGCCTGCTCGGCCTCGATGGTTTCCTGCGCCTTCTCGACCAGCGCCACGATGTCGCCCATGCCAAGGATGCGGCCGGCGATGCGGTCAGGCTCGAAGGTCTCGATTGCGTCCATCTTTTCGCCGAGGCCTACAAAGCGGATCGGCTTGCCGGTGATCGCGCGCATCGAAAGGGCGGCACCACCGCGTCCGTCGCCATCCATCCGGGTGAGGACAACGCCGGTCACGCCGATCTTGTCGTCGAATTCCTGCGCGACATTCACCGCGTCCTGACCGGTCAGGCCATCCACCACCAGCAGCGTCTCACGGGGGTTGGCCACATCGCGCACAGCGGCGGCTTGGGCAATCAGTTCCCGATCGATGTGCAGGCGACCGGCGGTATCGAGCATGTAGACGTCATAGCCGCCAAGGCTGGCTTGGGTCTTGGCCCGTTTGGCAATTGCGACCGGGTCCTCGCCTTTGATGATCGGCAGCGTGTCCACACCGATCTGTCCACCCAGGATCGCCAGTTGTTCCATCGCGGCAGGGCGGTTGGTATCAAGCGAGGCCATCAGCACCCGCTTGCCTTCGCGCTCTTTGAGGCGTTTGGCGAGCTTGGCAGTCGTTGTCGTCTTGCCGGAACCTTGCAGGCCGACCATCAGGATCGGTGCAGGCGGGTTGTCGATTTTCAGCGCTCCGGGGTCGGTATCCCCGGTCAGGACGTGTTGCAGTTCATCGTGAACGATCTTGACGACCTGCTGTCCCGGTGTGATCGATTTGGTGACCGCCTGACCGGTCGCCTTTTCCTGCACCGCCTTGATGAAATCACGCGCCACGGGCAGCGAGACGTCAGCTTCAAGCAAGGCCACCCGCACTTCGCGGAGTGCGGTTTTGACGTCATCATCCGACAGCGCACCTTGTTTGGTCAGCTTGTCAAAGACGCCGGTTAGGCGTTCGGATAGATTCTCAAACATCGGCCAAGGCCCTCGTCTCGTTTTTGTTGCCGTACGTATATAGGGACGCAAGGCGAAAAGCAGTAGCGCCCCCGTGGGCATAACCCAAAGCAGCGCGCCCCCGTGGGCGCGACGCGCTGACGGAGGGCGATCCCCTGATCTTGGGGACCGGAAAGCTGATGCTATCCGGGTGTTGGGGGGCGTTTACGCCTGCCGGGGTGCCGAGTCAACATCCCGGGCCAGCCATTTATTGATTGCATCGACCGCGCGTTCGGCGCCGCTTCCACTTGCATAAATTGGAGTGACCGGGTGAATGCCCTTATCCATTCCGCCTTCCAGCACCAATGCGATGCGATAGGTTGTCCCGCCCTTTGTGCTGCGACTGCTTTGCAGCACGGCCGCTTGCAGATGTTCAAGCTTGTGGCGCACCCGCGTTCGCCCGCGAAAGGTAGAATGACGCAGCTCCAACAGGTTTTGACCGCGATCGAGGACAAGGTCGTCGCGGCGCACGAACAGAACAAGAAAGACCGCCATGATCAGTGGAAGGATAAAGAGTCCCCAGAATGCGCCGTTGATGTCGCCTTGGGAAAGGGCATTTAGCCCGACCGCGATCATGACAAGCAGAAAGACACTCAGCAGGGCGGCCATGACCCACGGGGTTGACCTGAGGATCAATTGCTCTGGGGTGTTGCGAACAATCTTCATGGCCTCTGGTCTAGGGCGCGTGACGTCGCCGATCAACCCAATGAACGGGCTCTTAAAGCCGATTGTCCAGCCTCCGCCTGACCAGCAGGACGCCGAGCCCAGCGACAAAAGGCGCTGGGCGGGATGTTCGACTCAGGCTGCTTTGCTGGCAATCACCTCTGAGGCGGTGTGGATGGTGATATCGTCAATCCCGATGAAACGCAGAACCTGTTGCAGGTGCGGTGTTGCGAAATCCACGGGCGCTCCGACCGGCACGCCGCCGGATGCGACCGCGACGTGGGCTTTCTTGCCTTCCAGCAGCCCGACTGGGCCGGTCTCGGTATAGGCAAAGGTCACCTTCGGACGCGCCACGAGGTCGATCCAGGCTTTCAGCGCCGCGGGCATTCCAAAGTTGTACATGGGCAAGCCGATCAGAATGATGTCGGCTTCCTTGATCTCGGCAATCAGCGCATCCGAAAGCGCCAGCACCTCGCCGTCGGCTGCGGTCAGATCTGTCTGGGGGATCAGCCGGGTGGTGATCCATGTTTCATCCACCTGCGGCAAGGGTGTTTCAGCCAGATCGCGGGTGATGACGCGGCTGGGTGAAAGGTCTTGCA